>Ga0315284_10005890_pt1 | contig 17438 bp, 17 predicted proteins | sample YL17G09_16_MG_FD_203696 | JGI IMG/M metagenome (GOLD analysis project Ga0315284, IMG submission 203696) | Sediment microbial communities from Yellowstone Lake, YNP, Wyoming, USA - YL17G09_16 | ecosystem: Environmental > Aquatic > Freshwater > Lake > Sediment | place: USA: Wyoming | collected...
GGCACTTGCCAGACTTGAAGTGCAGGCAGTGTTCCTTGTCGATGGTGTACTTCAGAGGCACGGCCTGCGGGAACGGGACATAGATTGCCTTCCGCTGGCCAAACCCAAGGTCGAACTCGTTGTCAATCTTGACGGGGCACGCATCCGAGCAAAGGCCGCATCCGACGCATTTGTCCTCCACGACGAACCTGGCTTTGCGTCGGACCTTGACCTCGAAATTGCCGATGTAGCCCTTGACCTCCTCGACATCGGAGTATGAGAGCAGTGTGACGTTGGGGTGCCTCGACAGCTCGACCATCTTGGGCGCGAGGATGCAGATCGCGCAGTCTCCCGTCGGGAATGTCTTGTCCAGCTGTGCCATCTTGCCGCCGATGCTCGGCTGCGTCTCGACGAGATAGACCTTGAAGCCCATGTTCCCGAGGTCGATGGCGGCCTGGATGCCTGCGACGCCTCCTCCGATCACGAGAGAAACTGGCTCCACTGGGACCTCTCTGGCCTCGAGCGGCTGGAGCCTAGCGGCCTTTGAAACGCCCATCCGGATCAGGTCGGAGGCCTTCTCGGTGGCCTTCTCCTTCTCGTGTGAATGGACCCATGAGCATTGTTCCCGGATGTTGACCATCTGTAAAAGGCACTGATTCAGGCCGGCCTGCTGGATGCACTTTCTGAAGGTCGGCTCGTGGAGTCTGGGAGAACATGATGCAACGACCACGCGCTGGACGCCGTTCTCCTTGATGGCTTTGATGATCTCCTCCTGGCCGAGGTCGGAGCAAGTGTACTTGTTCTCCTTCGCCACGACAACGCCAGGAAGCTTCTCCGCATCCTCCCGGACCTTGCCGCAGTCCACGACTCCAGCAATGTTGCTGCCGCAATGGCAGACGAAAACACCAATCCTTGGCCCGGTGGTGCTGCCGGATTCTTTCGTAGGGGCGCTTGTTCCAACATCCTTGTCCTGCGGTGCGGGTGCGGTCATGTCCCACCTCCCTCGGTACAGGCTAGACGGTTCTCGACCGGCCCGAGTGACCCCGCGAAAGGTCGCCGATTCTGGCTATCTGGCGCATCCACTCGGTCCCATTAATGGTTTAACGTTTTTGGATAATAGGGCGGATATTTATATAGGTTTCGAGTCCACTTTTCGAAATGCGAGGCCTTCACAGCGATAATCGTTTGAATGTGAAGGAAATGTGCCTTTTCGATAACAGATTCTCAGCACGAGATTCGAAATTCGTTATATTCGGTCTCTCGTAAACCGTCGTTTCGTTCGGGCCCTGAAACGAAATGCATCCATAACAACGTTATCGCGAGAGACACGGTCCGGATGGTCGCAATCTAGGGAAATCTTTTGAGCGACCTGCTTCTTCCGAACGTTAAGGAATCGTCGAACCGAGCGCCTAGCTTCTTTGCTTCTTGGCCCGAGAGCTCGGCCTAGTTCTCTTGGCGTATCTGTACGAGATGTAGCAGCTTCCTTCCTTCGAGACCATGCATGGACCAATCGGCGTGCTTGGAGTGCACTTCTTCGCGAATAGAGGACATTCCTCGCTCGTGAGAATACCTCGGAGCATCTCGCCGCACCTGCATCCCTTCGCCTCGCTGTACTCTCGTTCCCGTATCGGTTCCAGCAGATCCTCGAATCTCCTTCCAGCGTCGTGGCCCTCGAGCTTCTTCCTGATGGCGAGGCCGCTCTTCTTGATCACCGGGAATCCTCTCCAGGGAACGTCTACGGGCTCGAACGCATCCTCCATCGCCTTGATTGCCGTGGGATTGCCGTCCTTGTGGACAACCCGCGTGTACTCGTTCTGGACCTCTGCCCGGCCTTCTTTCGCCTGGACTGCCAGCATGTAGACTCCCATCAGAAGGTCGAGGGGTTCGAAGCCGGCTACTACTTGCGGAATCCCGTACTTCTTCGAAAGGAATTCATACGGCCTGATCCCGATGATCGTGCTCACGTGACCGGGTTGGATCATGCCGTCAAGCTTGATCTCGCCCATTTCAGCGATCGCCTTCAGGGCAGGAGGCACGGTCCTGTGGCAGCTCAGGACCGAGAAGTTGACCGGCGGATTGGACAGAAGTGCGGAGGCGGTGGTCGGAGCGGTCGTCTCGAAACCGATGCCCATGAAGACGACCTCCTTCTGGACTTTCCTTGCCAGGGCCACGGCGTCGTCGACGCCAAAGACGACTCTGACATCGGCTCCCTCCGCTTTCGCATCGTTAAGACAGCCCCTCGTTCCTGGGACCTTCATCATATCGCCGAAAACCGCAACTGTCATGCCCGTTCTGGCCAAAGCCAGGATCTCCTCGATCTCTCCGGGCGGCGTCACGCAGACTGGGCATCCGGGTCCTTGGCGTATGTCGATCCCTACGCGTTTGAACTCGCTGTCGAGGCCGAATCTGACGAGTGTATCCTGGTGCGTGCCGCACACGTGCATCAGGGTGAGCTTGAGGTTCATGTCCTCGAGCTTCTTGATGATCTTACGGGACATCTCCTTGTCCCTCAGCTTATACGTCCGGCACCACCATCCTGATGTTCCTTATCAGGCACTCCCTGCCCTCAGTGATCTTGGCGCCGCCCTTGCATTTCGGGCATTCCAGGATCGGGACTACCCTGTGCGTAGAGTCATCTGACAGAGATATGGAACCCTCGTAGCCGCAGGAACACGCAATCTTCCCCTTGATGTTGCCGACCTTCAGCATGGCGCCATCCAGAATCGTGCCCTTGGAGAGCACCTCGAACGCGAACTTCATCTGTTCCTCGCCGAGCATCGTGTACTCGCCTATCTCCAGGTCCACTTGCTCGATCTTCTTCGCGTTCCGCTTCTTCGCCTCGGACAGGATGCTGTCGACTATCTGAGTCATCACCGAGAACTCGTGCATCCTCTACGCTCCGGGTGACTCAAGGTCCAACATTTCCCTGAAGATCTCGAGTGTCTTCTCCGCCTCTTGCCTATCCATGACCTGAATCGCGTAGCCGGCGTGGACTATGACGAAATCGCCGACCTTGGCTTCCACGAGCGATATATTCGCCGTCCTCGAGACGCCTCCGTAGTCAACGGTGGCGGTGTGGCCTTCAATGGATTTCACCTCAGCTGGAACGGCAAGGCACATTGGTCTTCGAGTATGCAGGGGTCTGCTATAAATGATTACCCTTGCAACGAGCCAGCTATCGCGTTTTGGCCCGTGGAAATGCCACCGTCGCCGTTGGAGATGCGCTCGTGGCCGATGAGCTTCAAGCCCCTGTTCTCGACAGCCTCTTTGACCCATGCTGTGATGGGCCCACTGAATGAGACTCCGCCTGTGAGCCCCACCTGTTTGAAACCGTTGGACTCTGCGTGTCCACATGCCCTGTCCGCAACCCCCGTCACGAGGGTCTTGACAAACGACGCGGCAGCGTCTGCCCGAGAACGGTCGGTTTCTATTCTCATCTCAAGGAGCTGCCGGAACATGGGAAGCGTCCTCGCGACTTCAACTTCCCCGCTCCTTCCGAATTCCAGGTCGAACTCCTCATTTGATTTCCCGGTTTCCAGCCACTTCTCCAGCTTGATAGCGGGCTCACCCTCGTATGTCCGTTTGCAGCAGATTCCGAGTATGCACGAAACCGAGTCAAGAACACGCCCCATGCTGGAAGCCGTGACGCTCTTGCCGAGCATCCTCGAGTAGACCTCTATGTCCTTCTCCTCCGCCATCGTCGGCTCGATCCCGAGCTTGAGCTGAATTGCTGTCACGACCCGCTTCGGGTCGACCACTGCTCTGTCGCCACCCAGGAGCGGTATTCCTTCAAGCGTTCCCAGGCGCTTGTACTCGGAGAAGTCGGCCAGCAAGGTCTCACCTCCCCATGAAGAGCCATCATCTCCGTAGCCTGTGCCGTCCCATGTGAGGCAGACCAACGGACCTTCGATCTTCCGGTCGATCTTGAGCGCAGCCGCGTGCGCGTGATAGTGCTGAGTCTCTATCAGTTGGGCGCCGTACTCTTTCGCCAGTCTCTTCGCCACGATCCTTGTGGAGTATCTGGGATGTTTGTCTAGCCCGATCGCCTCGAACCACTTCATCCCAAGAAGACCGCTCAGGTGGTGGATCGCATCGTCCAAGTACTGCAGAGTGGGATACTGCTGGGACTCGCCGACATATTGCGTGAGGAATATCTCGCCGTTCCTCGAGACGGAACCCGTGACGTCCCACTGCGCTCCCACGCCGATGACTGGATGCTTGTGGTTCGCCTCCACCGGAACGGGAACAAACCCCCGCGACTTCCTCGTGAAGTTGGTCCTCCCGGAGTTGATCTTCACGACGGAGTCGTCGCAGCGATGGATTATCCTTCTGTTGTGCATGAGATAGCAGTCGAGGCCGAGGTCGAAGGCCTTCTCGTTCTCCACTGCCATCGGCTCGCCTGGTGGGTTGGCAGAAGTCATGATGACGCCATCAGCTTCGAGGTGATGGAACATCAGGACATGGGCGCCTGAGTACGGCAGCATCACTCCCAAGTTCCCGAGCCCGGGCGAGATTCTTTCGAGCCTGTTCTTCGCGTCCTCCCTCTTGCGTAGCAGGACTATGGGTCTCTGCGGGGAGGTCAGCAGGTTCTCCTCGGCCTCACTCACGAGAACGTACTTCTTCACGGTCTCGAGGTCGCGCATCATTACCGCATAGGGTTTGTCCCCTCTCCTGTAAACCTTCCTCAATCTGGCGGCGTTGTCGAAGGTGCATATGATGTGCATCCCGCCCCAGCCTTTGAGGAGACCGACTGCCCCCTCATCGATCCTCTTCGCGAACTCCCGAAACGGGTCCCTCCCCACCTCTTTCCTATTACTATCATATAGTGTGTAACTCGGTCCGCATTTGGGGCACGAAATCGTCTGTGCATGGAACCTGCGGTCGTCCGGTGACGCATATTCCTTGGTGCAGTCCGGGCACATCGGGAAATCCGACATGCTGGTCCTAGAACGGTCGAACGGCAGGTCGGCGATGACCGTGAATCTGGCGCCGCATTCCGTGCAGTTCGTGAACGGGAACAGATGTCTTCTGTCCCGCGATCTCTTGAAATCGACCACACAGTTCCTGCATATCGCGGTGTCAGTCGGGATGAGGGACACGCGCGCACCGTCGTGGCTCTTGACTATCGAGAACCTCTCCAGCTTTTCGTCGACCTTCTCGAACTCCGCGCGGTCGATCCTTGCGAGCGCGGGCAACGCATTCCTTAGCTCCTTGAGGAACTTCTCCGCGTCCCTGTCTATATGTATCTCAACGTTGGAGCCATTGTTGAGGACGTAACCTCTCAGGCTCATGGCCTTCGCGACCCTGTAGACCGTGGGCCTGAACCCGACACCTTGTACGACTCCGTAGACAGTGATCTTCATGGTCGTCCTCTAGAACCCGAGCGCCCTGACAAGTTCGTCCATGCCTTTCCCATGGCGCGCGTCCATCATGATTATCGTCGCGCCCGGGTTGGTCCTTCGTGCATCCCTCTCAAGGATGTTCGGGTCGACCTCCATCGCCTGGGCGAGGTCGACCTTGTTTATTATGATGACATCTGAGAACGCGAATATGGCAGGGTGTTTTCGGACCATGTCGTCACCTTCGGTGACGCTTATCACCACGACTCGCTTGTGCGATCCGAGTGGGAAATCAACCGGGCAGACGAGGTTCCCAACGTTCTCAATGAACAGGAAATCGATCTTGTCGAGAGGCAGATCCTCGAGAGCGTGGTCGACGAGGTGGGCGTCTAGATGGCACTCCTTCCCGGTGTTAATGTTGGCTGCCGGCACGCCGTGCGCGACGAACCTGTTGTAGTCGTCATCCCCGGAGACGTCTCCCGCGATGGCCGCGGGTCTCTTGCCCTTGGCCTTCAGGATGTCCATCACCCTCTCGATGATCAGAGTCTTCCCGGAACCTATCGCCCCCAGGAAGTCAAAGGCCACGATGCCGTGCGACTCGAGGTGCGCCCTGTTCTCGTCCGCTATCCGCCTGTTCTCGGACAGGATGTCCTTCTCAAGGTCGACGGTCACGACTTTGTGCATGCTTGCGGGAAACGGGCCTGCCGGAATAACCTTTTCGCCTCGAGCCCAGGAGGGCGGTCGGGATAGTACACTTCCTGAGCATTCCCTCGGTTTCCTTGGAATCCGTCATGGAAACAGGTAATATAGTTGCACTGAGAATATGGGGTCAATCGGTTCGAGTCAGTATCGAATCGGAGAGCCGCTCTAGACGGCTCATAGAGGGGGAGAAACAGGTTATGAACGATACGAGAAGTGAGAGTAGCGTGCGGGGTCGAAAGGCCCTGCTTGCGGTATTTGTCGTGGGCGTGATGGTCGCGACGGCGTTCGCGGTCACGGCCCAAGTCATGCACCGGTCAAGGACGGAGATGCTGTCCGATGTACCGTTGCAGTGGCAAAAGTATGTGAACGGAGCTATTCAGAACGGTGAGATACCGAGTGGCGCGTCATCGGCCGTGATCAGGGACTGGCTCACGAACAGCATCGCGGGAATGAGCGACAAGGTCAAGACCAGCTATGTGAACCCCTTGAACGCCAAGACGGTCGCTGCGCGAGAGGCTGCAGGTGGCACCCCGGCCGAACCGCCCGCCGTGACGGGAGTTGGTAAGATCCTTGTGGTCTTGGTCGAATTCGCAGGTTCGGATACCGACAAGGGCGTGACATACACCGGACCTTTGCACAACACCATCCCACAGCCGACACCGGACAACAATGTCGACTACTGGATGTCGGACTTCACACCACAGCACTACAGGGATCTTCTCTTCGGCAGGCAATCGGGCTCGCTAGCGAACTACATGAAGGAGCAGTCGGGCGGGCAATACACCGTTGATGGATTCGTGACGGACTGGGTCCAGATCAAGGACCACTCGCAGTGGTACTATGGAGCCGACAGCCGCACAGGCGGTGCCGGGTCCGACGACCTGAACGGTCCAACATGGCGCATAGCCATCGACGCTGCGAAGGCCGCCTACGACCAATACGGCATGTCCATCCCGTGGAACGACTTCGACGTTAACAAGGACGGATGGATCGACAGCCTCATGGTCATCCGCGCCGGACAAGAGCAGGAGCCCGGCCCGGCATGGTACATCTGGGGCCACAGCTGGTTCGCCAACTGGCCCGCAGGGTACGAAATCGTCCCGGGCCTCAAGGTAGGGTCATACACCTGTGAGGCAGAGGACGGCACGCTCGGACTATTCGCGCACGAGTACGCACACCAGCTCGGCCTGCCGGACGAGTACGACACGACCTACATCGGAGAGAGTTCGACCGGGTTCTGGACGCTTATGTCCTCCGGAATGTGGAACCCTGGACCGACCCCAGACGGAAGGATGGCGCTTGGCGTCATGCCGGCGCACATGAATGTCTGGAGCAAGTATGTGCTCGGCTGGGAGAACGGCGCGACTGCCTACATCGACTACTCGAGCGGAGCACCGGTCTCTGGGACAGTGAGCCTATCCCAGGTTGAGGGGAAGATCGGTACAAGAGCTGTCAAGGTGGAGCTGCCCAAGAAATCGGTCACTCTGCCATTGCCCAGTCCGCATAGCGGCAGTTATCAGCTGTACTCCGGCTTCAAGCCAGATGTCACGGATGTCATGGGAGGCACTTGGTCGTCCTACATGATGACCGCGACGATCCCCACCGTGCCCGTGGGCGCCAAGCTCACGTTCTACGAATGGTGGGACATCGAGGCGTACTACGACTGGGGTAGCGTCGAGGTATCGACCGACGGCGGAACGACCTGGACCACACTGGCTGGCAAGTACACCACTACCGCAAACCCGATTGGTAGCAACCCGGGCAACGGCATAACGGGCTCCACGAGGAAGGTCGTCTTCGAGGAGATGGACATGTCTGCCTATGCAGGCGCGACGAACCTGCTGCTGAGGTACACGTTGAGCCAGGACGGCGGGGTCTACGGACTCGGCTGGACCGTGGACGATGTGACCGTGGCGGGTTCTGACGGGACGATCGCGTTCCAGGACATGGTTGACGCGAGCTCGACGGACAAGTGGGTCATAACCGCGACGGACGACATGGGCTCTGGTTGGAGCGTTGCGAGCGCGGGGATTGGCGGCTCGTTCCGACACTACTACATCATGGAGTGGAGGAACTTCGTCGGGTACGACTCTGCGCTGTACAACAGCTACCAGTACGTCGGCCTGTACGTGAAGTTTTGGTCCCATACGCCTGGTCTGATGATATGGTACCGTGACATGTCAATGGGTGACAACGATGTCGGACTGCACCCCGGCCATGTCGCGATCGGTGCGGTCGATGCTCATCCGGCGCCATTGTACAGAGCGGACAAGCACTTCGTGCGGGAGCGCATTCAGCTTATGGACGCGGCGTTCGGTCTGAGGCCGACCATAGGGAACACGATAACGCTGGTAGGCGTGCCGACGACGTTCCCATCGCTGCCCGCTCAGCCGACCTTCGACGACAAGAACACCTTCTACTACTCGCAGTTCTACAAGGGAACCTTCGAGTTCATCGGCATGAAGCTGCCGACATACGGTGTTCACGCGACTGTCCTAAGCGAGAAGGCGGGGCTGACCGGAGCGACGATATTGATCAACGCTGCTCCGTAGTTGAGGACGAGTGCTGGACAAACCCTTTCCCAATCATCTTTTCCTTTTTATTCTCATGACCAGACTATGTCATCAAGGCCGATCCTAGATCCTCGACCCGATGAGCAAGAACTGCGGGAGGGCGCCTACAAAGGCGGTCACGAAGATGAGGACCACGGCAAGCACGAAATGCATCGTGATGAAGGACAGCAGAATGCCGAATGCCAGCATGACAAGTATGGTTATCCATACGAAGGTGAAGGCCATGGCTCGCCTTCCAGGCGTTCCGCCTATCCAGGGGAAGTCGTTGAGGAAATCGTCCTTTCCCGGCCCTCTCCGCATGTGCTCAAGCTCGTGCTCGCTCGGCGGGCGGGACCGGAGCCATGCGCCACACCTGTCGCAAGTGTTGCTCCTGTTGTTGAACCTGACTCTGCGTCCACAGCTAGGACATCTCATGGTCTTCGCTCAGGGAGAGAATAGGTCGCAGGGACCTAATCTACTGTTGCCCCGAGAGAATCAGTGTCAGGAATTCACATCCAGGACATAGACTAGGTCCTGCCCTCCTGGGTCGTACAATTCATCGAGTCGCGCTGCAACCCTGAACCCGATCTTTTCGTAGAGCTTCCTCGCACTGCCCTTTTCCACTTGGGTCGTCAGGACGACCTTCCTCAGCTTGATTCCATGGTCGATGAAGTGAATCCGCATGTTGTCAATCGATCTTCTGAGAAGCTTCTCGGCGAGGCCCATCCTCCGAAATTTCTCCTCCACCCATATGTTCTCGATCCACCCTAGACCGCTATACATTTCACCCTCGATTCTCCAGGCGCATGCCCCTTGGATCATACCATCAACCTTGGCAACGACTATGTGATGATAGTCGAAATAGCAGTTGATGAACCAGCTAGACTCTTCCAGGTTCGTCTTTAGGTCAGGGTCAGAAAAGATCTCTATGAGCCTGCTGAGATCCTTCTTGGTGGCCTTCGATATCTCTGTCGTCATGAGCGAGCCAATCCTCGGCGTCCCAGTAATCGCTTGTCAAGATGATTCATCTTCCGATATCTCGGCAGATACATTACACACGACCTCGGCCTCCACCGCCGCCGGAGCGCCCTCCTCCGAACTTCCCTCCGCTCCTGCCCAACAATTGCACTATCCATATGAGCGGTATGAATATCCTTCCCCTTGTCAGAACTCCTCCGGCGCCAACGGCTATGAGAACTAGCAGCCACTGCCACCATTCTAGGGGTATCCATGAGACCGGGTACGCGGGCGATCCGCTGGTGTCCCCGGTGTACTCGCTGACTATGATGTTCCCAATCGAAGCCGTTAAATCAACAAGCCCATCGTCAAGGTTGCCGACCTGGTAATATGGGATGAAATAGGTGTCGACCAGGTTCGTCACTCGCGCGCCTGTCAATATACCCATGAGCCCGTAGCCGACCTCGACCTTCCACGTCCCATCTTCTGTGGCTACCACAATCAACACGCCGTTGTCTACACCCTTGTTCCCAATACCATTCTTCTGGAAGGTCCTCAGGGCGAAGTAGCTAATGTCGTACGGCTGAGTCGTGTTTACGACAAGTACGGCAATCTCGCATGAAGTCTGCGCGTCAACGCTGTAACAAATATCGTCTATCCATTCAACATATCCTGGCGATAGCGCGCCTGCGTTGTCGTTGGCGTAGGGATAGACCGTTGGAATTCCCTTGAACCTCGGGTCGGGAGCGGGGAACATGATGTAGAACGCGCCAACGACCACTACAACTAGGACAAGCAATACCACGATTACTGCGGCGGCACGGCGTGCGTTCTCGCGCATTCTCTGCTCACACAGTCTCTATTTCACTGCCCTTGCTGGTAGTATTTCGCTTCCGTGAACCCGAAAAGACTCCCGGGGAATCCCAGTGTGGCCGAGTTGAATGTAGCGACCGCGTCGTTGTAGAATACCCGCTGAGCGAGTATCACATTCTCCGTTTCGTCAATAATCGAGATGAAATCCTGTATCACGGCTACCGACAACAATGTCGGATAGTTTTCGTTAATCGCCAGGAGGAGCGCGTTGATGTTCGTATCCAGTTGCTGCGTCGTGTTGACATTGGCGTTGACGTCCGTCCCGACCTCGCTCAACCATTCCGTCCTTAAACTAGTGATATTCTGGAGGAGGTTCTGTTCATACGCTGTGGAGAAGTTCACTGCGGCCTGAACCTGCGGAATCTTGTCAATTCTCATCTGGTAGGCGGCTTCGATGTTCCCCCAGGTCCTCTTCACATCCTGCTGTTTGGCGACCAGGGAGTTGTAGGTCAATATCATGCTGAGGACCACGATAAGAAGGATGACGACACATGCAATCGCAATGATCCTCATTCTCGTGAGCTTGAATTCTACCATAGTAGATTGACAACGCGAGGGGGTAGTTAATCTTTGTCGCGAAGGTCCGAACCTCGTTCTCGAGAAAGTATCCTCAAGGGTCGTAGTACTTAGAGTTCTGGCGAGCCTTCCTCACGACTTCCTTAATTCTCTTCCTCCTAGTTTCCTGTCTCTTCGCGGAAGTTACCCAGAAGATGTACGTGTGTCGGTACGATCCTGCAAAACCTCTGAAGTTCCGCCATGCCAACTCGTCTTGCATCAGAGCCTCTCTGAGGTCCTTCGGCATCCTTGGTGGCTTGCTGGGACGGTAGGCCTTCTGCCACTCGCCGTTGTTCTTGGCTGCATTGATCTTTGCCAAGCCGGGAGCTGCCATCCTTCCCTCCATGATCAGCCTCTCAGCTCTCGTCCTGTTGCTCAAAGACCAAATGCTGTTGAACTTCCTTGGTGCAAACCTCCACGTGTGCCGTTCATCATCAATACGTCTCAGCCTGCTGTCTATCCATCCGTGACAGATAGCCTCCTCGAGCGCATCCTCGTAGCTAAGGCATTGTTTCCCCGTGTGCCTCTTGTACGTGAGTATCCAGATCTCCGAGGACTTGTCGTGATTCCTCCGGAGCCATCTTCGCCACTCGGCCCCATCCTTGAAGAATACAGGCTCATCCGGCATACAATTCCAGATGGGGGCTGCTCCGGAAGTATCTATCTCATGATGACCAGAACCGGGGGAAGAGAACAGCGCACATAAGGTGAATTGGGAGAGGAGCAGAATAGCCCCCTCGCCCAGGAATTGGAACGTCTTAGTCGAATGGTTCTGGGTCCCAAGGCTTATTTGAATCAGACACCACTACGGTAGTTGGAGTCTGGTCTATGCGAATTGGGGGATCGGACGGATATGGCGAAGTATTTGTTTTCACAGCTCGTCGTAACTCATCATCAGGCGCAACGACGATTGCCGTCACTCCGAGATTGGCGGAGAACGAATCTGTGATAGCTATATTCCCGAGGACAATACTTCGGCTCAGAGGAGCTGGAGCAGGGGTTCTGGCTACTGGAGCCGGAGGTTATCCTGGGAAGGACAATCATGGGACGGTCCTTTTCATTCCGAAACTGAAGGAGGGCACTCTGTTCGTCACGAGTCGAAGGTTGGTCTTTCTTAGGAGGAAGATCGACTGGAAGGAAGCCTATGCGGAATTCAAGAGGAGTGTGCGGGCGGAGGTATCTATGCGAGACCAGAAAAAGGTCCATGTGTACTACAACAACCAGCGATATGAGGGAATCCCTCCGGAAATGCCATTCTGGAGGGCGCTCTTGAGTGGCGGTCTCGAATACTGTGAGATACCGCTGGAGGAAATCGTGCGGCTTGACAGAAGCAGTACTGGCGGTAGAATTTGGATTGAATCACACAGAAGGTCGTATATCATGAGGCTCACTAGGGGGCAAGCCGAGACTGTCGCCCTGTTGACTAGAGGGAAGAGAATGTGATCGCTCAGCCGAATCGGCTAAGGAGTCAAATGTCCCCGCTCATCCGGGTCCTCCATCCACGAAGGAACCCAGAAGACGATAGCTCCGCAAGAGACACAAATGCCCCTTGAATGTCGAACTCGAATCCCACAGACAGGACACACCATCTTCTGAGATGCTTTCATCTTGCGCCACTCATCGCCCCTGCCGAGCGCTGAAACTAGCATAGTCACAGAGAATATCAAGACAAGAATACTGCCGAGGAAGAAGCCTAGCGATTCGTCTGCGGAACCTTGTCTTATCGTGAGACCTCCAAGAGCGAGCAGGACGAAGAACACACCGAAGCCAATGGTGGCAAGCGCGATCCAGACGACAGGGGATTCGAATTGCTCGTCGCTCTTTCCTTCGTTCGCCTTGAGTACCCAGGGGAAAACAAACACCGGTCCACCGACAAGACTGCCCCAGAAGATCCATCGCAATAACCTTATGTCCAAGCCGTAGCCAACAGCGTACATCAACGCTTCGAAAGCGACGAAATAGATGACGAATTTCTTGATAGTCATATTCGACACTTACTGCGCTGCATGAGGAATTCGGTCCTTTGAACCTCCGACTCAAATTGGATTCATCGACCTTAACCTTTGCATAGAGATCAAACTCCTGAGAGCTATGTTCTGCAGGAATCTACTACCAGAATGACTTAGAATCACAGAGGTCCGGGTCAATCTGTCCAGAGTCTTAGTTGGACGTGCATGGAGTGGGGGCAGAGGGATTTGAACCCTCATCGACGGGTTTCCACCAGGCGGAGAGCTACTCCGCCCGTTTCGGACATGGGTCATCGTTCCAGTTATTCATCACTGGTCAGCAAACCCAACGGAAATCATTCCCATAACTGGAGCCCGTAAGGATACCAGACTACCCCATACCCCCAGGTGGTTTGCACTAGGGAGCCTACTTCTTACGCATCTTCTGGGCTCTCTTCCGCCTTCTCATCTTCTTCTTGCGCCACTTCCAGCGCTGCTTTCCGCGCTTCTTCCAGGCTCTTGAGCTCCGTTTCATGCGTTAGACTCCCTTGTGCCTTCTGGCCGTACACCGTTCCTTTTTATATTCCTTTTGGCGAGGCTAGCGGGCCGGTCGGGAGTTTCGGGCGTTTTGAACGCCATTCGAACCCGAGACCACTGGCTTTCTTCTGCTCAAGTCGAGCTTAGAAGGCCAGTGCTATATCCTGGCTAAGCCACCGGCCCATCTGGCCGCGGTCTAGATGAAGCACTATTCTATTAAACCTTGGCTGGAGCGTGCACTCTACGGTAGACACCCGTTATCCTCTCAAGTTCTTTAAGGTATAATCTTATTCAGGTGACTGATGGCAAACGTGGAGATAGTCGAGCTCAAGAGAATGGATCTTCGGAACGCTGTCATAATAGACGGATTCCCGAGCATCGGCCTTGTCAGCTCGATCGTTGCGAACTACCTCATCGCCCTCCTGAAGCTGGAGTACATCGCAGTCATGGATTCCGATTCGTTCCCGACGCTGTCCCTGATCAGGAACGGGGAGCCACTGGGCCCCGCAAGGGTCTACGCAAGATCGGAGATCAAGCCTGGAGAGCAACAGGTGGTCGTATTCTCAACGGAGCTCCAGCCTTCAGCGAACCTTCTCAGGGACATCGGAACCGCGATAATCGATTTCGCAACCCAGCAGAAGTGCAAGCTCATAATATCATCCGGCGGCCTGATCGTGGAGAGGGAAGAAGGCGTGGAAGACGAGAAGGGCGAGATAGCCGTATACGGGATAGGTAGCACTCAGGCCGCCCAGAAGCTGCTCCTCGAGGCAGACGCTGAGCCCTTCTTGGAGGGCGTCATCTCAGGCACCGCAGGAGTGCTTCTCAACGAGGGCAAAAGGCGAGGGATGGACGTCATCACGCTCCTCGCAGAGGCCCGCCCTGATACCGCGGATGCAAGGGCAGCAGCTCTCATACTGTCGGCAATCGACCAGATGGTGCTTCATCTCAATCTCAACGTGGAGCCGCTGTGCAAAGAGGCGGAGAGGCTGGAGGCCCAGCTGAAAGTGCTGCACAAGGAAACTGCTCGGAAGAGCAGAGGCCCGGAAGTCCAAGTGAGCTACGGCTGAGCGGCTCTTGGGCAGGCGGCCGGCGAAAGTCAGCTTTTGTGCAACCGAAAGCCTTTGAACTTGGGAGTTTCGTTCTCAGACCGCCTCAAGTCCCTTCGAAAGGAATATCTATAGTTTCAACTATGCACGAACGAAAGCGCATTTGTTAGCAAGAACTTCGAGGTATCAACATGGCAGCGGAAAAGGCTTCAGTAAGGACGGCCGAGGTCCCGGGACCCAAATCTCAGGAACTCAGCAAGTTGAAGGAGAAGTACATATCGAAAGCAATTGGGGTCGGCGCCCCTGTCTACATCGAGAAGGCCGAGGGATCGCTGTTCACTGATGTCGATGGGAACGTTTTCATCGACATGGGAAGTGGCATCGGCGTGATGAACGTCGGGCACTCCCCGAAGGAGGTCGTGACCGCGATAAAGAATCAGGCGGAGAAGTTCGTACACACGTGCTTCATGGTGACCCCCTACGAGGGCTACGTCCGGTTGGCGGAGAAACTGGCGAACGTCGCTCCGCACCCGGGCCTCTCGAAGTCGGGCCTTTTCAACTCCGGCGCGGAGGCTGTGGAGAACTCGGTGAAGATATCCCGACACTACACGAAGAAGCCCGCGGCGTTCTCATTCGTGCACGCCTTCCACGGAAGGACCTTCCTGGCGATGGCGCTCACGTCCAAGGAGATGCCCTACAAAGCCGGGTTCGGGCCCCTGCCAGAGAGTTACAAGGTTGAGTTCGCCTACTGCTACAGGTGCCCGTTCAAGATGGAGTATCCATCCTGCGGCGTCGCCTGTGCGGACAAGATCGATGAGATATGGTCGAAACCGGAGTTTCAAGGCAAGGTCGCCTGCATCATCGGCGAGCCGATCGCGGGCGAGGGTGGATTCATCGTCCCCCCGAAGGAGTTCTACGCCAAGATAACGAAGATATGCAAGAAACACGGCGTGTTGTACGTCGACGATGAAATACAGACCGGTGCTGGCAGGACTGGGAAGATGTGGTGTGTTCAACACTGGCCTGGCGTGGAACCTGACCTGCTCGTGTCCGGCAAGGGGATAGGTGGCGGATTCCCGGTATCAGCGTGCACTGGCAGGCCGGAGATCATGGACTCCGTCCAGGTCGGTGGGCTCGGAGGCACATTCGGAGGCAACCCGGTCGCATGCGCTGCGGCCCTTGCACAGTTCCCGCTCATCGAGAAGAGCATGAAGAACGTGCCCAAGGTCAACGCATACATGACCAAGCGCCTCAAGGAGATGCAGTCGAGGTTCCCGATAATCGGTGATGTCCGGGGCATGGGCGCGATGATGGCCATGGAACTAGTGTCGGACAAGAAGACGAAGACACCCGCCGCCAATGAGGCCAAGGCGACCAAGATCGCTGCGCTGAAGAAGGGCATGATACTCCTGACGTGCGGCACACTGGACAACGTCATCAGATTGCACCCTTCCATGGTGATCCCCGACGAGCTGCTCGAGCAGGGCATGGACATCCTCGAGGCCAGCCTCGAGGAAGCGACCAAGTCACCTTGATTTGTCACAAGGCCTGACGGCCGCGAAACCACTTCAATCCCCTTTCATTCTTTCAATTGTTGGACGCTTGTTGCAGCGCCGGCTCCATCGAACAACCGCTCTCCCGGGGCAAAGTATCAAATACACTTTCAGTATTTCAAGTGTGCTTTAAGATGAAGAACGCCCTAGGCATCCGCCACATATGCGCGCGCCCGGGAGCGTAACAAGGAGAGAACATATATGGCATCAAAGACAGGAAGCGCGTTTGATTGGAAGGTCTGGATGGTAATTGCGATAGTCGCATCATCCGTGATAGGGTTCTCGGCCGGGTATGTCCTGGGCGGGGCGCAGAAGAGGGTCATACTGAGCATCGTCGACGACTATGGAAGGACCGTGGAGCTAAAAGGCGTCCCGCAGAGGATCGTCTCAGCCGCTCCATCTCCCACCGAGATACTGTTCGCTGTAGGCGCCGGCGCACAGGTTGTCGGGGTCGACAACTACAGCGACTATCCTGCGGAGGCCAAGAGCCTCCCGCAGATAGGCTCGTACACTCTCAACATCGAGGTCATCATGAGCCTCAAGCCCGACCTGATCGTCTGCAGCGATCTCGTGCCGACGCTTCAGCTGGACCAGCTGGAAGCGCAGGGAATCCCTTACTTCATATTCGCGACAAGGACGATGGAGGACGTGATCAAGGACCTGAGACTCGCGGGAAGTCTGACTGGTCATTCGCTCGAGGCCGAGTCCGTGGTCGCGGGTTTGCAGGCTAGGGTCAATGCAGTAACGAACAAGACCCTCGCCGTCAGCGTCGAAAAGCCAAGGACCTACATCGAGTACTACCCACTATGGACATACGGGCCAGGCTCATTCGGAGACGACTTGATAAGGCTGGCCGGTGGCACCAACATAGCTTCCAACGCGAGCAACGAATACCCTGAGCTCACACCTGAGTTCATCATCGCGCAGAACCCAGAGGTCATTGTCTACACTGTGGGTCCCATGACCATGACGGTTGCTGCCGACTTTGCAGCTAGGGAGCATTGGGACAGCATCTATGCAGTGTCGCATAACAAGATCTACTCGCTGGATGACAACCTCATGAGCAGGTACGGACCGAGAGTCGTCGACGGCTTGGAGCAACTCGCCGAGATAATACACCCGGAGCTTTTCCCTTGAGTTGGAGTCGAAGGTGGTCGCACTGATCGGAGCCGGATTGCCCACTGATGATGGGCAAGGTCCCACGCGCTTGAGGAGCAAGCGAATCCTCATCATATGCGCGTTGGGCGCTCTCCTCGTCATAACAGCTTTCATGGCCATTCTGGTGGGCACGCTCGGCCCGATAGGCCCAGGTATCCCAGAGAAGATCACGTTCTCAGAAGCCGTGAAGGGGATATTCACCAATTCCGAATATCACTGGGTTTTTTGGAACGTGAGGATG
>Ga0315284_10005892_pt1 | contig 17435 bp, 18 predicted proteins | sample YL17G09_16_MG_FD_203696 | JGI IMG/M metagenome (GOLD analysis project Ga0315284, IMG submission 203696) | Sediment microbial communities from Yellowstone Lake, YNP, Wyoming, USA - YL17G09_16 | ecosystem: Environmental > Aquatic > Freshwater > Lake > Sediment | place: USA: Wyoming | collected...
GAGGGGCGACTTCACAAATACTCATGAGTTGATTCTCATCTTAGTTTCAATCCACGCCCCTGCGTGAGGGGCGACTCGTACAAGTCTTTAGCGTTGACAGGCACGTACTCGTTTCAATCCACGCCCCTGCGTGAGGGGCGACAGATTCATAGTCTTATTCTCCTGTTAATTAATTTGTTTCAATCCACGCCCCTGCGTGAGGGGCGACTCTGTGAAGAATTTTGGATTATTGAGTCTTTCATGTTTCAATCCACGCCCCTGCGTGAGGGGCGACTGTACTAAACGTAACCTGATTATTTATATGATGTTTGAAATGCTTTTCCGCGATACTTCTTTCTTTTGTCGAATAAACGAATCAAGAGTCTATTACGAATCTCATAATACATTGATATGCAATGTAATACACGCATCGCGAATCTCCCGGACAATTTATGTTCGCTTGGGGTTCGCGTATTATTCAATTACAAAATGAATGGTCCTTCCGGGTCGTAAGAAGGCTTCGTCCCTATGTGCTCCACTTTTCGTTTCCAATTTTTCCCAAGAGAGTAAAAACGCAGGCTGTCTTCTGAATCATCGATTTCATCGATAAGCCTCTGACGGAGCGCGGTCCACTGTGCTGGCTCAAGCAGACATTCAAATACTGAATTCTGAACACGCTGTCCATAATTCTCGCAAACCTTGGCCACTTGGTGGAGTCGTCTCCGCCCCTTGGCTGTTTCCGTGCTAACATCATAGGTGATCAACATCATCATGATTTCATTTCCATATAAAAGGTGGATAACCGTCCAAATCTCTACGAATATATCGCGCCATTAACAATGCCTGAGCATACAGCAGGAGACCCACTGGCATGGTCTCTTCCAGGAAAGGGTGCCGGATTTCTTCCTGTTTCCTCTTTTGATAGGCAACCAACACCGTTTTACGGGCTGAATCGTCCATCAGCACCGCCCCGGTTTCCGTCTTCTGAAACTCCTTTCCCTTCACCTGCTGACGGTTTATCAGGGAAAGCGCCAGCCGATCAGTAAGAAAAGCGCGGAACTCCTCCATGAGATCGAGCGCTAGGCCCGGACGTCCTGGTCGGTCACGGTGCAGATACCCGACAGCTGGATCAAGCCCGACGCTTTCCAATGCCGAAGCCGCATCATGGGCCAGAAGAGTGTACAGAAACGACAGAAGCGCGTTCACGCTATCGAGCGGAGGTCGGCGGCTCCGTTCATGGAAAATAAAATCCTCCTTTTGAGCTGTTATAAGGTGATTGAATACGCTGAAATAAACTTTCGCCGCTTCTCCTTCACATCCCCGGACTCGCTCCAACGGCAGCGGATTCCTCAGCCCATCCAATATACCTGCCAGATGGGAGATGGCGCAGTTCAGTGAGTCGATACCCTCAGAATCCGGCCTTTCACGAGCGGCGCGTAGGAGCACGGTGCGGCTGTTGGCCACTTTAGCGGCAACGATCATTCGAGCCGTTTCGGCGGAAATCCCGTCATCATCCGCTTTCCTGTATTGCTCCCGTCTCAAAAGGACATTTCCACTTACCGGGCCCTGCACTCGGGCCAGGAACTTCCCGTGCTCGCTCAAAAAGGAAACGGTCACATTCCGCTCGGCGCATAATCCCATGAGCGGCGCGCTGCACGTTATCTGTCCAAAGCATACGATGCCATCCAGGGTATGAATGGGAACCCGGAGCTTCGTCTCGCGCTCCACCTGCACTTGAACGGTCTCTCCATCCTTTGACAGGTACGCCCCCTGGGTCATGATATACAGGGTGTTGAGCAGCCGCTTCATGGTTCTCCATCTCCTCCCCGGTCATCGGAAAGCGAAAAGAGCTTTTCCGTATAGCGCCCGATGCTCCGCCTCTTCCCAATCACTTTTGGAAGGCAGAACGATTGAATCGAGCAGTTATCACACTTCTTCTCATACACCGCCGGAGGAGTTTCTCCTTTCCGGTTGAGTTCGTGCAGGCGTCTCGCTAACTCTTCAGTTGTTTCCCTGAGCGCCCGGTCAAATTCCACATCCGTTCTTCTCCTCGGCTTTCCATAAAACAGCGCGCCTCCCGGAACGGTCACCCCCAGCATCTCCTCCAGGCATAGCCCCTGCCCACAAAGCTGGATTTCATCCCATCGGCCGGTTTTCGGGCTTCCGCGCTTGTATTCCACGGGAAAGGGCTTCCACCATCCGGAAACCCCTTCCAAATGGATACCCGCCTGTTTTCCGATTTCCTCTCTATCCGCCTGTTCCGCCTCTCCATGAAAACGGTGAAATTCCACCACATCCGCTTTTCCGGAAAGGCCCAGCCTGAGCGAGCGCAGACGCAGCGCCCGTGCAATCCGCAGCTCTCCCCGCACTTCCGTTTCCGGTTCATCCGTGCGGTCGTGGAGAATATTCCCCTCCATAGTCAGCGGATTCTCATCCCAGATTCCCTCCAGGTGAATGAGCCCCCACTGGCGCTCGCAGAACGCCAGGTGCTGGAGCGCCGAGAGGGGAAGAAGATCGTCTTCGGAAAAGAGAATTCCGTCCGGGTCAGCGGAATAGGTCGGATGCATCGGAGCACTTGATGAGTTGTACACCCGCTGGAATACGATCATTATCGATAGTCACCGTGTAATCCGAGTATGAACGTGGTGCTTTGACATCGCCCCGTTTTTGCACTGTGATCAGTTCAAACAATTCATGTGCGGGAGCGCATCCGAGCATTGCCTGACGAGTCCGCTGCACCGGGTCGGAGTCGGTACCAACATGTTTGAATAAGTAAATGGGACGGCGTACCGTCATGAGACCTTTACTCGATGACCGGTCATGATCATACATGTTAAGTAATGCATTAAATATGAGCTTCAAATCATTGTCACCAAAACCGGTTTCTTGGGCGAGATGGGCACTAATGAATCCCTTCCCCACATACAAGCCAAAAGGAATGAAATTCTTTCGTCCCATAGTGCGGAGTTTATCTTCCGGTTGCTCTGATTCCCATTTGGTATACTCCTCACTTGTTCCTTTTCCTTTGATGTTTTCGGCGACAGCCATTCTTGTTATGGAAAAATCAAGCGGGAGAATGGGATCTACGGAACGTGCAAACGTCAATTGGATTGGTCCTCTTACCTGTCCAGCATTCGCTCCTGTACTCATTACAGCCCCGAAAGAACGAACATCGAAAAAGTTTTTGCACATCCATTTTCTTGCCGACTCCACTTTGTCCTTTGAGGCCCCTTTCTGTGCATCAGGTAACCCCCCGTTTTCCTCGTGTGCTTTTGCAATTTGCTTATTGAGATTTGTGGCGTGCTCCACGAAAATCGCGTAGGGCATAGTGTTTCCCTTCGCGAGTTGCACATAATTCCTGACACGTCGTTTTATTGCCACATCCGAAATGAGACCGCGCAAATCCTGCGGGTCAACTCTCGGCATATTACCCGCATCAGGATCTCCGTTTGGATTTCCGTTTTCGCATTCAATGAGGTAAAGAAACTCGTACCGATTTTTAATTGCTTCTTCCATGGAACCGCTCCTTTCCATTTGAGTCATTTGGATTCCTGTGCAGGTTTATCATTGCTCTTCTTCTGTGCTTTTTGCTGATAATATCCGAGTGCAAAAAGGCTTTGCTCTTCCAGGGAGAGGACTGCGGGCACATTATCCCTGATCGCTCCCCAGATGGAAGCAATTCTTGTCTCATACCAGTGGGCGAGTCCACCATCGAGTTTGGAGAGATGAACCTGACTCAATCGGACAAGGCGTCCCAGTACAAGAGCAGGTGTACTGCTCGCAGAAGCATAGTACCGTTGGATAATACCTGCTCCCACATCGCCCTGCGCAGCATACTGCAAATCAGCGAGTACCGCCATCAGGCGCCCGCAATGATACGCCGGATGTGGATGCTCCTCGTTTAGATACGGTGTCATAGAACCATCTCCTCTCTTTCTTCGGATGTGATAGGCTTTGATGAGTCCCGGCTGCCATGGATAAACAGGATCGTTCTTATCACTTTTGATAATTTTTACTTTCATTCGTTCGAGAACTCTCGCTACCGCTTGGATAGGAATAGGTTCGTTCTTCACCGCAGTTCGCCACATGCCACCCACAAGCGGATTGGGCAATTCTTTCAGATCTCGTACCATCCCTCCGAGAACGGCCATAAATTTCGGTGGTGAAGAAAGCCCGTTTCCATCAGATCTGACTATAGATAAATCATCGAACCATGTCCAGATGTTCGTCGCCAATTCACCGAACTGCCCCTCCATCCAGTCCCTCACCATAATTCTCCCTGATGCTCCAGAAAGAGCAAGCATATAGTATCGATATGCAATGAGATCAGGAATATCTCCTGTCCTCAGGGAATCAAGAAAGTCGCCTGCTCTTTTCTGTGCATCCCGTTCTGTTTGTTCGGGATTATCCTGCTCCGATAGGAAATGAAGCCCGTTATCGAGTAAAAGAATGGGATCTTTATCAGGAGGAACTTCTGCTCGCCCGGAATACCAGTGAATAACTCTCATTCCTGCCAGCCTTCGGCTATGTCCCTCAAGAAGATTATCAAGTGTAGCACGCAAAGCATGAGCCATTTCTTCAGAAACTGAGGCATTCAATGACTGCTCCAAACCATAAGAGCGAAATGAATCCTGTTTGAATGATGCAAGAACATCCCCGGAAGCAATACCTCCCACATCAGCAAGTCCACGAACTTTTGGCCAGGTCCGGACCGGTTCCACAAGTTTACCACTTGCCAAACACCGCATATGGCTTTCTTTTGAAGTAGGAGTTGTATCCGTGTCATCTTTTCCAAATGCTCCTCGAAACTCTCGCCACCAATCATGCCAGGACGAATCCTCAACAAGGACCGCCGGAGTTCTTCCAAAAATGGAAAAGGATACTGCATCTGTTTTTTTAGCTCCCTTTTCCAAAAGACTCTCTCTTATCCTCTCTATTTTGAGTGTATTTTCCAAAGAAGTTACAACGGCGGAGAGTTCCGGTAAGGCAACCGCACCCTTTCGAAGAAGATTGATAAAGTAGTTGTGTTTTTGTTGCTGTTTTAGGGCGATTTTTGGATTGCCGGAGTCTAAACCCAAGAGAACAACTACTTCCGCATTATCAATAAGAAAATGCCGACAGCCGGGTCCCCCGCGCTTAATTTCAGGCTGACTCAAATCGGGACACTTCGGGAATTCCTTACCAGGATTCTTCTCATCGCCAAAGCCATGCACATCAAGGTAGTTACCCTCTTGATCGAATACAATATTCCATCGTACACGTTTAGGTTTAAATCCCGGCTCGGGAAAAATGTTGTGATCACGCGCGTATTTTACTAACGCATCGAGCATGGATTACTCCTCTCTCGGCTTTAATACGTCTGCACTGGAAAAGTCCGGTACCATTAGAACTCCATCACACAATTCTGCCTTAAAGACACTGATAAATGGCGATGAATAATTATCATTCGGTTTTGACAGATCAAACACATCATAAAGCATCCAACCAAGATCTTGTGTGACCGGAATGGGTGTTGTATCTGACTGTGGAAATGAAAAATACGCAGGGAATTCGCGGCATCCGAAGTACGGCTGATAGAAGCATTTTCCGCAGTCCATTCTGCGCTTGAATTGGGCAGTAAGCGCAGGGAGCTTTCCTTCATGGCCCGACCAAGGACGTATCTCAGCATGAAGACGGTACCGGACATTTCTCAGCGCCATGGTCTGACGCTGTGTTCTCCCCTTTTTATCCGTGCCGACACCATCTGCCCAAATAGGTTCTGGATTTCCTACTCCTGCCATCCAACGGAGCACCGAATTTACATTCACGGAGTCCTTAACTTCGTTTCTCCGAAGTGCAATGTAGGATATTGGATTAAGAACTTCGATTTTGGTGATTTGCCATCGGAATTCCGCCTGTGATGGATATTTGTTCGGCTTACAGTAAATAGCGTCGAAAATACCACGGGAGGCGCTTGGGGTAATCACCGGATAGCTGAACCTCTCAACTTTCAATTCCGGTCTTGTGAAACAGGCGAAATCACCCCAAACCTCTATGACATATGTGGAACCGTTCACGAAGTCCTCCTTTCATCCAAAAAATCAATCGTATACCATCCATGCTTCCGGTCCTTCCGGAGGAATCAACCCAAGGAGATCGTCGTAATGCTTCTTTTCAAGGTATATGAACCATTCATCTGACCTCTCGCGTTCATTCACATAAACAGGTTCCAAATAATTCCATACTGCATCCCTCTGTTTCGGACGGAAAAGGCTTACTGAATACGGGGTAGCCTTTTGTATCCATTCCCTCGTCAGTTTCCGTTCCTCCCTCATTCGGTCTCTCAGTTCCTTATATGTTTTATCTTCGTAGGGTACAAGCACATTCACGGAGTCATTCTCGATCAAGCGATAGTAAGCGGCGGCATCCCTGAAATCTCGTCTTTGAAAAGCATCTTCAAGTTCCTCTAAGATGTCTGTAGCACCGGTGAGGTCATAAAAGGTTTTATAATAACGATCAAAGAGGGCGTTGTTGTAAATGTCAGCCTCCCCAGTTCGGGTTGCGGTCAATATAATTTTTGTTATTTCAGCAGCTTGTCGATATGTCTCGCCTGGATAGGAAATTCGTCCATTTGGCTTCGGTTCCGGGATAAATACTCGTACTTCTCCATTTTCAGGATTCCTTCCATTTCGGTTACACCGTCCCGCGGCTTGTGCGATCGCATCCAGCGGTCCGAACGCACGGTATACTACAGGAAAATCAACATCAACACCAGCCTCAACACATTGAGTGGAAATGAGCCGACATGGTCTATGATCGTCTTCCCCAAGCCGTGCTCTCACTTCCTTGAGCACACTTTCCCGGTGAGCCGGACAAAGCGATGTTGAAAGATGGAATATTCCTTCAATATTATTCTCTTTAAGAATTTCGATAAGTCTTATTGCATGCTTTTTTACATTTAAGATACAAAGACATTTTCTGCACTCATCCTGCGCTATACTATCTGCCAATGTGTTCCATGTGGTTGGTGTTTCAATTTCCCAAGATACTTTTGTACGCCTTGCGCGTTCAAATAATCTGATGTCTTGCGGAACGATCTCTCGCGTTTTCCATCCTGCCGAAGAGTATTTGCTTACGGATTTGTCGAGATGGGTAAATGCAGGTTGTGTCGCGGTGGAAAAAACCACCGAAGTATTATATCGTTCAACCAAACGAGAAAGCGCCGCGAGACTCGGGACCGCCAAATGTGGGGGAAGTGTTTGAACCTCATCGAAAAGAACAATGCTCCCTGAGAGCCGATGAAGCTTTCTGCACGCAGCCGGGCGATTCGCAAAGAGTGATTCGAAGAACTGAACACTCGTAGTAACAATGATCGGTGAATCCTAATTTTCCGATAGAAGCTTTCGCTGTTCATCATTTTCTAACTCGTCCTGACTGTTTTTTTCCCTTGTTCCCGCGAGACTATGATGCTCGAGTACATATTGGCTTCCGAAAAGAGGAGAAAACATTTCGCGGTAAATATTCGCTGTCTGCTCAATAATCGTCAGATATGGAATTACGAAAATGATCCGTTTGAAATGATTCTTATGGGTGCATGCGTGTTTAAGAGCGAAAGCGAGCATCGAAAGAGTTTTTCCAGCTCCAGTGGGAGCAGTGAGAGTGAATATTCCCGGAGACTGTGTTCCCGCTTCCAGGCATGTTTTAAATAAATCATCTCTTATTGAATTGACCGTAGTCTCAGCTTTTGAATCTTGTCTTATCTTATACATATTTTCTAAAAGAATCTTGAGTGCCTTTTCAGGTTGTAACTCCAATCCAGGCTTCCGGTAAGATCGATTCCCTGCAGCATCTCTCTGAAAATGCGCTTCGGTTTCAATGAAATCGGCATCTACGAGGCATGAATACAGCATCCGAATATCAAGCATTCCTGCCACTGGTGTGCTAAAGCGATCGTATAACGATGATTCCGGTTCTTGAGGAAAGGTAAAGCCATCCGCGCTAAAGCGTTCAAGTAGTAGGTGAGGATCTTTCTCTGTCAAACGGAGATTTAATGGGTGATTGTTCGCCAGGTATTCTAAAGAAAGTTCTTTCTTGAGCGAACCTGGGAATCCATGTTGAAGGCCAATGTGATGACCCTGGATTGCGAGCGCCGCGGCGAAGGCGTTCCACCGACATTTTGTTAGAGTGATATATGCTCCCGGAGACCAATGATCCAACCCTTTTTCTTTATTCTCAAGTCTTCGGAGAAAAAGGTTGCTGTACTTCCCAATATCGTGGATGAGACCTGCGAGAAATGCTTCTTTTTCAGCACCGAACAATTTAGCACACGATGAAGCACGTTTTGCTACCAGTTCGAGGTGTTCTCTCAAAGGTTCATTTCCACTATGCGCTAAAAAAATAGGACACACCTTCTTCTCCATGATGAAGACCTCCATTTCTACAATCGGCGAAAAATAATGAAGGGTCGAGAATATTTATTACCAAGTTATGAAAGATTTCTGGCGGGCAGGGAGAAAAATCAAAATTTGCCCTGAGCAAACGGCTATTCAAACAGGTTTCATCTACCGAATTACCGTCAGGCAAACCGGTATGATGCCCAGCGATACCATACCCCAAAATACGTCCTATCAAATTCTCAAAATTCATCTTGTCCGAAAATACATTTGACGCGAGTAAAGCTCCGGGAGTGGAATGATCAGCCCGCTCTTTGCTTCCCCTGATTCTCCGTTGAAAAGCATCGGAATATTTTCCGATATCATGCCATAGACCTGCCATGTACGCCCATTTTGCCCAGGGCATGGATTGACAAAAGCTTTCTGCCGATACGGCAGTTTCCCGAAGGTGGCCATCAACCGTTTGATCAATGAAATCTCCATTAAGTTCCTTGCGATGAGCAAGATACTTTATATGTTGGGGTGCTTCCGTCATGTATAGCTCCTTCAAGAGGATACTTTTAATGAACTACCCCGTAGTAAAGCTGCGAGGTTCCAAGAACTCTTCACAGCAGGTCGTCCAGAAATGAAAGTTGGGCCATGAAGGTTTTTTTGATGCTGCTTGCCTTGCTTCTCAACGTAGGTGCGGATTGCTTCTTCGTTCTTGAAAGCTTATTGCAATATGGCTATAGCTCGCCTGATTTCCACATATGATATTATTTTCATATTGCCAATAAATATATTAACAATTTCAATTGCAAGAAAAATCCCAACAAAAAACCGCCATTCACGTCTGGCGGTTTTAAAAAAACCTGGGGATTGCCTTTCCGGTGTCGGCAAGCACTTGTGGTTAACTATAGCAACCGTGAGCACAACTATCTGTCCGGTGCAACGTTTTGTCGGGGATCGGATTTATCTGTTTCATCTACTTTTCTCCAGAAAAAGATACCCTTTGTGATTGAGTGAGTGATGGTCTTATTCCCATCGGATTGGTTTGTTCCTGTGGTTTCCGCCACCCTTTTTGAGAAAAGAATTCCTTCGGTAACCATCTCGGTTCTATGAGTCTTCTCCCCCGTGCTTGGTTTATAGGTATCGGCTGTTCTCTTTGGGAAAAACACCCCGCGACTGCCTTCACGGGTGGTGGAAAGTTTTCCGCCGGTCTTGTGGTCAACGGCAACTGCGATTTTGCCACGAATATAAGACCTTCGGTATCCATCCTTACTTCAGTGACAACTTCAGAAGCAGAGGAAGATCGAATGCTACCACCAGTCCATCAAGAACGTGGTCAACCTCCAGCACTTCTACCTGCCTGGTGAATTGGAGCAGGAGATCGAACGGTTCGTGGAGCATTACAATAATCATCGGTACCATGAGTCCCTTGATAACCTGACACCAACTGATGTATACTTCAGCAGGAAACGGGAACGGCTTACCGTACGGGAGATGATCAAGCGTGAAACGATGAAACTGAGGAGAGCTTGTAACTTGGGAAAAGAAGGGTTGGAAAAACAGTTGCAACTCAATAAAATTTCACCTAAGTTTTAACAGGAAGTGTCCAGTATGTTTTGACGACATACAGATTGTAGATAAATCCTCACCTTTCTCTCCATAAATTGGAAGTTGTATCCGGACGTTGATTCGACCCCCTCGGCTACGCAGTGTACCCGCTGATAAAGGAAGAGAAAACTCCCCGCCAGGTTGTCCTCCCCTTGTCAGTGTGAATGTCCGAATCGCCGCGCTGCGCAGCGTCGCACATGTCGCGCTGTGGCTCTGACGCAGTGGAGCGGGAGGGCAGGGAGGATCATATACGATGTCCTGTTGTTTGTGAATAATTCTGAAATAGTAAATATCTCCTGCTGAAAGCTGACCCGGTGTGAAAGTTTCAAAAAGGAGCTTGGTATGAAAATTATCCTGATATAAGATTGATAAGTAATTGCTTTTAACCGATCTTAAAACTACATTATACATATGAAATATCTTAATGACATTAGATGATATCAGTGAGGATTAAAGGAATCATTTATTGACCATGAAAAAATGTCCCTTTTGTGCCGAAGAAATTCAGGATGATGCTGTTAAATGCAGGTATTGCGGTGAGTATTTTGATAAAAAACCACTTACAAAATGGTATTTCAAATCCTCCTGGTTGATAATCGCTTTTATGAGTATCGGTCCCCTTGCTTTACCATTGCTGTGGCTGAATCCGGGTTTCACCCTGAGAAAAAAGATAATAATTAGTATTATCGTTATTTTGTTGAGTTATTATGTGGGTATTTCTCTTTACAAGTCTGTTAAGGATTTGACAGATTATTACAAAATAATTTTTGGCAGTTATTGATAAGGGAGCGAAAGTAAAATGTGTATTCATTTGACCTGCCCCCATTGTTTGGACAGGCTACAATGAGAGTAATTCCTGGTATTTGTGGTTGATGTGTTCCTTCCCTTGATCCCCCCTCGGGGGGATCGCCAGCATCATATTATACGCATATTCTTCTGGCGTTGCATAGTTTAGCGAACTATGCGGTCGAACTTCATTGTACTTCCTTCGCTATTTTTCAATAACATGCCGTGCTTCACCGAGGCTTGTGAACCAGTTTTCGTTCAAGCATTCGTCGCGTAACGTGCCATTGAAGCTCTCAACGAAGCCGTTTTGCATGGGTTTGCCGGGTTCTATGAACTGCAATTTCACATTGTTCGTATATGCCCACTCATCGAGCTTCTTTCCCGTGAACTCAGGGCCGTTATCCATGAGTAAGGCATCGGGCTTACCATGGAGCTCAATCATTTGGTCCAGCGCCCGGGCAACCCGCTCGTCCGACAACGATGTGTCGATTTCAATCCACAGACAACGTCGGGTGCAATCGTCCAGAATATTGAGCATGCGGATTTTCTGGCCACGGGCGGTTGAATCGTGTACAAAATCCATCGACCATCGGGCGTTTTTATGGTCTGGCGCGTTCGGCTTTTCACCACGCCACTTTGCCGTATGCTTGCGTTTTCTCTGCCGGACCTGCAACCCTTCCTCCCTATAAATACGGTATACCCGCTTGCGTTTGTCCGTAAATCCCTCACGCTTCAGCACGGTCACTAAGAATCGGTAGCCCCACCTCCGATGCGTTGCGGCAACTTCTTTCAATGCCTGCCGTAATGGCTCATCACTCCGGGGTTCCACCCGGTAATAATAGCTGCTTCGCCCTATTTCCACCAGCCCGCAGGCACGTTTCATACTGATCTCGTGCCGCGCAACAGCATGATCCACAGCACGACGCTTCTCTGCGGGCTTCACCAGTTTTTTGAGTTTATATCTCTCAATACCTTGTTGTCCAACATCAGATCCGCCACCATTTGCTTTAGCTGACGGTTCTCAGCCTCCAATGCCTTCAAGCGCTTCGCCTCGCTCACCTCCATACCGCCGTACTTCGACTTCCAACGATAATACGTCTGTTCACAAATCCCGTACTTGCGTATCAGGTCATTAACCGGTATCCCGGCTTCACGCTCTTTCAGTATTCCGATGTCTTCTCTTCTGTAAACCGCTTCTTCATCCTGAGTCCTCCTTGCATGAAGTATACAAGGAAAAACTCTCTTATGAAACTGTCCAATTGGGGGGGAGCAGGTCAGTTCCCTCTATCATAAAGGTTGACACACCTTTTTGGTATGGGTGCATGTTATGGTGTCCTCGCAGAAACAGTGCCAACCCGCAAACCAACGGTTTCGAGGCGAACTAACCGAGATTCACATGGCGTGGGTCATTGCAAGAATGGCTGCGGTAATGAAAGCGATGACACCCCCACCAAGAAGGGCGATGAGCACCGCCTTTTTTGCCCAGCCGTGTGCCAGTGTCTTCTGGCGGGCTTGGTATATCGTACTGACGGCTCCACCCACAATGACCAAGGCCATCAAGTCCCAAGCGGCCTCCTGACGAACGATACCCCGGTACACCACATCAATGAGGAGTGCGTAGGTGAGCAAGATATAGCCCCATCGGTAGCTAGCATTTTCGACAGCCACTGTCCGCTCATCTCGCTCCACCGAAGGGGTCGTGGTAGTTTTCATGGCGTTTCTCCTCCTTTCAGGAAGAACAGTTCATCCACTCGTTTCTCCAGTTGTTTGGCAATGAGGAATGCCAGCAGGGCCGACGGACAATATTGCATCGTCTCGACGGCACTAATGGTTTGACGCGTCACACCCACGAGGCCGGCGAGTTGCTCTTGCGAGAGCCCGGCCTCTGCGCGTGCTACTTTCAAACGGTTGCCAAGTGCCTGGGTTGTCATCAGGCCACCTCCTTTGATGGTATTGTATGGTAATGTAAGGTATACTTGTCATAATGTTAAGCAGAAAAGTCAAAATGTCAAGACAAACAGGCGCACAGGCGCGCCTGATAAAGAATTAATACTGAAGACAGAATTAAAAAATCTCTCCCAATGACGCATACTAGCGGTCAAATTTCCAAACAAATCTTAAATTATATTGCTATTGTAACCAAATAGTATTATGTGTAAGAAATCGGAGCGTTGTTTACACTTTTAGGTGGTGTAAATTTGGTGTTTTCCCCCAGTCTGTTTGAGGGCCAAACACCGAATTTACAATCCCTTGACTTAATAGGATCGTCTGAATCGACAGGTTGATAAAACTGTAAACAACGCTCGAAAATCTCACATATTATGGATATGTTATTCAAGGGATAACCAGTTCTTTGTCATCATAGTGAACTAAAAATTAAATCGCCCAAAACCTGGTCGCAGCCAAAGTTGCTCTGCTGTTCTCCGCAACGCGGCTCGAGCCGACCGTTATAATGGGTGTTATGAAGAAAACTACAGAATTACTTGTTAGGCATGGAGGATAAATGAGACATAAAGGCAAAATTATAGTCGGAATAGCTTTGATGGTGATTGGTATAGCTATCGGATATTATCTCGGCTTTACTTCGAAAACAACAAAAAACTTCGATTGGAAAGAACTATCAATAGATCAGGGGGGCAAGGGCTATGGCTTTACTTCTGACGCCCTGTTCAATTCCGATATTGCTTTGCCAGAGATCAAGAAATTATCGGGAAAATCCAAATTTATAAAGGCCCCACAGTCAGGAAGTAATGAACTGACGCTGGGATACATAGTGCCAGTTGATGTTGATAAATTGGATTTACAAAAAGTTCCTCAAAAATACAAAGTCGAAAAAACGGAGAAATACAAGGCTGGAGAATTTTCAGTACCACCTATTGAAGCAGTTGTTTATGAAGTCACTTTTGAGTTTGTTTTGAAAGACAAAGACGACTTTGAGATAATCAAGTTAAAGAGCCCTTCACATAGTCTCTGCTCCGGACAAGTCAACAGATTTCAAGACATCGCAAAGCCATCTACCACTCAAGATATTGCTCGACGCGTGTCAAATATTATTCTATCTATGTCAGTCGAGAAATGCGAAACATGCAAATGACAAAGATATCAATGCCTAACAAAAAAATCCAGCGGACGCGGGATAAGCGTGCTTTGATTTTGAGCATTGTGACGTTGCCCGCGCCGCTGATTTAGTTCGATATAGCGAGAGGAATATGGCGAAGAAAGCTACAGAGTACTTCCATCCCGACGAAACCGAGCCTATCTCCAAGGAACTGCTTCGTAAGGCAAACCGCGACTATCAAGTCGAATTAATGAGAGATTGGTTCTTCAGGCATTTCGAAAATCCCGCCGAGAGCACACCTTACGAATCTGCGGAAGGGGGCTATATCTATATTTGGGGTGGCCCTTACAATGCGCGCGAGGAGCTGGAAAGCGAATTTGCTGGAGTAGTTTCGAAAAAGGCCATCGACGCCCTCGTCGATGAGCTAGAATCCGAGTGCTATGAGTGGTCCGGGAAGCCGACTGCAGACAATTATGATGATTATTACTACGATGTAATATCTTCAAACACTCACGCTCACGAGACCCTCATCAGCGCACAAACAGACACCATGGATCTGTTGGAGGTGCCACTTGAAGGGCCCTCGCGCAAGTTGCTGTTGCGCCTTCTTTTCGTGAATGCGGTGACTGCCCTAGAGACCTTTCTGTCAGATGTCTTCATTAACGCTGTGTTGGCGGATCGCACACTAATGAAGAAGTTTGTCGCCTCGAACCCGGACTTCAGAGAGCGCAAGTTCTCACTTAGCGACATCTTCGATTGTTATGACAGAATCGAAAAGGACGTGCGAACGTATCTTCTCGATCTTATTTGGCACAACTTGCCGAAGGTGAAGGAGATGTACAAGAGCGCTCTCGGCATCTCTTTTCCGGACACGATGACGCCTCTGTACAGTGCCATAAGTAAACGGCACGACATCGTCCATCGGAACGGCCGCGACAAGGAAGGTAAAGAGGTATCCGTCACCAGACAGGACGTCGAGGCGGTTCTCCGCGCAGTGAGAGAACTGGCCGACCATGTCGACGGACATTTCAAACAGAAGGTCGAGGACGAGGCGTTATAACAATGCCCTTCACGCGGATTGCCTACAGCTTCACTTCCGGCAACCGGTGAGGGCCGCGTTAGGTATTATTTAGGTTATTATATTCACTGGTCTACCGCCCGGCGTCACCCATACCGCCTTGTCAAACTCCTTGAACTGATGCAGAACCGCGAACCTATACCGGTACTCGGGCAGCTTCCGGGCTAACCATAATAATTGCCCGAACTGCTTCTCAACCCTCTGGATCATCGGACGGCACTCGGAATATTCTACCGGTCTTGTCGTCACGTCAAAATTCTCTGTGGTGAATACGTAAAGAAACTTGGTCTGTTTAGACAGTCCGTATTTCCGGAAATTTGTTATCTTCTCATTCAACCGAATTTTCTCCTCAAAGATCGCTCTCGGTGTTTACAGATTGGCTAGTTGAAAGAGCGGAAAGAAACAAGGGGCAGGCTCGGCCAACCCCATGCGGGCTTATTTTCGCTTGTTCGGCATATTTTGGGCGCATTCACCTCCTACGCATAACATGGGCGAATCCGTTCAACCTGCTCTTAAAAAGATATCCTGAGGTGTTTTGAACGCAAGCTATTTCTTGGCCAGTGGTTCAATCATTCCATAACGAAGACTATTTCCTCCAGGCAATACGCAGCTTCAGGTACAGTTTACTGCCGTTCTTTTTGTCTTGACAGGTGTGCTGGTAAATCCGCTCGTGGCTGACCCTGACGCAAAAGCGTCCCCGCAACGTCCCGCAGATGGGTATACCGCTGGATCATGTGCGGACTCTTGTGGGTGAGCAACTTCTGGAGGGTGTACATGTCCACCTCTGGAACTGGCGAGCATGTAGGCGTGTACGTACCGGAAACCGTGCAGTGGCCGGAAATCCTCCGGCAGTCTGGCTCTTTCCCTGATCCGCCGCAGGGGACGGGCGAGCGAGTTACGGTGGCGGAGTCCGCCGTCTTTGGAAGGGAATATGTAGGGTGAATACTGTACCCGTGGATGTGTCTCAAGGCGCGTCCGTGCCGAGGTGTTTAGCGGAATCTTCTCATTGACACCGCCTTTGGGCTCCATGATGAAGGTGAAGCCTTGCTCGATGTCGATATCGTCTTACCTCAGCCCGAGTATCTCCGATTCCCGCCCGGCATACCGGCATGGAATCACACACCAATAGGTTTTTACCGGAAACTACTGGGAGTAATAATTACTTGGTTTTCAATTCAGGGTAGCAATATGGTAGCAACATAAATAAATTGAAATAAAAAAGCCACTTGGGTATAATCCACAAATAGCATTAATATTAATTAGTTTTTCATGGAGCGCCCAGAGGGACTCGAACCCCCAACCCTCTGATCCGTAGTCAGATGCCTTGATCCATTGGGCCATGGGCGCTCGTTAATTATCTACTAATATATTTATTTAAGAACGCTTTTTCAACTCTTTTTCTTTCCATGGGACAGGCATCCATAAAGCCGCAAGGGGAATTATTGACATATAAATAACTAATAATAGTTCATTTATAATTATTTTACTCCACTGGACTTCAAGTGTGACTGTTCTGCTGATCATGAAAGCCGCAACACAATCGACACCGAGTTTAAGAATAAATCCCCCTGCGAAAAGCAGAGCCGCCCTGGAGGAGACGATTGAGAGCGCAAGGGACACGAGCAAACCTATGTGAAATCCATACACAACCGCTCCCGTAATGATGAGCACCGGGTCGAAATACCTTCCGGTTGACATGTGCCGTACACGCTGAAGGAAAAAAGACATCAAATCTCCCGGCGCCCGTGAATATACGTGCGAGGAAGGGTCGGTATTCGTGACGATTCCGCCGGGTCGGACTTTCTGAATGCGGTGCAGAAGAAGCGTGTCATCACCGGAGAGTATTTTGAGCGAATCCCCATATCCGCCGATACTGTCGAACACATCCTTCCTGAAAGCCAGGTTCCGTCCGCTCGCATGGGTCCCGTGCCCCAGAGTGATGCTCCCCGCGGAAAGAGCGCAATTCCACAAGTATTCATGCCGGATAAACGAATTCAGCATACCGTGCCCGGCGAAATAGGGCGCCATACCGGTCACCATGTCAATCCCTTTACCGAACCGGCTCACCATTCCGGTTATCCAGGTCGGCGGGACGATACAGTCCGCATCAGTCTGGAGAATGATGTCGCCGCTTGCACTGTCGATAGCCTGCACGAGTGCGTGTTTCTTCGGCGAGACGTCAGCAGGAACAGTGTGTATCGATATGACTTTCAGGCTGTTCCAGGCCGATGTGAAACGGGCGAGAATGTCCTGAGTGCCATCGGTAGATTGATCGTCCGCGACAATCACTTCGTACAGCCCGGGGTCGTAATCCTGTTCCATGAGGGATGTGAGGCATTCTCCTATCGAACGGCTTTCGTTCCTTGCCGCGATGACCACACTGACCATGGGTTTCATGGTGGAGGATATGGTTCGTATTTTCTTCAATCCCCGCACAATAATAACGACAAACAGGACGTAGCCAAGACTTGTAAATACGACAATCCACGTCAAAGTATTCATGAGAATCAATATCATAACACCCATGTCTGAAGGGTTACCATTAATCTTTTAGACATGGGTGTTA
>Ga0315284_10005893_pt1 | contig 17434 bp, 16 predicted proteins | sample YL17G09_16_MG_FD_203696 | JGI IMG/M metagenome (GOLD analysis project Ga0315284, IMG submission 203696) | Sediment microbial communities from Yellowstone Lake, YNP, Wyoming, USA - YL17G09_16 | ecosystem: Environmental > Aquatic > Freshwater > Lake > Sediment | place: USA: Wyoming | collected...
AAGGTGGCTTTGCATCTTTTCTTCGCGAACGGTCTTCCCTGACAATCGCGATAATGGGCAGGCTATTCCGTGCATCCACTTGTTTTTCACTGCATTCTTCTGTCATTTTGTATGGTATCCCCCTACAGCGTATTTCATAACCTCAAAAAACCGCGTTTTTAGGGCTAAAATCGGCCTATTTAGGAGGTTATGAAATGGCTTCTAAGCCAAATTCAATAGCCAAGAAAGGCCTAAAAAAATGTGAAAAAAGTCCATAATGTTCTTGACAGGCGATATTTTAGCGGTACAAGTATGGCATATAGGAGTCTTTCTCGTGAAGAAGAAAGAAAATGAGGTTGAGGGAAGAAAAAGGAATATCCTCTTTGCCTATTCCCAGTGTAACTATAATCTTATAGTAGAAAATCTGTAAATAAAGTTAGCGGTAATCAGCACTTCAATATTCTTTGCTTGATACGATAAGCTAAGAAAAGGGGTGGAAAAGAATGAAAAGTAAAGTTGTTATTGTGGCAATTTTCGTATTTTTATTCCCTTCCATTGCCTTTGGTAATATTTTGGAGCAATTGCGAAGCCTCAATGGGGGATTTTCCCCGTTTCGCTTTTGCTTCTTTGCAAGTAGAAATTCTTAAATAAAGATAACATTGATAAGTTAATTATTGAAGTAGAATCATCATGAAAGTGTTTATGATAGGCTGGGAGTTTCCGCCATACATCAGCGGAGGATTAGGCACGGCTTGCTACGGCCTTACAAAGGCGATGAGCAGGAGCGGCACGGAGATTACGTTTGTTTTGCCGGGTGCAGGCGAGACCGGCAGCGGTAACTATATGAAAATTTTGAGCGCAGAGGGATTTATAAAAGCCGAAGAATTGAACAGCTTCAAAAATGTTCATTTTCGAACGGTTAGCTCGCCATTGAAACCATATGTTCCATCAGAATTATGTGGAGGTGGAGTCTTGGGAAAAAATAATTCAGGTATCGGCGCTCGCAATTGGCTCAGCAATCCCTCAAAGAACCTGCAAAACTATGGCCGCGATATATATGAGCAGGTATATCGGTATGCCGAAAAAACGGCCCAAATTGCTTCCGTCGAAGATTTTGACATTATCCATGCTCACGACTGGATGACGTTTCCTGCGGCAATGGCCGCGGCAGAGTTAAGTCAAAAGCCGATAGTAGTGCAAGTTCACTCAACGGAATTCGACCGCAGCGGCGAGAAGGTCAACCAGATTGTTTATGATATTGAGCGGCAGGGATTACATAATGCCGGAAGGGTAATTGCCGTGAGCAATTATACGAAAAATATCGTAGTCAATCGCTATGGCATCCGGCCGGACAAAGTCGATGTAGTCTATAACGGCGTTGAAGGCGGCGGATGCGCTCACTGGCAAAAACCTGCCGAAAAGCGCGACAAAGTTGTTTTGTTCCTTGGCCGAATTACGTTTCAAAAAGGGCCGGACTATTTCATCGCTGCCGCCAAAAAGGTTTTGGAGAAAATCAGCAACGTCAAATTTATTATGGCCGGCGACGGAGATATGATGCACAGAATGATTGAATATGCCGCATATCTGGGTATTGGTCATAAGATGTTATTCACGCGGTTCTTGCGAGGCCACGATGTTGAGAAAGTGTACCAGATGGCCGATTTGTATGTAATGCCGTCTGTTTCCGAGCCGTTTGGTATCGCTGCGCTTGAGGCACTGAAGAATAATGTGCCGGTCCTGGTAAGCAGGCAAAGCGGTGTCGCTGAAGCACTCAGGAATGCGCTGAAGGTTGATTTCTGGGATGTAAATCAAATAGCAAACAAAATAGTGGCGGTATTGAAACATCCACCTCTCGGGCAGATGCTTAGAGAGAACGGTCAGGCCGAAGCGGGTAATTTCCGCTGGGAAGATTCGGCGGCGAAGGTAAATGAAATTTACAAACGTATTTTAAATAATAATTGAGCACGGAAAGGCTTCTAAATTATGGCGTCAGTATGTTTTTATTTCCAGGTCCACCAGCCTTACAGGCTGAGGAACTATACTGTATTTGATACGGACAGCAATTATTTTGACGATACCAAGAATGCGCAGATTTGCCGGAAAGTGGCGGACAAGTGCTATCTTCCCGCCAACCGGCTGATGCTTGAGCTGATAAAAAAGTATAAAGGAAATTTCCGGATTTCTTACAGTATAACCGGCGTCCTGCTGGACCAGCTCCAGATATACGCACCGGAAGTTCTGACGACTTTTAAGGAACTTGCAGCGACAGGATGCGTGGAGTTTCTTGCAGAAACTTATTATCATAGTTTAAGCTCCCTTTATTCGCAGGATGAATTTATATCGCAGATAAGGCTTCATAAGCAGACCATTCAAAGGCTGTTTGGCCAGACGCCAAGGGTGTTCCGTAACACGGAGCTTGTCTACAATAACCGGATAGCAGAATTGATTGAGCAAATTGGCGGTTTTGATGCGATACTGGCTGAGGGTGTGGACCGCATACTTGGCTATAAAAGCCCGAACTTCGTGTACAGGCCGGTGAAATGCAAAAAGCTGAAGCTTCTGCTTAAAAATTACCACCTCAGTGACGACATAGCCTTCAGATTTTCCAACCGGGGCTGGAGCGACTGGCCGCTGAACGCGCCCAAATTTGCAAACTGGATAAACGCCGTCAACGGCTGCGGTTATGTTGTAAATCTTTTTATGGACTATGAAACTTTCGGCGAACACCAGTGGGAGGATACGGGCATATTCGAGTTTTTGCGGCATCTGCCCGGAGAAATTCTCAAACATCCGGATAATAACTTTAAAACCCCTTCTGAAGTTGCAGCAGCTTATAAAGACTGCGATGCCATAGATATCCCATATACAATAAGCTGGGCCGATATTGAACGAGACCTTTCCGCATGGCTCGGCAACCCTATGCAGCAGAACGCTATTGTCGAGATGTATAAACTCGAAAAAACCGTGAAAAGCACTGCGGACGAATCAATTATCAGGGATTGGCGAAAACTGCAGATATCGGACCACTTCTATTATATGTGCACGAAATGGTTTGCCGACGGTGATGTGCACAAATATTTCAATCCTTACGAGACGCCTTATGATTCATATATCAACTTTATGAATGTTCTGGACAATCTGAATTCCAGATGTTTCAAAGTGCTGTTTGAAAAAGAAAATAAATTTCGTAATTGCAGCCGCGGGCGGAATATGCCGGAACAAAAAGTTCTGCGAAAAAATACCGACAAGTTTTATGTTTTAGAAAGGAATTGAATATGAAAATTTCAAAATTATCGGGAAAAAGTGTAAGCACAATGAGCGGCACTGCTGTCCAGGAAGCTGCCGAATCTTTTGGCGTCCGACGGGTTAAAGACGGCGTTGAGTTCAGGGCATACTATCCTACAGCCGGCACAGTGCAGATTGCCGGTGACTTTAATAATTGGCAGCCGCAGCAGACTTCCATGCGAAAAAGCGGTGATGGTATCTGGAGAATTAAACTGCCCTTGTCTATGGGAAGCTATCGCTATCGCCTGGTTGTTGACGGCCAATGGCAGCAGGACCCTTACAATAAAACTACCGAACCTAATCCGTATGGTGAGCTAAACTCTGTCTTGCAAGTAAGTTAAAAGAAATAACACCGTTGATAAATACGCCGAACTTTAAAAGAGTAAAAAGAAACCTAAAGAGTATTAAAGGGGAACTTAAAAAATAACATCGGAATTTCGATGGAAATAGCAATATTTGTCCCCACACCAAAAATTTTTAGTGTTTTTTTTGAGTAGTTTCGAGGTCTGAATAGAGGGATTTCCCATTCTATGAGATGTGATGGACTGGTTGAATACTGCTACGAGTATAACGGCCACAACGTATGGGGCAAGAACGGACAAAACTATGACATAAGTGTTGAAGCTAATTGTGTATTGCATAATGATTTCTATACAGGCCCTTTAGACAATCCAGATACGTGCCTTGCTCCCGTTGTTCAACGCGGTGGCGCAGGCGGAACCAGCACTTACATGACCACAGCTGCTACCGTGTATTCTCCCACTTGCTCGGTGGAGTTGGACAAGGACTGTGGACAGACATGGGTATACATCACAGCTACTGACGAATCGGGAATTCATAAAATAGAATATAGAATAGGAACCGGCAACTGGCAAACTGCTTTTATCGAATCCATCGGTGATGCATACTATCCTACCTACGGTAAAACCATAGTATTAGATGTTCGTCCGCCTGACCCCCCATCACCGCTAAGCCGGGATTTTTTATCTCGCCGCCGGAGGCGAACCAGAACATGCCCAAATAATCATTTCCAACCCCGTTGGTATCTATGGTCAGACTACTGATTGTATGGCCGTTGCCGTTGAAGTCGCCTGTAAAGGCAACGCCTTGGAAGTTCCAGTCTGTGTTGTTCGTGTCGCATGCAATGACAGCAGTAGTAAAAGGACCGGAGGCGGCAAGGGCTTATGACGAGGCTGCAAAGAAATACTACGGCCAGTTTGCTGTCTTGAACTTCCCGTTATATGATGTTATAATCCGGACTGATAAGGGACATACCGAACCGCCGGGCAAATGCGGGAAAAGGAGTTATAGTATGAGAAATTGGGCATACATTGTATCTGTAATAATAGTAACAGCAATTTTGCTCTTATCGCTGCCATCTTATGGCTTGAATGAACCCAACGAACCCAATCATTTTACCCAGGTTTCGTTAGGGTTAATACCCGACGGGATAACCAGCAGCGTCACCCGCAGTCCTGACCAGCGGCATATAGCCTTTATCGCAGTGGGAAAAGACAAACAGCGGGTCTTCATCGACTGCAATGCCAGAGCGGAGTACGATACTGTCATAGAAGGCACTATTGTCTTTAGTCCGGATGGCAATCGCATAGCATACACAGTTCTGAAGAACAATAAATCATTAGTTGTTGTCGATGGCACCAGCAGTGCGGAATATGACAATGTCTGGGTAGGCTCTTTTGTCTTCAGCCCTGACAGTAAACGAACGGCATATATAGCACAGAAGAACAACAGATTGGTGGTAGTTGTCGACGGTCAGGCAAGTGCGGAATATGATAACATTATGATAGGAGCCCTCCCCCTCTTCAGCCGTGACAGCAAACGCATAGTTTACACGGTATGGAAAAGCGGTCAACGGCTGGCCGTCGTCGATGGACAGGCTGGACCGGGGTATGACGATATCAGCTCTGTTACCCTCAGCCCTGACAGTAAACATATAGCGTATATGGGACGCAAAAACGTCAAACGCTATATCATCGTGGATGGTAATGTCGGGCCGGAATATAAGGAAATTGGAAAAGACTCCCCAATCTTCAGCCCGGACGGCAGACACATCGCGTACAGAGCACGCAAAGATTACAAATGGCAGGTCATCGTTGACGGCAATGCCGGACCAGAATACGATGATATTCCAGAAGGCACTGTCGCTTTCAGCCCTGATAGCAACCATATTGCTTACGTGGTCAGGAACAGTAACTATAAACATATGGTCATCGTCGATGGCCAGGCCGGGCCAGAGTACGATATCATGAGGGAAGGGACTGTCATTTTCAGTGCGGATGGCAAGCGTATGGCATACGCAGCTAAAAAAGACGACAAATGGTATGTCGTCGCAGATGGCAATGCCAGCGAGGGATTTGACGGCATTAAGGAAGGCACTCCTGTCTTTAGCCCGGACAGTAAGCACATAGTGTATGCAGCGTGGAAGAATAATAAATGGCAGGTTATTGTCGATAAGCAGCCAAGAGCCGAACATGATGCCGTTGTGGAAGGCACTTTTGTTTTCAGTCCTGACAGTAATCGGCTGGCATATACGGCTAAGAGCAAGTACAAGCAGATTGTCATTGTTGACGGCAACGCCGGTGCGGAATATGACGATATTAAAAAAGGCTTTCCCATCTTCAGCCCTGACAGCAAGCACATCACATATATAGCGAAAAAGGACAACAAATGGCAGGTTATTGCCGATGACAAGGCCGGGCCTCTATACGATGATATTCTGGAAAACAGCTTTGTATTCAGCTCCGATTACAAGCGAGCAGCTTATGCGGCCACAAACGGCAACAAACGACTGTTTGTCGTCGATGACCAGGCTGGGCCGAGGTACGACACAATTGTCAATTTTCCAGTTATTAGCGGTGAGGGATTTGAAGCGATGCTCACTCGCGGCAAAACACTTTACCGTGTGTTCTGGAAACCGTAATTAACGTACTAACCTCCCATGGTAAAAAACGAAGATTGCTTCGTCGTTCCACTCCTCGCAATGACATTTTTAGAGATACCCTTCAGCTGTTGGCTGATGATGCAGCCCGAGAGTAGATTTTCAGCAGGTTGTCCACCATCGAGCTTACGGTATTATTACCACGAAGGTAATTCTGTGCGGCAGAAGCTATTGATTTTGCAAATTCCCTATCGTCAAGAAGCTTCTGCAATGCCGAATAGATGCTTAATTCATCACGACTATCAAAAAAAACAGCAGTTGTGTTATTTTGCAAAAAGTAGTCCGCATTATTTTTATCGGTGGCGATTGCCGAACCTGCACTTGCGGCCTCGAGCATCGCAGGGTCAAATCTCTGCGCAATAAAGGGGTGAACAAAAATATCCGCACCGCGAAATACCGCTCGCAACGGCCCCATCGGAGGCGAAATATTGACGATAGAAACAAGTCCAACACCTTGAATAAATTTACGGACATCACCCTGGGCAGAACCATCGCCCATCAGAACGACATGAAATTCATAGCCGTTAACCGCAAGATGCCTTACGGCACTTAAAAACGGCTCCAAATCATCAAAACGCAAAAAATCCGAGACTACGACCATGCCCGGAATGCGGTCCGGCCGAGAAAAACATGCGCAGGTCTCATCAACAAATGTGCCGATATTTACCTGCCTGATAATAGCTGCTATACGAGGGATTCGCTTTTTCAATGACTCTGCAATATGCTCAGAAGGCGCTATAACTGCAGAAACCCCCCTACTTATGATTTGACGCTTCAAGAAACTCTGCTGTGAGGAACTTACCGTTAGAACAACGGGAATACCAAGGGTGCGGCCGAGAGATTTTGCAAGAAGCGATTTTGCAGTGCCGAAACAATGAATAATGGTTGGTTTGAATTCTTCTATCTGCAAAATCAGACGTCTGCGGTTCTGCCGATAAAATAAGCCAAATCGCAAAGCAGGATATCTTACTATCTCTATACCCGGCCAGAGAAACGACTCTATCTGGCTTTCAGGAGGCACAACAACACAACAGGTGATGCCCTGAGCCTCAAAACCAAAAAGCAAGTGGCGCAGCGGCGAATAAAACCGCTGTACTGTCCGGCTGTCCAAAATAACCAGCGGACGAATAATGCTGGGGCTGCTCTGGTTCTGAACTGTTGTACCATTTTGCGACATAAATCAGCCTATCAGTTTTTCAAGTTTTTCATACTCACCGGTCTTCATATGATAACAGTGAGCATCATCAGGATAAAGCCCCTGCTTAACTTCCTTCGCATATAAAGCAATCGCCTCGATACAAGCCTTGCCGATGTCTGCGAAACTTTTGGAAAACTTAGGGACGGGGCCGGCCTTGAGATTCAAAATGTCCGGCAGAACCAATACCTGACCATCACAATCTGGACCTGAACCACAACTTATCACGGGAATCGACACTCGCTGTGTGATAATTTTAGCAACTTCTCTTGCAGTGCCCTCCAGCAAAAGCATAGATGCATTGGACCTGCACATCCGCTCCGCAAGTTTTATAAGCTCCGCTGCCTCATCAGCTGTCGTACCCTTCGCTTTGTACTGACAGGTTTGCGGCCTTATGCCCAAATGAGGCATTACAGCAATTCCTGCATCCGCAACCGCCTTTATCGTCTCAAGCTGTGTCTCAACTGCCTCAATCTTTACAATGTCAGCGCTACATTCTTTAACGAACCTTTGTGAGTCTTTTATTATCCGCTCTGTGCCGGCCTGACAGGACTCATAAGGCAAATCTGCAACAATCAACCGGTCAGGCGCTGCCCTTCTGACAGCCGCGGTTATCGCAAGCATAAAATCTATCGTTACCGGTAAAGTCGAGTCGAAACCGAGCATTAACTGCGCAGCAGAATCACCTATAAACAGAACATCAACACCTGCAGCAGCAACAAGCTTCGCACTGGTATAGTCATAACAACTGACGGCAGAGAACTTGCGGCCCTCAGCTTTTGCCCGGCATAATGTAGAAATAGTTATCATAGTCTATTATAAGGATATTTGAGAAAAAAGCGATTAGCAAGCAGATTTTATCGGGCCTGACTGTCCCGAACGCGATTTCAATAAAAACGGTAAATTCTGCAAAAAATTGTAAAAAAATACTTGATTTTACCGGCCAGGTCATAATAATTGCACAAGGACAATTCCAGCAAAAAAACCGAGATATTAACTACTCGGTATTAGATCTTTTCATCACCCTCCTCCGAAGCCAGATTCTCTTTATAGAGGTCTGGCTTTCTTGATGAGCCTTGCTGTTAAGCCGGAAAAAATGGGCATTTAAGGTAAAATTGTACATAAACAAGAGCAACCACGTAAATACATAACTTTTGACTTTGTCGGCAAGATTTAATATATCATCAGGCGGCCTTGTCTATATGAATCCTCAATTAACCGTCGAGGAACTTAAGAATTTCTACCCGGACGATTACACACCCCACAGCATCAATAACAAACAGCATAAATCAAAACTGCCGCTTCCAAATAAAATATGAAACTGATAATCGCCATAATTCAGCCATACAGACTCGAACAAGGAAAAGAAGAACTCTACAAGGAAGAAGTAAACCTGATAACCGTCAGCGAAGTGCTTGGACATGGCAGACAAAAAGGTGTTGCGGAAGTATATCGTGGAGCCAAGGAAACAGGCAATCTTCTGAGAAAAATCCGCCTTGAAATAGCAGTTAATGAGAAATTCGTCGAACGGACAATAAGGGCAATAATTGCCGGTGCCAAGACCGGCCAAACCGGCGATGGTAAAATCTTCGTTGTTGACCTGCCGGAATGTATCAGAATCAGAACTGAAGAACGAGGCAGCGAAGCTATAGGATAAAAAGGCAAGGTCTTTAACTCTACTGACAATTATGTAAGAAATACAACTATGAAGATTTATATATAAATATCTACAAAAATGTAGATGTGAAAAAATTTATATTGATTTTACATAAAAATGTAATATTTTACAGAATAACCTCTTATGGAAATTTTTACAACAATGGGTTAACTGGTATAGTAATTGCATATTGAATAACAGTATGGCTATCGGGCCAATTACAAAATTTACTTTGTATCTCTAAAATGATAAAGGATAATTACAAATAATTCAAAAAACAGGAGTATAACAATGAGTGAAAGTTTTGAACCTATAACATCATTATTCGGCAAAAATGTTTTCAATGATGTGGTAATGCGAGAACGACTGCCGGAGAATGTCTATAAAGAATTCAAAAAGACCATTGCCGAAAGCAGATTCCTTGATACGGCTTTAGCAGGAGTTGTAGCAAATGCAATGAAAGACTGGGCTCTCGAGAAAAACGCTACGCACTTCTGCCACTGGTTCCAGCCGATGACGGGACTGACCGCTGAAAAACACGATTCGTTTATCTCGCCAACCGCTGAAGGAAGAACTATTATGGAATTCAGCGGTAAAGAATTAATTCAAGGCGAACCTGACGCTTCGAGTTTTCCTTCCGGAGGGCTTAGGGCGACTTTTGAGGCAAGAGGTTATACGGCGTGGGACTGCACAAGCCCGGTGTTCATTAAGGAGACAGGGAAAAATGTGACTCTTTATATACCCTGTGCCTTTTGCTCATATAACGCTGAAGCGCTTGACAAGAAAACGCCTTTGCTGCGGTCTATGGATGCGCTGAACAAACAAGCGATAAGAGCGCTGAAGATACTGGGAAACAGCACCTCGAAAAATATAAGCGCTACGCTGGGGCCTGAACAAGAATATTTTCTCATAGATAAAAAATTCTTCGAAAAAAGGCTCGACCTTATGCTGGCCGGCAGAACCCTGTTTGGCGCACCTACGCCAAGAGGACAGGAAATGTGCGACCACTACTTCGGCCCGCTGCATGAAAGAGTCGCATCGTTTATGCACGATGTCAATATTGAACTGTGGAAACTCGGCGTATCAGCAAAGACACAACACAATGAAGTTTCGCCTGCTCAATATGAACTTGCGCCGGTATTCTCCACAGTTAATGTAGCGACAGACCATAACCAGCTGGTTATGGAAACACTGCAAAAGGTTGCGCTGAGACATAACTTCGTCTGCCTGCTGCATGAAAAACCATTCGTCGGCGTCAACGGCTCAGGAAAACATAATAACTGGAGTATGGTTACGGACGACGGTATCAACCTGCTGGAGCCGGGAAAAACACCTCATGATAATATGGTATTCCTCGTAATATTGTGCGCGGTCGTTAAGGCAGTCGATAAATACGCGAAACTGCTGCGAGCAAGCGTCGCTACGGCGGGAAACGACCACCGTTTGGGCGCAAATGAGGCTCCGCCTGCTATCGTCTCTATATTCCTCGGAGACCAGCTGACCGATATCGTCGAACAACTTGCTGAAGGCGCGGCTCAATCATCAAAAACCGGCGGACATCTCAAACTCGGCGTATCTGTTCTGCCGCCGCTGCCGAAAGACTGCACAGACAGAAACAGAACTTCGCCATTCGCTTTTACAGGAAATAAATTCGAGTTTCGTATGGTCGGCTCAGGACAATCGACCGCAGGACCGATGTTTGTCCTGAATACCATTGTCGCTGATGTGCTGAAAGAAATCGCCGATGAGCTGGAAAAAAGCTCCAATGTAAAAGCTTCCACGCAAAAAATTCTGAGTAAAATCGCAAAAGAACATCAGAGAATCATCTTCAACGGCGACAACTACACTGAAGAATGGGCAAAAGAAGCCGCAAAAAGAGGTCTGCCGAACATTAAATCAACTGTCGAATCGCTGAAAACCATTATGGACGAAGAAAATGTTCAATTGTTCATAAACCATAATGTCCTCAGCAAGGCGGAACTGAAGGCAAGAACTGAAATCCTGCTGGAAGCTTACAGCATGATTATAAATATTGAAGCAAAGACCACCCTGAATATGGCTCAAAGACTAATTCTGCCAACGGCAATCGAATACTCAACAAAACTGGCAAAGGCAGTAAAAAATATCAACGATGCCGGAGGAAATTCAGAGACGCAGAAGAAAATACTCGATGATGTCTGCGAGCTTGTAAGCGCTCTTAAGAATAATATTGAATCGCTTAAAAAAGCAACAGCAGAGGCCTGCAAAGTTGATAATTCCGCGAAAAGAGCGGAAAGCTACCGCGATAATGTTATCCCGGCAATGGGGAAGGTTCGCCAAGTAGCCGACAGTCTGGAAATGATTGTCGATGCGAAAATGTGGCCGCTGCCGACTTACGCTGAAATGCTGTTTATCAGATAAAATTGCGGAACCTCATAAGTCGTTGGGGCAAAATGGCAAAAATACTGCAAGACCAGGGATTATATGAAGTGCGCCGCGAGCACGACGCCTGCGGTATCGGCGCCGTTGTAAATATTTCAGGCAAAAAAGACCATTCTATTATTGAGTATGGTAAGGAAATATTAGTCAATCTACATCATCGCGGAGCAGCCAGTGCTGATGAAACCACAGGCGATGGCGCTGGAATATTATTCCAGATTCCGCATGAGTTTTTTTTGCACAGACTACAAAACTCAATATAAACCTGCCGCAGGCGGGTAAATACGCCGTGGCCGATGTGGCCGAGAATTATGAGAGCATCATCATCACACGAAGAAGGATGCGAAAGAATGTGGGGCGTAAAAACAACAAAATTATCAGGCGCAGAAACAAGCGTAAGCGAACTGCACGGCTGCCAGGCCGAATGGATAAAGACTCCCAGAGGATGGAACATCAAAGAAATAGAAGGCACGGGGTTTTCAATAAAGACAGATCTGGTGATACTTGTGATGGGCTTTCTGCATGTAAAACATGAAGGGCTGGTCAAAGAACTCAAACTGAAACTTGATGAAAACGGCAATATCCTCGTTAGCAACTTCCAGAGCAGCCGGCCAGATGTGTTCGCGGCCGGGGACACCGTGCTGGGAGCTTCGCTGGTGGCAAAGGCAATCGACAACGGAAGAAAAACTGCCGACGGAATTGATAAATGGCTTATGGACAAGAAGTAAATAATCTGTAAAATGGCCCAAAAACGGAAAATTAAATGAGCTTAAGAACAGGACTGGCACAAATAAACACAACTGTCGGGGACTTTGCGGGCAATATTGAAAAAGCCAAACAAATGTATGCCCGCGCAAAACAGGAAAAAGTCGAGCTGCTTGTCTTCCCGGAACTGTGCATCTGCGGTTATCCGCCGGAAGATTTGCTCCTGAAAAGACACTTCCTCTCCGAAAATAAAAAAGCAGTAGAGCAGCTTGCAAAAGACTGCCCTGATATGACCATAATGGCCGGCTTTGCAGAAGCTGCCGACGGGGTCTGCTATAATTCACTCGCTGTTCTCGCAGGGGGAAAAGTTACCAAAACTTACCGAAAAGCCTTGCTGCCGAATTACGGTGTTTTCGATGAAAAAAGATACTTCGCCGCCGGCACTGAACCGGTGGTAGTAAAAGTTAAAAATTCGTATGTTCTTTGCACAATATGCGAAGACATTTGGGAACTTAGATGGCTGAAAAATTTTCTGTCGGGCATATCTGAAAAAGGCCTTATCGTTAATATATCAGCTTCGCCTTTTCATGCGGGCAAAATAAAACAGAAACTTGATGTGCTGCAAAACTGCGTTGTGGCGTTCGGCTGCCCCTTGGCTTACTGCAATATCGTCGGCGGCCAGGATGAGCTGGTTTTTGACGGCAGAAGTATGTTTATCGATTCGACCGGCAAACTCGTCTCCTGTGCAAAAGCATTCGAAGAAGATTTGCTTATCGCTGATATCGAAACTGACGGACATATAAAATCACAGACCTTGCCTATAACAACCGATTACACAGAAGAAATTTATAAAGCGCTTATACTCGGCACAAAAGATTACGTAAGAAAGAACGGTTTTAAGAAGGTTCTTGTCGGCTTAAGCGGCGGAATAGACTCGGCATTTACCGCTGTTATTGCAGTCGATGCTCTGGGAAAAGAAAATGTTATCGGCGTTACAATGCCGACAAGCTTTAACGCGGCCGAAACAATAAGCGACGCTGAAAAGACTGCAAAAAATCTCGGCATAGAATTCCATAATATACCAATCGAACCAGTGCTGCAAAGTTTTAACCAGGAACTCGGGAAAATTTCCGGCTGGAATGAAAAAGGCCTTGCTTATGAAAACCTGCAAGCAAGAATCAGAGGCACGATGCTGATGTCGATGAGCAATCAATTTGGATACCTCGTTTTGACGACAGGCAATAAGAGCGAAACCGCAGTCGGATATTCGACGCTTTACGGCGATACTGCCGGCGGTTTTGCCGTAATAAAAGATGTGCCGAAAACGGTTGTCTATCAATTAAGCGAATATGTAAACAAACTGCACGGCAGAGAAATTATTCCGCAAAGCGTGATTAAGAGAATACCTACCGCTGAGCTTAGATTAGGACAGAAGGACAGCGATTCGCTGCCTGAATATGAAATACTCGATAGGATACTCAAGGCCTATATCGAAGAAGAAATGTCACTGGCGGAAATCGTCAAACAGGGCTTCGATGCCGAGACTGTCCTGAAAGTCATTGGAATGGTTGACCGGAATGAATATAAACGGCGTCAGTGTCCGCCGGGTGTTAAAATAACACCAAAAGCATTCGGAAGAGACAGGAGGGTGCCGATTACCAATCTTTATCGACAGCAGATTTCGCGACAAAATAATTAGTTTACAACACGGATTTTAAAAATGCCCAAACGTACAGACATCCACAAAATTATGATAATAGGCTCCGGGCCTATAGTAATAGGCCAGGCCTGCGAGTTCGATTATTCCGGCGCCCAGGCCTGCAAGGCCCTCAAGAAAGAAGGTTTCGAGGTAGTGCTGGTCAACAGCAATCCTGCAACGATTATGACAGACCCGGAACTTGCGGACAGAACTTACATCGAGCCGATTACGCCCCAAATGGTTGAAAAAATCATCCGCAAAGAAAAACCCGACTGTATCCTGCCGACACTCGGAGGACAGACCGGACTGAATACCGCTGTGGCACTTGCCGAAAGCGGAGTCCTGAAAAAATACAAAGTCAAACTCATCGGCGCAGACCTTGCCACGATAAAAAAGGCTGAAGAACGCGACAGATTCAAAAAGATTATCCTTGATATCGGTCTTGATGTACCGAAAAGCGGTTACGCTCATTCATGGGAAGAGGCACAAAAAATAGTCGAGCAAGTCGGCTTCCCAGCTATTATCCGCCCTTCCTATACACTCGGCGGAACAGGTGGAAATGTCGCATACAATGCTGAAGAGTACAACGAATTCATACACTGGGGATTGAACTTAAGCCCCAAAAATGAAGTGCTGATTGAAGAATCGGTTCTCGGCTGGAAAGAATATGAATTGGAGGTAATGCGCGACAGAAAAGACAACGTTGTGATTGTCTGCTCGATAGAAAATCTCGACCCGATGGGAATCCACACCGGCGATAGCATCACAGTGGCACCTGCTCAGACGCTGACCGACAAGGAATACCAGACGATGCGAGATGCGGCGCTGAAAATTATTAGGGCTATCGGCGTCGAAACAGGCGGCTCTAACATCCAGTTTGCCGTGAACCCGGAAAACGGCAAGATGTACGTGATAGAAATGAACCCTCGCGTATCGAGAAGCTCGGCACTGGCTTCAAAGGCTACAGGTTTTCCGATTGCAAAAATCGCCTCGCTGCTGGCTGTCGGTTATACGCTTGATGAGATACCAAACGACATAACCAAAAAGACGCCTGCCTGCTTTGAGCCGACAATCGACTACTGCGTAGTCAAATGGCCGCGATTTACATTTGAAAAATTCCCGGCAACAAAATCGGAGTTAACTATCCAGATGAAAAGTGTCGGTGAAGCAATGGCCATCGGCAGAACATTTAAAGAAGCATTCCAGAAAGCCATACGCTCGCTTGAAATCGACCGATATTCGCTTGATAGAAAACATATCGACTCGAAAATCGACGACGAACGGCTCAAACAAATACTGCGAACCAACTGCTGGGATAAAATCTGGTACGTCGCAGAAGCCCTGAGAAGAAAACTGGCGATAAATGAAATTTACGAGCTTACAAAAATCGACCCATGGTTCCTGAACAACATCGACCAGATTGTTCAATTCGAAGACAAAATAAGCATAAAAAACCTCAGACAGGCAAAGAAATTGGGCTTCAGCGATAAATACATTGCTTCAAAATTAGATATCACAGAACCGCAGCTTAGAAAACAGCGAATCGTCGAAGGAATTACCGCCGTATATAAAATTGTCGATACCTGCGGAGCGGAGTTCGAAGCTCATACACCCTATCTGTACTCGACTTATGAAGACGAGTGTGAGGCAAATCCTACAAGCAGAAAAAAAATCATTATCCTCGGCGGCGGACCAAACAGAATCGGGCAGGGAATCGAATTCGATTACTGCTGCTGCCACGCGGCATTCGCACTGAAGGAAATCGGAATCGAATCCATAATGGTCAACTGCAACCCTGAAACGGTAAGCACCGATTATGATACATCCGACAGATTGTATTTTGAGCCATTGACGTTCGAAGATGTAATGAATATCGTCGAAAAGGAAAAACCTGACGGCGTTATTGTTCAGTTCGGAGGACAAACGCCTCTTAAACTCGCGAACGCCCTGGCAAATGCCGGCGTGAAAATTATCGGCACGAGCCCGGACAATATCGATGCCGCTGAAGACAGAAAAAGATTCAATAAGATAGTCGAAAAACTCAAGCTCAACCAGCCGCCAAGCGGCACAGCAATGAATTACCAGCAAACCGTCAAAATCGCAAAGAAACTGGGCTATCCACTGCTCATACGGCCTTCATTCGTGCTTGGCGGAAGAGCTATGCAAATTGTCTATGACGAAACGGAACTGAAAAGCTGTGTTGAAAATGCCATCGCTGTTTCAGAAAAACATCCGATACTGATTGACAAATTCCTCGACGATGCAATGGAACTCGATATCGACGCAATCAGCGACGGGCAAACAATCGTTATCGGCGGGATTATGGAACACATCGAAGAGGCGGGCATACACTCAGGAGACAGCGCCTGCTGTCTGCCGCCATTTTCGTTAAGCTCCGGCCTGATTAAGGAAATAAAACGCCAGACGAAAATGCTTGCCCTGGAACTGAAGGTGGTAGGTCTGATGAATGTCCAGGTCGCGGTAAAAGACAACCAGATTTTCATACTTGAAGTTAATCCGCGAGCTTCGAGAACAGTGCCTTTTGTCAGCAAGGCTATCGGGGTTCCTCTTGCTAAAATCGCCGCAAAGGTAATGGCCGGCAAAACACTCAAAGAGCTCGGATTTACCGAAGAAATGCACCGCAGCTATTATTCCGTCAAGGAAGCGGTCTTTCCATTCCTGAAATTCCCCGGCTGCGATACACTGCTGGGGCCCGAAATGCTCTCGACCGGCGAAGTGATGGGATTATCCGATGACTTCGGCATTGCTTATGCGAAATCGCAGATTGCCGCCGGCATCAGCCTGCCGACGAGCGGAAACATTTTTATAAGCGTTAAAGATGCCGACAAGCCAAAGGCCGTCGAGATAGCAAAAAAACTCCATCAGATTGGATTTAAGATTCTGGCCACAAAAGGCACCTGCATCGAGCTGATTAAGAACAATGTGCCTTCGGAATTCGTACTGAAAATGACCGAAGGCAGACCGCATATCGTCGATTTGATTATCAATAATCAGATTGCCCTGATTATAAATACCACCATCGGTAAACAAACTATCAAGGATTCATTTGCAATAAGAAGAACCGCCCTCGACCGCAATGTGCCTTATACCACGACAATAAGAGGCGCGGCGGCGGTAACAAGGGCAATCGAATCTATGAAACAGAAAAAAATAGATGTGAAACCAATACAGCTTTATTACAAATAAGGGATAACCGTGAAAGCTATTCTGCTGCTTGAAGATGGGACTTGCTTTAAAGGCTCAGGTTTCGGAGCTGAGAGAAGAAAGTGCGGAGAAGTGGTTTTTAATACCGCTATGAGCGGCTATCAGGAAATACTTACAGACCCGTAGGGTACAAATATTATTTTAGCATAATTCATTGTGATAACAAGATTTAAAGTTGTCTCTGGCGAAAGTTATTGCATACAATAATGGTTTCTTATAGCATTTGCCGACTATGAAACAGGATTTATGGATTACATTGGTCACATGTCTTGCCTATTGCATTGACAAGGAACTTTATAAGGCTCTTGATTA
>Ga0315284_10005894_pt1 | contig 17433 bp, 13 predicted proteins | sample YL17G09_16_MG_FD_203696 | JGI IMG/M metagenome (GOLD analysis project Ga0315284, IMG submission 203696) | Sediment microbial communities from Yellowstone Lake, YNP, Wyoming, USA - YL17G09_16 | ecosystem: Environmental > Aquatic > Freshwater > Lake > Sediment | place: USA: Wyoming | collected...
GACGGCTCGCCGCATCCGCGGGCTGGAAGACGGCGGCACGCACGCCTTCGTGGATTGGGAGGGGCAGGGGCCAGGGGCCAGGGGTCAGGGGCCAGGGGCCAAGGGGCAGGGGCCAGGGGCCAGGGGTGAGGGGCTAGGGGACCAGGGTTCAGGAGCCAGGACGGAGGGTCTGGACGCCGGTGTTCAGGAGGGGACGCTGGCGGGCGAGGCCGTCGCCGTAAAAGACAATATTTGTGATCTGAGGTTCCGCACCACCTGCTGCTCGCGGATCCTCGATGGCTGGCGCTCGCCGTTCGAGGCGACGGCCGTCCGGCGGCTGCGCGATGCGGGTGCGCTGGTGGCCGGCAAAACGAACTGCGACGAGTTCGGGATGGGCAGCTCGACGGAGTTCTCCTGCTACGGGCCGACCCTGAATCCCTTCGACGCGGCGCGCGTCCCGGGCGGTTCCTCCGGAGGCTCGGCCGCGGCCGTGGCGTCCGGCGCCGTCTCGATGGCCCTCGGCTCTGAGACCGGGGGCTCGGTGCGGCAGCCCGCGGCGTTCTGCGGCATCGTCGGCATCAAGCCCACCTACGGGCGGGTGAGCCGCTACGGACTCGTCGCCTTCGGATCCTCGCTCGACCAGATCGGCACCTTCGGTCGCGACGTGGCGAGCGCGGCGCGGCTCCTTTCGGCCATCAGCGGCCGCGATCCCTTCGACGCCACCACGCTGGACCGGGACCCGCTCCCGGAGCCCGGCCCGGCGCCGGCATCGCTCGCGGGCACGGTCGTCGGGATCCCGCGCGAGTACTTCGGCGAAGGGCTGCACGCCGGTGTCGCCGTGGCGATGCGGCGGGCGACGGACCGGCTGCGCGGGCTCGGCGCCGAGCTGCGCGAAGTCTCGCTGCCTCACACGAGGTACGCGGTTCCGACGTACTACATCCTCGCGCCCGCCGAGGCGTCGTCGAACCTGGCGCGCTACGACGGCGTGCGGTACGGGCGGCGCGTGAGCGAGGGGGCCGCCGACGTGCGGGCCCTGTACCGGGAGACGCGCGGCAGCGGGTTCGGGCCGGAGGTGCGGCGGCGCATCCTGCTGGGCACCTACGTGCTGAGCGCCGGCTTCTACGACGCGTACTACGAAAAGGCGCAGCGGGCGCGGGAGCGCATCCGCGGGGACTTCGAGAAGGTCTTCGCCGAGGGTGTGCACGCGCTGTTCACGCCGACGGCGCCGACCCCGGCGTTCAAGCTCGGCGAGAACCTCGGCGATCCCGTCGCGATGTACCTGAGCGACATCTACGTGTGCACGGCGAACCTCGCGGGCGTGCCGGCGCTCTCGCTGCCCATCGGGCGCGACGAGGGGCTGCCGCTCGGCGGCCAGCTCATCGGGCCGATGGAGGGGGAGGCCGAGATCGTGCGCGTCGCGCAGGCGCTGGAGGCTGTCGTGGGCGGCGCCGAGGAGGTCCGATGACCGCGTGGGAGACCGTCATCGGCCTCGAGGTGCACGTGCAGCTCCTGACGCGCTCCAAGATGTTCTGTACCTGCTCGACGCGCTTCGGCGATCCGCCCAACACCAACGTTTGCCCCGTCTGCCTCGGCCTGCCGGGCGCGCTCCCCGTGCCGAACGAGCAGGCGCTGCGGCTCGCGGTGCGCGCGGCGTACGGGCTCGGGCTCACGGTGCACCCGCGCAGCGTCTTCGCACGGAAGAACTACTTCTATCCCGACCTGCCGAAGGGCTACCAGATCTCGCAGCACGTCGAGCCGCTCTCGACGGGTGGGCGGCTGGAGATCGAGTCGGCGGACCGCGGCGCGATCGCCGTGGGCATCACGCGCATCCACGTCGAGGAGGACGCCGGCAAGTCGCTCCACGACAAGGTGCCGGGGATGACGGCGGTGGACTTCAACCGCTCGGGGATGCCACTCATCGAGATCGTGGGAGAGCCCGACCTCCGCTCGCCGGCGGAGGCGCGGGCGTATCTGACGGCGCTCAAGCAGGTGCTCGTCTACCTGGAGGTGTCGGGCTGCTCGATGGAGGAGGGAAGCCTGCGGGTGGACGCGAACGTCTCGGTGCGGCCCGCGGGGAGCGCGGAACTGCGGACGCGGTGCGAGATCAAGAACCTCAACTCGTTCGCGAACGTGGAGCGGGCGCTTGTCTTCGAGCGGGACCGGCACATCGCCGTGTACGAGAGCGGCGGGACCATCGAGCAGCGCACGATGACCTTCCATGCGGCGACGGGCGAGGTGCGCCCCACGCGCCCCAAAGAGGAGAGCCACGACTACCGCTACTTCCCGGAGCCGGACATCCCGCCGCTGGTTCTGAGCGAGGCGTGGCTGGCGGTGGAGCGCGCGGCGCTGCCGGAGTTGCCGGCGGCGAAGCGGGCGCGGTTCGAGAAGGACTTCGGCCTCTCGGCGTACGACGCCCGCGTCCTGACCGGGACGCTCTCCCTCGCGGCCTACTACGAGGAGGTCGTCGGCGCGGGCGTGGAGCAGAAGGATGCCGCGAACTGGGTGATGAACGACGTGCTGGCGCTGAGCCCCGACGGGGAGACGCTGAGGGTGAGTGCCGCCGCGACCGTCGCGGCGATCCGGCTCGTCAGGGCGGGGAAGGTGAGCCGGCAGAACGGGCGGCGTGTCCTCGGCGAACTCGCGGGGCGGGCCTTCGCGTCGTCGGCGGCCGCCGCGCGTGCGGCTGAAGCAGCCGCCACGCAGCTCGGCGTTCTCCAGGTCTCCGACACCGGCGAGATCGACGGCTGGATCCGCGAGGTGCTCGAGGCGCACCCCGGCGAGGTCGCGCGCTTCAAGGGCGGCGAGGAGAAGCTCTTCGGCTTCCTCGTGGGGCAGGTGATGAAGCGGTCGAAGGGCAGGGCGGACCCGAAGCTGGTGAACGCTGCGCTCTCGGCGGCGCTCAAGAGCTAGCCGCTCGCCGCTCAGTCCGGCCGTGCAATTGCGACTGTAACTGTCGCCATTGCAATGCCTTGCAGTCTCCTTCCTATTCCCGCACCTTCGTTCGCTAAACCACGGCAGTCATCTCCGGCGCAGGAGTCCCTGTGGATGTTCTGGGGCAGCTCCAGTCGGCGCTTGGCGACGCCTACCGGCTCGATCGGGAGTTGGGCGGCGGCGGGATGAGCCGCGTCTTCGTGGCCGAGGAGGTGGCGCTCGGCCGGAAGGTGGTGGTGAAAGTCCTGCCGCCGGAGATGGGCGCCAGCGTCGGCGCCGAGCGATTCCGGCGCGAGATCCAGCTCGCCGCGTCGCTCCAACATCCGCACATCGTTCCTCTCCTCGCTGCGGGCCATTCGGACGACCTGGTGTGGTACACGATGCCCCTGATCGAGGGGGAGTCGTTGCGCACGCGCCTGGCGCGCGAGGGGGAGCTGCCGGTGCCGGAGGTGGTGCGGCTTCTGCGCGACGTGGCGGATGCGCTCGCGTATGCCCATCAGCACGGGGTGGTGCACCGGGACATCAAGCCGGACAACGTGCTGATCACGGGGCATCACGCGGTGGTGACGGACTTCGGGGTCTCGAAGGCCATCGCCGCGGCGACGGGCGAAGCGGGCCTGACCTCGGTGGGCGTGGCGCTGGGGACGCCGGCGTACATGGCGCCGGAGCAGGCGGCGGCGCAGCCGCACGTGGACCACCGGGCGGACGTGTACGCGCTGGGGGCGATGGCGTACGAGATGCTGACGGGTGCGCCGCCGTTCACCGGGGACGTGCAGATGGTGCTGGCATCGCACGTGACGCGGGCGCCGGAGCCGGTGACGGCGCGGCGGGCGGCGGTGCCCACGGCCCTGGCGGCGCTGGTGATGCGGTGCCTGGAGAAGAAGGCGGCGGACCGGTGGCAGAGCGCGGCGGAGCTGCACCAGCAGCTGGAGGTGATGGCGACGCCAAGCGGGGGGACGACGCCGACGGAGGCGGTGGCGGCGACTGGCGCGGGGCGCACGTGGCGGCCGCGGACGCTCGCGTGGGTCGCCGGCGCAGCCATGCTCGTGGTGTTGGCGGTGGCCGGCTACGCGTGGTGGCACGCGCGCGGGAGCGCGGCGGTGGCGGCCGACGTGCGCGAGCCGGTCCTCGTGCTGCCGTACGAGGAGCACGTGACATCGCCGGGGCTGAGGGGCATCGGGCAGCAAGTGGCCGACCGCTTCGAGGCGGCGATCACGGAGGCCACGCTCGGCGCGGTGCTCCAGCGGCGCACCGTCGCGGCGCTCGGCGCGGCTACCGTGACACCCGACGTGGTGCGGAGTGTCGCGCGGACGAGCGGCGCGGCCACGCTCGTGACGGGTGTGGTGTACGAGCGGGGCGACTCGGTCGAGGTGCAGTCGCAGGTGCTCAGGGCCAGCGACCTTCATACGCTCTTTTCTCTCGCCCCCGAGCGCGGCGCCGTGAGGGATGCGGAACGCGTCGTCGAAGCTGCGAAGGAGCGGGTACTCGGTGCGGTGGGGTGGTACCTGTCGCCGCCTTTGGGAGGGGCGTTTGACGTCACACTAGTCAGCCCTCCCAGGAGCCTGCAGGCCGTGCGCCTCTTCGAAAGGGGAAGCCAGGCCTTTTGGCAGGGAGACTTCGCGACAAGTGTCGCGGCGTTTGGCGAGGTACTTAGACGAGATAGTGGACAGGCGCTCGTCGCGCTGTTTGTGGAGAAGGCCCTCTGGAGTCTCGGGCGCAACCGGGAGGCGGACTCGGTGGTGCGGTTCTTGGAGGCACGGCGCTCACGCCTGACCACGGGGGAGATCCTCTGGCTTAACGTGACGCACTCCGAACGGCTCTCACCCGAGGAGGAGTATCGGGCGGCAACTGACTTGGTGCGACGGGATTCCGGGCAGGTCTGCACCTACCAGGCTATGCTCTCGGCGAACGGGACCAACCACCTGTCGGAAGCGCTGCGGTACTACCGCCGTCGCGACAGCACGGGCGCGGTGGTTGGCGAGTCGCGGTTTTGGCATCTCACCGCCGCCCAAGCGATGCACGTGCTGGGGCGGTACGCCGACGAGCTGGCGCTGGCGCGGGAGGCCAGGGCGAGGCAGCCGGACTACTATTTCCACGCCGTTGCCGAGGCGCGCGCGCTCATCGGCCTCGGGCGCCTGGGGGAGTTGGAGGAGTTGCTCACGGGGAGCCGCGCCCTGCCGCTGCTTCGTGCTCCCGGACGGCTGATGCACGACGTCGCCCTGGAGTTGAACGCCCACGGCAGGAGAGACGAGGCGCGGCAGATGTGGGCTCGGGCGCTGGCCTGGCACAGCGTGCAGCCACCCGGTTCTCCTGACGAGCAGGCGATCCGCGGGAACGCGGCGTTCGAGCACTACTACCTCGGGCAGTACCCTCAGGCTCGTCAGGCTTTCGCGAGTCTGCTTGGGCACTTCCCGGACAATCGGTTCTACCGCACGGGAGCAGCGTACGTCGCGGCTCGCACCGGTGATACCGCGCTCGCTCTTCGGACGGTAGCCGAGTTGCGGGCCGACACCAGCGTCATCGACAACTATGCCGCGAGGATCCTCGCTCTGCTCGGCCGCAAGGACGAGGCGGTCGCGGCGCTTCGGCAGTACCTGAACCGGGGCGGCCGGTACTGGCTCGGCGGGTGGCACAACGTCCCCGAGTTCGACGGGCTCCGCGACTACCCGCCCTTCGTCGCTCTGGTGGCGCTGAAGGGGTGAGCGGGGCAGAGGGGCAAGAGGGCCTCGCGGCAGCCGTCGCCGATCACCACCGGCTCGCCCCGGCACGCTGCGGGCAACAGAGGAGCCGGGCGACGACCTGTCACCCGGCTCCTTCTCAGCGCAGCGAATCTGGCTGCGCAGCGGCACTCCGTGTGGTGAACCTACGCTCGGCCTCCGCTGCCGTCAACGATGCGGTGGGTGCTGGCGGTGGGACTCGACGCGTCCGGCCGCGTGCGGCCGGCGCCGGGCGCAGCCTGGCGAGCGGAGCGAGGCCGCGTAGCGGCCGCAGCTCAACCCACACGGGCTTGCGCCCACGGCGTTGCGAGGGGCGTGCGTCTGCCAGTTCCACGCCAGCACCCCAACGGCAGCGAACCGAGGCAGCCCGAGGGAAGAAGACGCGGGAGACAGCACCCGTTTCCGACCGCGGGATCAAGATACGAGTGGTGGCGAGGGCGAGCGGTACCGTTCCGTTGCAGGGCGTACCACTTCGTGGCGCGGTCACCGGTGCCGGAAGCGACTGACCGTCTGGCTTCGGCGCTCGCCGACCGTTACCGCCTCGATCGTTTCCGGGTACTGATCAGGCGGAACTGTGGATAGCCACTGGGGGCAACGATGATGTCGCGTCACCCCGCCATTCGCCTGGCGGCACTGCTCGCACTCGCCCTCGCTCTCGGAGCCCGCACGGCCCACGCGCAGGACTCGGCGGCAGTGGCCCGCACCATCGACAGCTTCCTCGCCGCGTCGTACCCGGCGAACGGGCCGGGCGCGGCGGTCCTCGTCGCTCGCGGGGGCCGGGTCCTCCTCCGGAAGGGCTACGGCCTCGCGAACGTGGGGCGCGGCACCTCTGTCACGCCGGAGACGGTCTTCCGGATCGCGTCGGTCACAAAGGTGTTCGCCGCCACCGCCGCGCTGCTGCTCGCCGACCAGGGCCGCATCGCGCTCGACAGCCCGGTCACGACCTACCTCCCCGACTACCCGGCCGCGGGGCGGGGCATCACCGTCCGCCACCTCCTCAGCCACACGGCGGGCCTCCCGGAGTACCTCGACCGCCCCGACGTCTTCGCGTTCGTAGGGCAGGAGCGACCGGTCCAGGACCTCGTCGCGTCGTTCCGCGACCGGCCGGTCCTCTTCGCCCCGGGCGAGCGGGACGCCTACAGCAACTCTGGCTACATCCTGCTGGGCGCGATCCTCGAGCGCGCCGCCGGTATGGGCTTCGGCGAGTTCGCGAGGACTCGGATCTTCGCGCCCCTGGGAATGCGCAGCACCGCCTGCGCCGCGCCCCTCGCCGGCGTGGCCGGCCTTGCCGAGGCGTACGAGCCGGAGCGCACCGCGGCCGGCCAGCCGGACTGGAACCGGCTGGTCGTGGCGCGGCCCTACACGATGTCCGCGCTCCACGCCGCCGGCGGGTGCATCTCGTCGGTGGACGACCTGTTCCGATTCGAGGAGGCGCTGATCGGGGGCCGGCTTCTGCGCGCCGAGACGCTCGCGCACAGCCTGGCGCCGGTGCGGCTCGCGGGCGGGCGCGAGGGGGGCACGTCGAACGGAGGATGGCAGCTCGACCGAGTCGCGGGGCGCCGCGCGGCGATGAAGGGCGGCTCCCTGCCGGGCGTGTGCACCTGGCTCCTGACGATGCCGGACGACAGCCTCGCCGTCGTCCTGCTCACGAATCGATCGGCAGGTCAGCCGCGGTGCGGGATGCTGGCCGCGCGGATGGCGGGGATCGCCGTGGGGCAGTAGGGGTCGCTGGCAACACTACGGTTGCAGCCGTTCGGCGCCCCGAGCCGTAGGTTAGCGCAACCCGTCAGGAGGTCGTGTTGTCCCCCGAGGCCGAGCGCCTCTCGCGAGCCCTGGCCGACCGCTACCGCCTCGAGCGGGAGGTGGGGCAGGCCCGGACCGCCGCGGCGACGTCCCTGCGACACCGCCACGTCGCCTCCAGGTGCCCACCTTGCGAGCATTCCCGATATGGGTATGTTCCTTCCCGATATGGGAACGCCCGCTCCTGACCGCTCCGGCCTCGCGGCCGTGCTCTTCTCGCCTGTGCTCCGGCGGGTCCTGGGCCTGCTCTTCGGCCAGCCCGACCGCAGCTTCCAGAGCGCCGAGCTCATCCGCCTGGCCGGGAGCGGCACCGGGGCGGCGCATAGGGTGCTCACCCGGCTCGCCGGCGCGGGGCTCGTCACCGCGACGCGCATCGGGAACCAGAAGCATTATCGGGCGAATCGCTCGTCCCCGGTCTTCGAGGAACTGCATCGCCTGATCGTGAAGACCGTTGGAGTCCTGGAGCCGCTGAGACAGGCGTTGGAGGCCAGAGCGGGCGACGTGCGAGCGGCGTTCGTCTATGGGTCCGTCGCGAAGGGGACGGACAAGGCCGGCAGCGACATCGACCTGATGGTCGTCTCGGACCGGCTCGATCACGCCGACTTGTTCGAGTTGCTCCAGCCGGCGGAGGGCGTGCTGGCGCGGCGGGTCAATCCGACGGTCATGAGCCGCGGGGAGTGGCGAGCCAAGCGGGCCGACCCGGCCTCGTTCGCCGCTCGGGTGGCTGCCGGGCCTCGGCTGTTCGTGCTCGGAGCCGACGATGACCTCGGCTGAGCTGGACAGCCTGGTCGCGATCGGCAAGCTCAAGCGCGAGCCGTGCCCGGCGCGTGAGTTCGAAGGCCTGGTGCGCTCGGGGGAAGCTCGCCTCTCCGACGCGGCCAACGCGGCTCTCGCGATAGAGAGCCGGTTCGACCTGGCCTACAACGCCGCGCACGCCCTGGCGCTCGCGGCCCTGCGAGCCAGAGGCTATCGGTCGGACAACCGCTACCTCGTGTTCCAGGTGCTGCCGCACACGCTCGGACTGGCGGCCGCGACGTGGCGGGTGCTGGCCAAGTGCCACGAGCGGCGGAACCTCGCCGAGTACGAGGGAGTCGTGGACGTCGATGAGCGGCTGATGGCCGATCTGCTGGCCGCTGCCCGGGCCGTGCTCGAGGCCGTGCGGACCTTGGGCCCACCTCCGGAGCAGTCGGATGGCTGACGTCCCGGACCGGCTGGCCGCGGCCCTTGCCGACCGCTATCGCCTCGAGCGCGAGCTGGGGGCGGGCGGGATGGCCACCGTCTACCTCGCCCACGACCTCAAGCACGATCGCGATGTTGCCCTCAAGGTCCTGCGCCCGGAGCTGGCTGAGGCGCTTGGCGCCGAGCGGTTCCTGCGCGAGATCCGCATCACCGCCAACCTCCAGCACCCGCGCATCCTCCCGCTCCTCGACAGCGGCCAAGCCGGCGGACCGTCGGGGCTGACGGCTGACGGCGGACGGCTGACGGCTGAGTTCCTGTACTACGTCATGCCGTACGTGGAGGGCGCCTCCCTCCGCGAGCGGCTGCGGCAGGGCGGGCCGCTGCCGCCGAGCGAGGTGGTGACCCTGGCGCGCCAGGTCGCCTCCGCCCTCGGGTACGCCCACGAGCAGGGCGTCATCCATCGCGACATCAAGCCGGGGAACATCCTGCTGCACCGGGGCGAGGCCGTGGTCGCCGACTTCGGCATCGCCCGGGCGCTCGCGTCGGCTACCCCCGGCGAGGCCCTCACGCGCACCGGCGTTCCCCTCGGCACGCCGGGCTACATGAGCCCCGAGCAGGCGGCGGCGCTGCGCCTCGACGCCCGCAGCGACGTCTTCAGCCTGGGGTGCGTCGTCTACGAGATGCTCGTGGGCGCGACCCCCGAGGTGTGGCCCACGGACGAGGCCGGCCGGCTGGGCCGCTTCGTGGACGCGTCGGCCGCCCATCGCGAGCGGCTCGATCGGCTCCCGGGTCGTCTGGAGCAGGCGCTGGTGCGGGCCCTCGTCGTGCGGCCGGAGGACCGCTTCCCCTCGGCGGCGGCGTTCGCCGACGCGCTCGAGGCCGCGGCCGAGCCGGCCGCGGTGCTGCCGGAGGCGGAGGTGCGGCGCGTGCTCTCGCGGGCCGCGGAGCTGCAGCTGGAGCAGCCCACGGGCTCGGGCGAGCTCACCCTCGGCCAGGTGGAGCAGATCGCCGCGGAGGTGGGCATCCCGCCGGAGCACGTGCGTGCGGCGCTGCAGGAGAGGGAAGCGGCGTCACGCGCGGTTCCCGTGGTGCGGGGACCTGCGGACGTCGTGCGGACCGGTCGCGCGCCTGCGGTGGCCGCCACGCCAGGCATCGAGTTCGCCGAGAAGCGGGCGCGGGTGGTGCGGGTGGTGCCGCGCGAGGTGACGAGCGCGGAGCTGGAGAGCCTCGTGGCCGAGATCCAAGCCACGCTTGGGCTGGTGGGCCACACCAGCATCGTGGGCCGGTCGCTGACGTGGAGCCCCGCCGCGCAGGGCGCCGGGGGGCGTCAGCTCGTCGTCACCGTCTCGAACGGTGGCGGCAGGACGGAGATCCGGGTCGAGGAGCGCATCGCCCTCACCGGCGAGCTGTTCCTCGCGCCTCCTGTCGGCGCGATGTTCGGCGCGTTCGCCGGGCTCGGCATCGGCACGGCCCTCGGCTCCGTGCTCGGGGAGCCCGGCGTGGCGATTGTCCTGTGCGGCTTGCTGTGCGGGATCGGCGGCGGGACCGGCACGGCGGCCACCGTGCTCGCGAACCTGCGCAAGAAGCGCGAGCCGCAGCTGGTGGCGCTGGCGGACAGGCTGGCGGTGCTGCTCGAGCGCGGGACACCCTCACCGTGAGCGACGTCGTGGAGCGGCTGCGCCGCGCGCCCACCCCCTCATCTCTCGGTGCGCGGCCAGGGCGAAGCGGCGCCGGGGAGCTCCGAAAGGCACTTTCGTAATACCATCATGATGGCATTGGTGTGACATCATGGTCCGCACGCGACTTCGCCGCGGCGGGTTTTCGGCTGGTGCCGCGCTAGGCTCGGCCGGCGCAGGCGCACGGATGGGAACTTCCTTCGTACCGGTCTGAGTATCCGGGCGGGGCGTCGACGCATCCCCCGGGTCGAGCTCGCGTACCAGCCCTCTGGCCGTCGCGGACCGGACCTATGGGAGACCCTCTCACGGCTTGACTAGTCTGACCAGGTCTGCTTAGCTTCTCCCCTATGGGCGACATCTTCTCGCTGTACGAGGCCAAGGCCCGGCTCTCGGAGATCGTGCGGCTGGTCCGCGAACAGGGCCGCACCATCACGATCTCCTACCACGGCGAGCCGGTGGCCGAGGTGCGGCCGATCAGGCGGGCCGGCGGAATCGGGGCGCGGCTGCGCGACCTCGAGGCGAGCGGCCAGTTGGTTCCCGCCCGGCCGAAGGACTTCCCCCTGACGCCGGCGGCGCAGCGTCCCGGAGCCCTCGAACGGTTTCTGGCGGACCGGAGTCGGTTCTGAAAGCCGCCTACGTCGATAGTTCGTGCGTGGTCGCCATCGCTCTTGGCGAGCCGGGGGCGTCCGCCATCGCGCGGCGTATCCGAGCGTGTGACACCCTGGTCGCCGCGAACCTGGTGGAGGCCGAGGTGCGCTCAGCGCTGACGCGGGAGGGGGTGCGTCCCGACCGGAACCCGGTCGCCGGTCTCCGGTGGGTTCTGCCGGATCGGTCGCTCAGCGCTGAGATCGCCACGGTGACGGCGGTGGGCCACGTGCGTGGCGCCGATCTCTGGCACCTGGCGTGCGCGCTCTATGTCGCCGTGTCGCCCGATGAACTCACGTTCCTCACCCTCGACGAGCGGCAGCGCGCCGTCGCGAAGGCGCTCGGCTTCAAGACCTGAGCATCGGGCCGAACCTGAGCGGTTCGCGCGACCTCGAGTTGTGGTGGCGCATCTCACCCGAGTGCTCGAGCTCACCCTTGAGGCCGGCCGCGACGGCCCTCCGTACGAGCATGTGCTATCCTTCCCTCCGCGGTGACCGTCGAGACTCATCGTAGGTGGGTAGGAGTCATCCCTGTGCCCGATCATCGCATCCATGAACATCCCATCCTCTCCGCCCCGGAGCAGGCCGGCGTGGCCTTCTCCTGGCAGGGCCGGCCGTTCCTGGCGCGGCAGGGAGAGACGATCGCGTCGGCCCTGTTCGCCAACGGCGTGAGGACCTTCGGGCACCATCCGAAGGACGGCGCACCCCAGGGCATCTTCTGCGCCAACGGCCAGTGCGCGGAGTGCTCGGTCGTCGCCGACGGCCTGCCCGTGAAGTCCTGCATGGTGGTCGTGCATCCGGGCATGAACGTGCGGCCGCTCGATGGGCTCCCGGTCCTTCCCGACGTCCCGGGCCGGCCGAGGACGCATCCCATCGAGTCGGTCGAGGTCGAGTGCCTCATCATCGGCGGCGGACCGGCCGGGCTCACGGCAGCCATCGAACTTGGCAAGGCCGGAGTTCGGGCGCTCGTCGTGGACGACAAGCACCGCCTCGGCGGCAAGCTGGTGCTCCAGACACACAAGTTCTTCGGGTCGATCGAGGCCTGTCACGCCGGCACGCGCGGCATCGACATCGCGACCAAGCTCGAGCGGGAAGTGCGGCAGTTCGAGACCATCCGCATCTGGCTCAACTCCACGGTTCTCTCGGTCTTCTCCGACCGGCGGGTGGGCGTCCTCCGCGACAACCAGCAGTACTTCATCGTTCGGCCCGACATCCTGCTGGTCACCGCCGGCGCGCGAGAGAAGTCGCTCGTGTTCCCGGGCAACACGCTGCCGGGTGTCTACGGGGCGGGCGCGTTCCAGACGCTGGTGAACCGCGATCTCGTCCGGCCGACCGAGCGGCTGTTCATCATCGGCGGCGGCAATGTCGGCCTGATCGCCGGCTACCACGCGCTCCAGGCGGGCATCGGCGTCGTCGGCCTGTGCGAGGCCCTGCCCGAGTGCGGCGGGTACAAGGTGCACAAGGACAAACTGGTGCGCATGGGCGTGCCCGTCTACACGTCGCACACCATCCTGCGGGCCGAGGGGAAGGACGAAGTCGAGACGATCACTATCGCGCGGATCGACGAGCAGTGGCGGCCGATCTCCGGCACGGAGCAACGGTTCGAGTGCGACACCGTGCTGATCGCGGTCGGCCTCGACCCGGTGGACGAGTTCCTGCGCAAGGCGAACGAGTTCGGCCTGCCCGCGGTGGCGGCCGGCGACTCGGAGGAGATCGCCGAAGCCTCTTCCGCGATGTTCACCGGGCGGATCCGGGGCCTCGAGATCGCCAAGCGCCTGGGGCGCGACGTCGGCGAGGTGCCTCCGGAGTGGCACCGCACGGCGGAGGTCCTCAAGTCCCGCCCGGGCGTGACGATCGCGGCAGACCCGCCGGAGACGCGGACGGGCGTGTTCCCGGTGTTCCACTGCGCGCAGGAGATCCCCTGCAACCCGTGCGCCTCGATCTGCCCGAACCACTCGATCCGGATCGTGGGTGACGACGTGCTCGGGCTGCCCGAATTCGTGGGCGACGAGTGCGACGGGTGCGAGAAGTGCGTGGCCGTCTGCCCAGGCCTCGCCGTCACGCTCCTGGACTTCAGGAAGGACACGGCGCAGCCGACCGTGGTGATCCCCTACGAGTTCTCCGCGAAGCGGATCAAGAAGGGCGACACGGTGACCGTGCTCGATTGCGAGGGCGTCGTGCTCGGCAACGTGGAGGTGACGCGCGTCCGCGCCCCGCGCGAGGCCGACCGCGCGCTCCTCGTGCGGGTGAGGGCGCCGGCCGACATCGCGCCGCGCATCGCGGGCATCCGTGTGCAGGAGCCGTGGCAGGCCGAGCGCGCCGAGCGCTTCGAGCAGTCGATCGGCGACGACGAGATCGTGTGCCGGTGCGAGCGGGTCACGGCGCAACAGCTGCGCGCGCTGATTCGCACGGGCATCCGCGACATGAACCACCTGAAGGCGGTGACCCGCTGCGGCATGGGCGCGTGCGGCGGCAAGACCTGCCCGAACCTGATCAACCGGATCTTCCGGGAGGAGGGCATCCCGGCCGACCAGGTCGCGGACCTGACGCGCCGGCCACTGTTCATGGAGGTGCCGCTGGGCGCCTTCGCCGGCGTGATGGCGGGTGATGCTCTAATCCTCGATGCGCCGCAGCGACACGCCACCGACGCTCACGAAGGAGGCCTGTAGTGAGCGCCCCGGCCTTCGATGCGATCGTGATCGGCGCGGGCAGCGTCGGTCTGCCGACCGCGCTGTTTCTGGCCGAGGCGGGTGTCGCGACGCTGGTCATCGATCAGTTCGCCGGCCCCGGCCAGGGGAGCAACAAGGCGGCGATCGGCGGCATTCGCGCCACGCATTCCGCGCCGGCCAAGATCCGTCTCTGCCTCGACTCGCTGCGCGTCTTCTCCACGTGGGAGCAGTCCCACGGCGACTCCATCGAGTGGTTCCAGGGTGGCTACGTATTCGTCGCCTACCGCGAGCGGGAGGAATGCTCGCTCAAGGAACTGCTGAAGGTCCAGCGGAGCTACGGCCTCAACATCCGGTGGCTGGACCGCGACGAGATGATCGCGCTCGTGCCCGACATCAACCGGGAGGGGCTGCGTGGCGGCACGTACTCCCCGGAAGACGGGTCCGCGTCGCCGATGATGTCGGCGGCGGCGTTCTACCGCCGGGGCGTGGAGCTTGGCGCGCGGTTCCGGTTCGGCGAGCGGGTGACGGGCATCATCCGCCGGAAGAACGGCGTCGTCGGCGTGCGCACTGACAAGGGCGACTACGCGACGGGGACCGTGATCAACGCCGCCGGCGCCTGGGCCCGGCCGCTGGCGCAATCGGTCGGCCTCGACACCCCGGTCGTGCCCGACAGCCACGAGGCCGGCATCACCGAGCCGGTGGCGCGGTTCTTCGACACCATGCTCGTGGATATCCGCCCGACCGAGGGCGCTCGCAACTACTACTTCTACCAGCACAGACCCGGTGGCATCGTCTTCTGCATCACGCCCGACCCGCCCATCGTCGGCACGGACCGGCGTGAAACGTCCGTCTTCCTCCCGATGATCGCCGCTCGCATGGTCGGCCTGATGCCGAAGCTGGCGAACATCAAGGTGCGCCGCACGTGGCGCGGCCTGTACCCGATGACGCCGGACGGCGCGCCGGTGCTCGGGTGGTCGAAGACGGTCGAGGGCTACGTACACGCGGAAGGGATGTGCGGTCAGGGCTACATGCTCGGGCCCGGCGTCGGCGCATTGCTGAGCCGGATGGTCCGCGGCGCCGACAGCGCGGCAGACAGGCGGATCCTGGAAGAGCTTCGCCCCACCCGCGAGTTCGGAGGCGAGGAGGCGCTCAAGTGATCCCCATCGTCCCCCACGGCCGCTCGGCGTCCACCCGCTCCCAGTAACCGAGGCCGCTCGCCTTCACGCCGAAGTGCTCCTCCGCCGTCTCGCGGATTCGGTCCTCGTCGCGCCGGCCGCCCGTGAGCAGGGCGTGCCGCCGCATCCGCTTCGCGGCCCGCAGCGCCGTCGCGCCGGAGGGGTCGAAGCGCCGCGCGTGCGCGCCGCTGCCGGCCACTAGACAGTCCACGACCAGGTCGTAGGCCGCTTCCATGTGCCGCTCGACCTCGGTGTCGGGCAAATCCCAGCGGCTGTTCTCCGCCGCCATCTGCACCACCCGCTGCCAGTTGGTGAGGTCCGTGAGCTGGACCATCCCCCGGAACAGCCGCCGGTTCGTCCGCACGCTGAAGATGGTGGGTGAGATGATGCGGTCCAGGTGCTCGTCGCTGGCGCCGTGGTCCAGCGCGATGACCTCGCGGGCCTTCCGCGCGCTCTGTTCGCCGACGTGCATGTCGAAGCGCGCCTCCCAGTAGGAGTGCCCGAGGGCACGCGTCGAGGAGGTGACCACCAGCCGGCGCGGCACGAAGAAGTTGTGGGCGATGACGTCGGCGGCGAGGTGCGCCAGGTAGCCGTGGCCGAACGCCGTGAGGCGCTCGGTGCCCGCCAGTTCGACGATCTCCTCGCCGACGTGCCACGAGTGGCTGTTGCGCCCCGCCGGCACGTACTTCTTCGCGAACGAGGTGTCGGCGGCGATGCAGCCGTAGAGAAAGTCGAGCGGGCACGCCTGCAGGACGGACGCGATCGCGGCGGGCAGCAGGTCGAGGTGCGCGAGGACGGCCTGGCCAAGGAAGATGTGGGTGCCGGGCGACCACGCCCACCCGTCGGTGGGGAACAAGGCCAGCAGCAGGAGCGCGGCTGCCAGGAGCGCGGCCGCACGGCCGACGCGCAACGCTAGCGCCCCCGCCCCCGCCGCCGCGCGCGGAGCGCGGCGCGCGCCACGCCGAACACCGACAGCGGGTGCCGCGCCGTGCGCACCAGCGCGGCCACGTCGAGCGCCGTTTCCTCGGCCTCCTCCTGCAGCACTTCGACGAGGGTGTCCAGATCCACGAGGCGCTCCTCCACCTTGTGCACCGCCGCGCGGAGCTTCCGGCGCGTCTCGCTGGAGAGGTCCGCGAAGCCGTCCACCTCCGTCTTGAGCCGTGCGGTGGCCTTCCTGGCGTCCGCCGAGAAGACGGCGAGCTGCGCGCCGACGTCGCGTCTGGCCTTGCGCAGGCCGAGGCCGATGGCGAGGGCCACGCCACCCAGCACGAGCATGCTGGTGGCGATGACCACGAGGGAGATGGCGACGGTGGGGCCGACCCAGGGCGGCATGTGGTGTAACGTCGCGGCGCCGCGGAGGGGTGTCAAGCAAGCCGGAAGCCGTCAGCCGTCAGTCATCAGCCATCAGGGCCCGCCGTTCTGACGGCCGACGGCCGACGGCTGACGGCTGATGGCTCCCGTGCGCTTGACGCCTTCCGGTGGTTTCCCCACGTTTCGCTCCATGGCGCCCTTCTTCACCGTCGAAGGCGGCCACGAGTTGCGCGGCACCGTCCGACCCGCCGGCAACAAGAACGCCGCCCTTCCGATCCTCGCCGGCACGCTCCTCGCCGACGGCCCCGTCGTCTTGCACAACGTCCCGAGGATCCGTGACGTCGAGACGCTCATCGAGCTTCTCCAGTCGCAGGGTGCGAGCGTCACGTGGGCCGCCGAGCACACGGTGGAGGTGGACACGCGCGCCGTGCGGCCCGCCGATCCGGACCCGGCGCTGTGCCACAAGATCCGCGCCTCCATCCTGCTGGCCGGGCCGATGCTCGGACGGTTCGGCCGCGTGAGCCTGCCACCGCCCGGCGGCGACGTCATCGGCCGGCGGCGCGTGGACACGCACCTCCTGGCGCTGGAGCAGCTGGGCGCGCGGATCGAGGTCGGTTCCACGTTCGATTTCACGGCCAAGCGGCTCACGGGCGCCGACATCTTCCTCGATGAGGCCAGTGTCACCGGCACCGAGAACGCCCTGATGGCGGCGGTGAAGGCCAAGGGCACGACCGTCCTGCGGAACGCGGCATCGGAGCCGCACGTCCAGGACCTCGCGCACTTCCTCATCGGCCTTGGCGCGCGGATCGACGGGATCGGCACCAACACCCTCACCATCGAAGGCGGGCGGCCGCTCGGCGGCGGGACCTTCACCATCGGGCCCGACCATATCGAGATCGCCTCGTTCATCGGGCTCGCGGCCGTCACGAACTCGGAGATCACCATCGAGGGCGTGCGGCCGAACGACTTGCGCGGGACGCTGCTGGGCTTCGAGCGGATCGGCGTGGTGCCGCGGCTGGACGGCGAGCGCCTGCTCGTGGGCGCGGGCCAGCCCCGGCGCGTCGCAGCCGACATCGGCGGCCACGTGCCGAAGCTGGAAGACGGCCCCTGGCCGGCGTTCCCGGCCGACGCGATGAGCATCGCACTCGTCACCGCGACGCAGTGCGAGGGGATGATCCTGCTGTTCGAGAAGATGTTCGAGTCGCGGCTGTTCTTCGTGGACAAACTCATCGCGATGGGGGCGCGCATCGTGCTGTGCGACCCGCACCGCGTCGTCGTCTCCGGGCCGGCGAAACTCCACGCCGGGACGGTGGAGAGCCCGGACATCCGCGCGGGGATGGCGATGCTCCTCG
>Ga0315284_10005895_pt1 | contig 17433 bp, 15 predicted proteins | sample YL17G09_16_MG_FD_203696 | JGI IMG/M metagenome (GOLD analysis project Ga0315284, IMG submission 203696) | Sediment microbial communities from Yellowstone Lake, YNP, Wyoming, USA - YL17G09_16 | ecosystem: Environmental > Aquatic > Freshwater > Lake > Sediment | place: USA: Wyoming | collected...
GCTTTTGGCAAGTCAGTAATAGCTACCGATATTCAGGGATGTCAGGAAGCAGTTGATAATCAAGAAACGGGAATTTTAGTTCCTGTTAGAAATTCAGAAAAACTTTCTCAAGCTATAATATATTTGCTTGAAAATCCGGAGAAAGCAATAGAAATGGGTATGGCCGGAAGGGAAAAGATAAAAAGAGAATTTGCCGAGGATATAGTATTTGATAGAATGGATAAAGAGTATTCAAGATTAATAAAAGAGAAATTAAAATGATATATAGACTAGCCAACAAGAAAGATTGTTTTAAAATAGCGGAGATTCATTTTCAAGAAATTAAATGGGGCTTTCTTAGTCGTTTGGGAGAAAAATTCCTCTGCTATTTTTACCAAGCAATGGTTAATTCTCAAAATGCTTTCTTGATAATTGCCGAAGATAATAATTCTGTTATCGGATTTGTCAGCGGCTGCGCTAATTTAAAAAAATTCTATAAAGAATTTATTAGGAAATATGGCTTTAAGGTTTCTTTTATTTTGTTGAGAAAATTTTTTAGCCCAAACATTGTCGGAAAGATTTTAGAAACAATGAAATACTCCGGACAAGAAAAAAAAGATTTGCCCAAAGCAGAGCTTTTAGGTATTGCCGTTTTGTCGGAATTTCAGGGTCAAGGAATTTCTCGGCAACTTTTGGATAGTTTTTTTATCGAGATGAAAAAAAGAAATATCGAAAGCTTTAAAGTGATTGTGGGCGAAAATTTAGACAGGGCGGTTAGATTTTATGAGAAGAACGATTTCAAGTTTCATTCTAAAAGTTTTGTTCATAAAGATATGCCCTCAAGAATTTATATTTATAATATAGAAAACAGACAATTATGATTTATTATTTATCAATAATTTCTTTTTTTATTTCTTTGGTTCTGACTTTTATTTTTTGGAAAGTGGGGGAGAGGTATAAAATTTACGATTTGGCAACCGAAGATCCTTTAAAAATCCATAAAAAATCAGTTTCTTGTTTGGGCGGACTGGCAATGATTTTGGCAATGGGCATAGTATTTTCTTTGAAAATGATTCTTGAAAATAATTTCAATTGGCAGATTTTAGGAATTATGCTCGGTGCTATTTTAATTTTTCTGATTGGTTTTATAGATGATTTAAAATGGAGGGATAAATTCAGGATAAAGAGGATTTATAAATTTATCTTTCTTATTTTATTTTCTTTTTTAGCAGCAATAATTCTTTTGTCTGTCGGGATCGGGGTTGAATTGATATTGATTTTCGTCTCTATTTTTATTTTAATTAACGCGGTTAATTACCAGGATGGAATGGATGGGGTGGCCGGAGCAACGGTAATAGTTTCTTTAATCGCTTTTAGTTTTTTAGCTTGGAGTTTCGGCAATAATTTAGCCCTTTTAATTTCTTTGGTTTCAGCATCAGTAATTCTGGGCTTTCTTGTTTTTAATTTTCCGCCGGCTAAAATTTTTATGGGCGATTCCGGCGCTTATTTCTTGGGATTTATTTTAGCTGTTTTAACGCTGATTTTTTCTAAACCATACAGCATTTTAACTTTTTTGGGATTGATTTTTATTCTCGGCCTGCCTCTTTTTGACGGAATTTTTACCAATTTGAGAAGATTAGCAAAAGGCAAATCAATATTTATTGGCGATCGGGTTCATTTTTTTGATCGCTTGCTTCAGAAGGGTTTTTCTGTCCGTAAGACCCTTTTAATTTGTTGCATTATCCATATTATTTTTGTAATATTAGGATTATCAGTTTATATCTATGGAAATACCTTTGTTTAAAATTTATTGGGACGAAGAGGATATTAAGGCAGTAAGCGATGCTTTGAAAAGGGGCAGAGATTGGGCCTTGGGTCCAAATATTGAAGAGTTTGAAAAATTAATCGCTCAATATATCGGAACCAAACATTCGGTTGTTTTTAATTCCGGCGGTTCCGCGCTTCACGCTCTTTTAATTGCCTATGGCATTGGCAAGGACGATGAAATAATTGTGCCTTCTTTCAGTTTTATCTGTACGGCTAATGCGCCTTTATATGTTGGAGCTAAGCCGATTTTCGCTGATATTGAAGATATCAGTTATGGTTTGGATCCTAAAGATGTCAGAAAAAAAATAACCGAAAAAACAAAAGTTATAATGCCCATACATTACGGCGGAGCGGTTTGTTCAAAAATAAAAGAATTGAGTTCGTTGGCTAAAGAAAAAGGAATTTTGCTGATTGAAGATGCGGCTGAATCTTTCGGGGCTAAATTGTCGGGCCAGAAAACAGGAACCTTTGGCGATGCGGCTATGTTCAGTTTTTGCCAGACAAAGGTCTTTACAACCGGCGAAGGAGGCTGTATTGTAACTAATTCCGATGATATTCACGAAAAGTTGAAACTAATAAGATCTTATGGCAGAGATGAATCAGGCCTGAAATACGTTTTTTTGGGATATAATTTCAGAATGTCTGACGCTTTGGCTGCTTTAGGCATTTCCCAGCTTAAAAAAGTTGATAAATTGATAAACATCAGAAGGGAAAAAGCAGGGTATTTAACAGGACTTCTTTCTCAAATTAAAGAAATAACTATTCCTCAATTTCCTTCAGAAATGTTCCATGTTTTTCAAGAATATCATATTAGGGCCGAATCAAGAGATGCTTTAAAAGATTATTTAGCAAAAAAGGGGATTGGCACCAGAATAAGTTTTCCGCCAATTCACTTAACTGATTATTATAAAAATACTTTGGGCTACAATATAAGTTTGCCAAAAACGGAAAAGATTGTTTCGGAAACGCTAACTTTGCCTTTATATGTTGATCTAACCGAACAAGAAATGGATTACATCGCCCAGCAAATCAAAAACTTTTATGATCAAAAATAAATCAGGTTTAATATTTTTTATTTTGGATATCGGGTTAATAATCTTGGCCAGCTTTTTGGCTTTTGCCTTAAGGTTTGACGGTCAAATACCTCAAGCCAGGATTGAGAATCTTTTTGTTTTTACTTTTCTGGCGGTTATTGCCACTCCGGCGGTTTTTTATCTTTTTGACCTCTATAAATTGTCTTGGTCTTACTTAAGCTTGACCGATTTGCCCATTATTATTAAAGGGGTCGGAGTGGCTACTCTATTTTTGGGAACTTTATTATATATTTCCCGCAATCATCCTCTTCTAGTGGAATTTCCCCGTTCAATTATTTTTCTTTATGGGATATTGCTCTTTTTTTTAGTCAGCGGTCTGAGGTTTTTTAAAAGAATATACTGGCAGCTTATCCGGGCTAAAAGTGGAGCTCCCCGGCCCAAGGAAGACCAGGTTTTGCCTATCAGTTCCAAAACATTAAACGATAATAATCCCAAGAATATTTTGATAACCGGCGGAGCCGGCTACATCGGGTCTGTTTTAACAAGAAAGCTTTTAGAAAAGGGCTATAATGTAAAAGTTGTAGATAAATTATTATTCGGCAATAATTCAATTAAAGATCTTTTTAATAATCTTAATTTCAAATTTATCCAGGCCGATATTTTAGACAGCGATTTTATGTCTAAGTCCCTTTTTAATATTGATGCGGTTGTTAATTTAGCCGCTATCGTTGGAGAAGCGGCCTGCCTTTCTAGAAAAGATCTGGCCTTAAAAACAAATTATTTAGGTTCGGTTTATCTGGCCCGTCTTTGCAAATCATTCGGCATAAAAGGATTTATCCAGGCTTCTACCTGCAGCGCTTACGGCCAGCAGGACAATGATAATGTTGTTCCGGAGCCGAGCCGTTTGTTCCCGGTTGATTTTTACGGAGAAACAAAGATTTATGCGGAACGGGAAATAATTAAATTAATGGATGATAATTTTAATCCCACTATTTTAAGATTTTCCACTGTTTACGGGCTTTCTCCGAGAATGAGATTTGATTTGGTTGTTAATACTCTTACCAAGAAAGCAATTAAAGACAAAGAAATATTTATTTTTGGCGGGGAGCAATGGAGGCCTTTAGTCCATGTTGATGATGTGGTTAATTCAATTATCTTAGCTCTGGAAGCTCCTTTGTCAAAAGCTGGGAACCAGATTTTTAATGTCGGCTCTAATACCGAAAATTATCTTATTTCCCAGGTGGGGGAAATGGTTAAAGAATATATTCCTGATGTAGAGATAAAAACGCTTCAGGGCATAGAAGATAAAAGAAGCTATAAGGTTGATTTCACTAAAATAGAAAAAGTTTTGAATTTCAAAAATCAAAAAAGAGTGAAAGACGGAATTATAGAGATCCGCGATGCTATTAATTCCGGCCGATTCCCAGACATGGAAAATAAAATCTATTACAATCACTTGGTATAATTTTGACTTATTAAACTTCTTTGTGCTAAAATTATATAAGCATGAAGAAGAGCATGAAGAAGATTTTTTTTACTATATTAATAGCTGGTTTTTTAACGGTTGCAATTGATGTTCGGGCGGCCTCAATAGGAGACAGCCGGGTTTTTAATGTTGATACGTATTACGATGTTATCAGCCGCAACGAGCTTACCGGAATTTTACAGGAAATCAGCGCCAAGGCTTATTTCTACGTTGATAAAAATTGGTGGGAAACCTTAGATTTTTCCGGACAGAGCAGGGTCAGAACTGCTTTGGATTCTTTAAGCGATGAATTTGATGAAAGAATTTATCCGGTCTTAACCCAGACCTTTGGTTTGGAGTGGAGCCCGGGAATTGATAAAGATTACCGGATTGTTATTTTAATTCATCCGATGAAAGAGGGCTCGGGCGGTTATTTTAATGGCGGGGATGAATATTCAAAATTAGAAAATCCAAGATCAAATGAAAAAGAAATGCTTTATCTTAATTCCGACCATATTGAATCTTCTTTGGCAAAGAGTTTTCTCGCCCATGAGTTTGTCCATTTAATCAGTTTTAACCAAAAAGAAAGAATTGAAAAGGTTTCTGAAGAAATTTGGCTCAATGAAGCAAGAGCGGAATATGCTTCAACCTTGCTTGGTTATGATAATTATTATGAGATAAGCAACCTTAAAGAAAGAGTAAAGATATTTTTAAAAAATCCTTCTGATTCAATAACGGAATGGAATTATGACAGGTTAGATTACGGAGCGCTTAATCTTTTTACTCAATATTTGGTTGATCACTACGGTTCGGGAATTTTATCCCAATCATTAAAAACAAATAAAACTGGCATTGAATCAATAAATTATGTTTTAAAAGAAAATAAGATTGATAAAGATTTCAGCCAGATTTTTACTGATTGGACAATTGCGGTTTTGGTTAACGATTGTTCTTTGGGGAAATATTATTGTTATAAAAACGAAAATTTAAAAAATCTAGAAATTACTCCCTCGCTTAATTTTTTGCCCATTAACGGCAAAAGCACCTTAGGGGTTTCTCAAGTAAGCAAAAATTGGGCCGGCAATTGGTTTAAATTTATCGGCGGCAACGGAACTTTAAAAATTGAGTTTATTGGCAACCCGGATAATTTATTTAAAATTCCTTATCTTATAAAAGATTTTTCTGATAATTATTCTGTTAATTTTCTTCAGTTGAACCAGGAACAAAGGGGAGAGGTTTTTATCTCCGGCTTAGGAACAACTGTTAATTCAGTAATTATTATTCCTTCAATCCAAACCAAGACATCCGGCTTTTCCGACGCTGATCCGGCTGTTTCCTATTTTTGGTCAGTTTCAGTGGCGGACAGAGAAGAAGAAAAAACAACTCCAAAATATTTAGAAAAGCCTATTGTTCAAATGTCCAGAAATGAAATTATGGCTAAGATAACTGAAATTGAAGCCTTATTATCCCAACTTAAGGTCCAATTAAATATAATAAATATTCCGGTTAATATTCCAGATACTAATTTTCCAGATATTAATGGAACTTCTTGTAATAATTTTGATGAGGATCTTTCTTATGGATTAAGAAACGACAACCGGGTGAAATGCTTGCAGGAATTTTTGAAAAATCAGGGTCCGGATATTTATCCGGAAGGTTTGGTTACTGGAAATTTTCTGTCTTTAACTAAAACAGCAATAATCCGCTTTCAAGAAAAATACAGTTCAGAAATTTTAACTCCTCTGAGTTTATTTAGGGGCACGGGATTTGTGGGTTTGAGAACCAGAGACAAAATAAACCAATTGTTAAGATAAATATAAAAACCCTCCGATGTTCATCGGAGGGTTTTGTTTTACTCGAAACTTATTGCCATTGCAGTGGCTTCAGGATATGGTTCGTGTGATGTTTGAATATTCATTCTTTGTATTGCTCTGGTGGCTGCGAGAATTCTTTTAAGTCCTGTTTCGGCGCCAGCGCCGCCTCTGGCTTTATAAAGATCGATAACATCTTTTGCCATTATTTTCTCATCAGCCATTTGTTCTGCAGCTATAAATCCGTCTGTAAAAACAATCAAAAGCTCTAATCCTTGAAGAGGAATGTTCAATTCTTGCCAGCAAACAGCAGCTTCTAATTGGCCGTTAAGAATGGCTCGTTGGTCTTTGTTAACAGTTTTTCTTTTTAAATCGGCAAGAAATGGACAATGTTCTATCCAGGCTTTTGATCTATTGTTCTGGTGTTTTTTCATAAGATAGGCGAAATTTTCTCTTGCTTGAAGATCGGTTTCATAAATTTTATTTTTAGTAAATACAATTTGTCCGTCATTAAAAGACCAAACAGCATAACAATCTCCGGCTTGAATTATTTCAATCTGATCGTTACCAATTTTTCCTACAATGGCGCTGGCTCCAGCTAAAGACCCAGCGTCATTTAATCGGATTCCATAATTAGCTTGTTCTCTTTTTATTGCCTCGTTGGTTTTAATAACTAAGTTTTCTAAGATTGAATTAGACGTAGCCCAGGCCAAAGTTGAAACAACAATATTAGAAACCATTTCTCCGCCACTCAATCCATTAAAAAGCAAAGGAGGGTTTTGGTCGCTGTAAGGCGCGCTAAAGCCATCTATCGCTGCAAAAATTCCCGAAGAAAGATTACAGAAACTTCTGTCTTCTATAAATTCTCTGTCTTTTCTTCCTGGATCATAAAGCATCTCAACTATCGGTATTTTTTTCATTTTCTATCCCTTTCGATTTTAAAGGTGCGTTTCTAAGTAAAAACCCCGCAAAGCGGGGCTTTTACCGACTTAGAGGGTTATTACACCCACTGGCCCCATCTTAGCAAATTTATCAGATCTTGTCAAGCATTGCTTGCTTTTATTTTTTGACTATATTAAAATAAAAGTGAATCGGGAGGCTGCACCCACAAAAGACTTAGTCAGGGGTTAACGCTCCCGGTTCATTATTATGAGATTCCAAAAAAATGTTTCTTTGGCCGATCAGACCAATTTTAAGATTGGCGGGCCGGCTAAATATTTTTTTGCCACCAAAAGCAAAGAAGACTTAATCGAAGCGATTAAAAAAATTAAAAAACTTAAGCTCGCTTTTTTTATTCTGGGCGGCGGGAGTAATGTTTTAGCTTTAGATAAGGGATACAGCGGTTTAATAATAAAAATAGCTAACATCCAGTTTTTAATTCGCAATTGCAGCATTCATGCGGGAGCAGGGTTAAGCTTGGCAAAATTAGTGAACCTTGCAACAAATAAATCATTAACCGGTTTAGAATGGGCTGCGGGCATACCAGGAACAGTGGGCGGAGCAGTTTATGGCAATGCCCAGGCCTTCGGGAATAAAATGTCCGATTGCATTAAGAGTGTAGAGGTTTTTAATGTTAAAACTTCTAAGGTCAGGACTCTTAAAAAAAGAGAGTGCAAGTTTTCTGAAAAAGAAAGCATTTTTAAAAAGAAAAAAAACTTAATAATTCTTTCTGTTATTTTAGAGCTGGAAAGAGGCAATAAGAATAAGATTGAGAAAAAAATCAAAGAGCATATATATTTTCGGAAGAAAAACCAGCCCTTAAAATTTCCTTCAGCCGGATCGGTCTTTGTTAATCGGCCCGGAAAACCCGCTTCTTCTTATTTAATCGATCAATCCGGATTAAAAGGAAGAAAAATAGGATCCGCCCAAGTTTCAGAAAAGCACGCCGGCTTTATAATTAATAAGGGCGGAGCTAAAGCCAAAGATGTTTTAAATCTGATAAAGATAATAAAGAAAGAAGTTAAAAAGAAATTCAAAGTTTCTTTAAAAGAAGAAGTCCAGATTATTAAAAATTAAATTTTTGATATAATAAATATATGGAAATAACAATTAGAACTAAAAACTTAAAATTAGACCAGGATTTAAAAAATTATGTTGATGAAAAAATAGGCGAAACCTTAGAGAAGCTTTTAATTAAAGAAAGGCCGCCTCTTGAAGCAGGGGTAGAACTAATCCGAGTTACCCGGCATCACCAAAAAGGCATGGTTTTTCGAACCGAAGTCAATCTTATTTTGCACGGCCATGAAATTATCGCCGAAGCAGGAGCCGGCAGCATAAAAGAAGCGATTGACCGGGTGAAAGACGAGTTGGAAACAGAAATTGAAAGACACAGGGGCAAAGAAAAAGATTTGAGGATAAGAAAAGAAAGATTTTTCAAAAAGCTTTTGCGTTTATCTCCTTTAGCTATGTTTAAAAAAAGAAAAAGAAAGAATTGATATGTTTGAAATTATATGAAACAAATTATAAATAAGCTATGGATTGATGAGTCGGGTGATTGTGGGTTTAAATTTGATAAAGGTTCTTCAAGATTTCTGGTTATCGTTGCAATTTATTTAACCAATGAAAGCGAAACAGAAGAGGTAATTAATCAATTAAAACTAGAATTAAATTTAAGTAAAGATTATGAATTCAAATTTTCACGTTGCAAGAATAAATTTAGAAAAGAGTTTTTTAAAACAGTTAGAGATTTACCAATTGAATATAAGGCTATTGTTGTTGATAAGAAAAAACTTAGTCCTGTTGATTTGAGATTTCAACCCCAGCAATTATATTGTGAATCAGTTAGAAGATTGCTTTATGATAATAATCCGCCATTAGAAAAAGCTATTTTAATTATTGATGAAGCAACAGCGAAGATTCATTATAAAGAGTTTAACGGGGTATTAAACAAATATTTAAGCAAGAATATTATTAGCAAAATTAGACAAAATAGGTCAAAAAATAATACAATGATCCAGATTGCAGATATGGTAGCAGGAAGTATTTTTAGAAAATACGAGAAAAATGACAATCTATATTATCAATTAATTAAAAATAAAGAAAAAATTCTTATTGAATTTTAAACAAAATAAAATCCCATTTACCTGTACTCATAGAGCCTTGGATAAATGGAGATTATTTCATTATACCAAATCCAAAAACCTTGTCAAGTGGCCTGTTTTTTATTTTAAGAAAATATGATATGATAAATTTACTAAATTATGTCTATTTTAACTAGGATTTTGGGGGATGCTAATGAGAAGTATCTCAAAAAGCTTCAACCAATAATTGAAAAAATCAATTCTCTGGAGCCGGAGTTTGAAAAGTTTTCCGATCAGCGAATAAAAGAAAAGACCAACGAGTTCAAACAGAGGCTGGAAAAGGGGGAGAGTCTGGATGATATTCTTCCTGAAGCTTTTGCTTTAGCTAGAGAGGCCGGCAAAAGAACTCTCAATCAGAGGCATTACGACGTCCAGATGATCGGAGGAATTGTTTTACACCAGGGCGAAATCGCGGAGATGAAAACCGGAGAAGGGAAAACTTTAGCCGCTACCTTACCGGTTTATTTAAATGCCTTAACAGGAAAAGGAGTTCATGTGGTAACAGTTAATGATTATTTGTCTAAAAGAGACACAATCTGGATGGGGCAAATTTACGACTTATTGGGACTTAAAGTCGGCTGTATAGCGCATGAACAATCTTTTTTATATGATTCTCAATTTAAAGAGAAAGATCAAATTAGAGACGAATTGGGCGGTTTTAAGGTTATTGAAGATTTCTTAAGGCCGGTTCCGAGAAAAGAAGCTTATTCGGCCGATATTACCTATGGGACCAATAATGAATTCGGATTTGATTATTTAAAAGATAATATGGTTTATGATTTAGAAGACAAGGTCCAAAGAGGGTTTAATTATGCCATTGTTGATGAGGTTGACTCTATTCTAATTGATGAAGCCAGGACGCCTTTAATTATTTCTTCTCCGGGCGAAGAATCTACTGACAAATATTATCTTTTTGCCAAATTAATTTCCAAACTGAAGCCGGAGGAAGATTATGAAATTGATGAAAAAATGAAAGCAGCAACCTTTACCGAAGCAGGTCAGAATAAAATTATAGATTATTTAAAAATCGATCCCTGGGCGGAAAATGATATTGCTGTTACCCATCAGTTAGAAGCTGCCTTAAGGGCCAGAACATTTTTTGAAAGAGATAAAAATTATGTTGTAAAAGAAGGCCAGATTATTATTGTTGACGAGTTTACCGGCCGATTAATGCCGGGCAGAAGATGGTCGGGCGGGCTTCACCAGGCAGTTGAGGCGAAAGAACATGAGATAGGAGGGCATTCCGAGGTAGAAGTTCAGCAGGAGTCAAGAACCTTTGCCACCATTACTTTCCAGAATTATTTCCGGCTCTACGGCAAATTAGCCGGAATGACCGGAACAGCTGTTACTTCGGCCGAAGAACTGGATAAGGTGTATAAATTAGAAGTTATTATTATTCCGACTAATAAGCTTTTAATCAGAAAAGAACTGTCTGATAAGATTTATAATAGTTTAGATGCAAAGTTCAAAGCCGCTGTTGAAGAAATCAAGCAAAGGCACGAGAAGGGCCAGCCGGTTTTAGTGGGTACGGTTTCTATAGAAAGGAATGAGTATTTGGGAAAACTTTTAGAAAGAGAAGGCATTGCCCACCAGATTTTAAATGCTAAACAGCACGAAAAAGAAGGAGAAATTATTGCCCAGGCCGGAAAATTGGGAGCAGTGACTATTGCTACCAATATGGCTGGCAGGGGAGTAGATATTATTTTAGGCGGTAATCCTTCTGATAAAGAAGAACAGAAGAAAGTTATTGAATCGGGCGGGCTTCATATTATCGGAACAGAAAGGCATGAGGCCAGAAGAATTGACAATCAGTTGAGAGGAAGAGCGGGCAGGCAAGGTGATCCCGGTTCTTCCCAGTTTTTTGTTTCTTTAGAAGATGATTTAATGAGAATTTTTGGCGGAGACAGGATAAAGGCGTTAATGGAAACTATGAGAATTCCCGAAGACCAGCCGATAGAAGCCAGAATAATTTCTAAAGCCATTGAATCGGCCCAATCAAAAGTTGAGGGCATGAATTTTGATGCCAGGAATCATATTTTAGAATATGACGATGTAATGAATAAGCACCGGGAAGTTTTTTATAGAAAAAGAATAGAAATTTTAGAGAAACACAAAAGGGGAGATTTAAAACAATATCTTTTAGAAATTATAAAAAAAGCGGGTTTTTCTGAAAAAGATTATGAGAGAAGAGAACAGGAAATAGGGGTAGAGAATATGAGACAATTTGAAAAGCTTGTTTGTTTAAAGGTTCTTGATACTTTTTGGATAGAGCACTTGGAAAATATGGAACATTTGAGAGATTCGGTTCGTTTAAGGGCTTACGGCCAGCAAGATCCTTTGGTTGAATATAAAAGAGAAGGCCATCGGGTATTTCAGCAGTTGCTCCAAGCAATTGATTCAACTATTGCCAATTCTATTTTAAAAGCCGAGCTTCGTCGAGGTCCGACCTCGGATAAAAATCCGAGGTCGGACCTCGTACAAGCTTCAAAGGGCAAAATAGGCCGAAACGATCCTTGTCCTTGCGGAAGCGGCAAGAAATATAAAAAATGCCACGGGGGAATTGACAAGTTTTGATTTTCGTGATAACATTGAGGAATCATTAAAAAAGAGCATAAAAGCACATTAAAAACTTTTCTTGGAGAAGAAAATGAGAAAATTGTCAGAATCTAATGTAGCGGCTAAAGTTCATGGAAGCGATGTCGGAATGCAGTTTGATTTTTTGGGTCTGCCAGTGGTTTCACAGCAGGTGAGACCTATTATAAGGAGCAAATTAAGAGTTGGCAGAAATGATCTTTGTGATTGTAATTCAGGCAAGAAATTCAAAAAATGTTGTGGAAAGGAGTAAAAGATGAAAAGATTTAAAAATATAATTAAAGAATTAATTCCGGTAGGCAGAAAGGAAAAAGCCAAAAGACTTAAGAAAATGGAAGCCGGAATAGCAGCTTGTTTAGCGCGCATAGATAAAAGCGAATTTAAGGACATTTTACTTCAATAAAAAATAAGGCCTCTTGGGGAGAGAGGCCTTTTAATTTTAAAAGAAATGTGTTATAAAAGATAATACGATAATAATATGACTAAAAGAAGAGTTTATTTAAGCTTGGTTGGAATTATTGCGCTGGCTTTTTTGGCTGGAAATTTAGCTTATCCAAATTATCTTAATCAAGGGATTGGTTTTATCAATAATAAGTTTGATTTCAGGTTTCCTTATTTTTGGGATATTCCCTTTAAGCTTGGCCTTGATTTGCAAGGAGGAACTCATTTGATTTATGAGGCTGATTTGTCTGGCATTGAAGAGAAAGATTATTCTTCAGCTATGCAGGGCTTAAGAGATATTATTGAGCGGAGGGTTAATTTCTTTGGAGTGGCCGAGCCGGTAGTTCAAACTCAAGAATCTTCCGGCCAGTACAGATTAGTAGTGGAGTTGGCAGGAATAAAAGATCCGGCTGAAGCGATTAAAATGATCGGTCAGACCCCTTTTCTTGAATTTAAAAGACAGCGGAATGAAGAAGATAAGCAGAAAATTCTTGATAAACAAAAAGAAATTGAAGGAATGAGCTATGAAGAATTTCAGCAGGTAGAGGGCTGGCAATTAGCTTTTGACGATCCTTATTTTGAGCCCACTTCTTTAACTGGAAAATATTTAGATAAAGCTGAGCTGGCCTTTGATCAGCAAGTGGGAACTCCTTTGATTTTGCTTAAATTTGATGATGAGGGTTCAAAGATTTTTGAGCAGATAACATCAGAGAACGTTGGAAAAATATTGGCTATCTATATTGATGGCATGGCTATTTCTGCTCCGGTAGTCAACGAAGCGATTAGCGGGGGAAGCGCCCAGATTACTGGAGATTTTACTCTTGAAGAAGCCAAAGAATTGGTCAGAAACCTTAATTCCGGGGCCTTGCCAGTTCCTATTAAGCTGATTTCAGAACAATCAGTCGGGCCAATTTTAGGCAAGACCTCTTTAGAGCAATCTTTAAAAGCGGGCGTTTTTGGTTTTTTAGCAATTCTTTTATTCATGATTATTTTTTATCGTATTCCCGGTTTTTTCGCTTCTTTGGCTTTGGTAATTTTTGTTTTTATAATTTTGTCAATATTTAAATTAATCCCCGTTACTCTTACTTTGGCCGGTATTGCCGGTTTTATTTTATCTATGGGCATGGCGGTTGATGCTAATATTTTAATCTTTGCTCGGATGAAAGAAGAATTAAGAGAGGGGAAAAGTTTTCTAATTTCTCTTCAGGAGGGAATCAGAAGGGCCTGGCCTTCAATTCGCGATGGGAACTTCACAACAATTTTAGTTGCTCTGATTCTGTTCGCCTTCGGGAATAGTTTTGTTAAAGGATTTGCTTTCACTTTAATTATTGGTAATTTAATTGGCATGTTTTCAGCGATTCTGATAACTAATATTTTTTTAAAATGTTTTATCGGTAATAAAATTGAAAAATTTAAATGGCTTTTAAAATAATATGAAAATAAATTTTCCTTACAGTGCGAACATTAATTTTTTAAGATATTCAAAAATTTATTATATTTTTTCAGGCCTTTTGGCTCTGTTGGCGATATTTTCCATTTCTTTTTTTGGGTTGAAATTTGGCATTGATTTTTTGGGTGGCAGTATTCTGGAAGTTGATTTTGAGAACAGGCCGGAAAATAAAATAATCCAAGAAAAGTTAGCCGATCTTAATTTAGGAGAAATTGTTGTTCAGCCAACCGGAAATAACGGAGTAATTTTAAGAATGACCGAGATCGGAGAAGAAACCCATCAGAAAGTCGTTTCTAAGTTACAGGAGATTTCTCCGGTTCAAGAGAAACGTTTTGAAAGCGTGGGGCCGAGCATAGGCCGAGAACTTCGCAATAAAACAATTATTTTAATAATTGTTTCTTTGGCGGCGCTTTTAATTTATATTGCCATTGCCTTTAGAAGGGTTTCTAAGCCCTTATTTTCCTGGCAATACGGAATAATTTCCATTATCGCTCTTTTATTTGATATTTTAATTCCAATTGGTCTTTTGGCTTGGTTGGGAAAATTATATAATATTCAATTTAACATTCCTATTATTACTGCTTTGCTTACTATTTTAGGATACACAATCAACGACAAAGTTATTATTTTTGACCGAGTGAGAGAAAATATTACCCGTTTTCGGGGAGATGGTTTTAAAGATCTTGTTAATCAAAGTTTGAACCAAACGCTCAGTCGTTCTCTAAGCACTGGCTTTTGCACGCTTTTGGTTTTAATTTCTCTGTTTTTCTTCGGCGGAGAAACTCTTAAATATTTTTCTTTGATATTAATTGCTGGTATTGTGGTGGGCACTTATTCTTCTATTTTTTTAGCCGCTCCATTTTTAGTTTCCTTGTATAATTTCCGCGTTAGAAGACAATAAAATGTAATTGGTATTGACATCGGTTTTAAAAAATGTTTAAATAGAAAAATAAGCTTAAAATAAATAAATATATGAATATTAATTATCAAAAAATTTGTTCAGATTGTTTAAAAGATTTAACTCCCAGAACACTTGATGTAATTGAGAGGCGTTTTGGTTTAAAGAGCGGAGAAAGAGAAACCTTAGAAGCAATCGGCGCAACTCACGGTATCACCAGAGAAAGGGTCCGTCAGATTGAGTTAGAAGGGATTTTAAAAATAAGGCCTCAATTAGAAAATAATCAAGAGCTTTTTAACGATTTTAAAAAAGTTCTTTCTGGATTCGGGGGTTTAAAAAAAGAAGATGAATTGTTAGAGGTTTTTGGCGGAAGCAAATTAAAAAACCATGTTTATTTTTTGCTCAGCAATTTAACCGGTTTTAACAAATACCAAGAGGATAATAATTTTTATTCTTTTTGGAATAGTGAAAAAGATTCTTTTGCTAAAGCTAAAAAAGTGGTAGAATCAACTATAAGCAGATTAAATAAAGAAAAGAAAACTTTTTCCTTAGAAGATCTTTTAAAGGACCAAAAATTGAATAAAGATATTTTTGCTTCTTATATAGGGATTTCCAAAAATATCCAGAAAAATTCCGAAGGCCAATTCGGATTAAATAATTGGATTGAAATAAATCCTAAAGGAGTGAAAGACAGGGCCTATTTGGTTTTTAAAAGAGAAGAAAAACCCTTGCATTTTACTAATCTTGCTTCAATGATAGAAAAACTTCCTTTTTCAGGATTAAAGAAAGTTCATACTGCCACCGTTCATAACGAATTAATAAAAGATCCAAGATTTGTTTTGGTGGGGAGAGGGCTTTATGCTTTAAAGGAATGGGGTTATGAGCCCGGGATTGTTAAAGATATAATTGCTAAGATTTTGAAAGATTCTAAAAAACCCTTGTCAAAAGAAGAAATCTTGAAAAAAGTTTTAGAACAGCGTTTTGTAAAAGAGAATACCGTTGTTTTAAATCTCCAAGACAAAAGTTATTTTTTAAGGAGCGATCAAGGAAAATATACAATAAAGCAGGCATAAAATAATGCTTGATTCATTAAAAACTTTAATTCAAATATTAACTCCTGCCTGGGAGATTATTAAAATTTGGTGGTGGCTATCATTACCTTTTATTTTGTGGCCGCCTTTTTCTTTTCTCTGGCTTTGGTGGAGGAGAGAGCTTTTTCTTAAAAAAAATAAACGAGTTCTGCTTGAAATTAAAATACCCGAGGAGGTCCTTAAGCCGATCAGGGCCATGGAGATAGTCCTTGACGGTTTGTGGCAGATTCTTTATGACGCGCCTGACTGGTGGGAAAAATGGGTAGATGGAAAGCTGGTTATGGATTATGGTTTTGAAATTGCTTCAATTGAAGGAGAGCCTCATTTTTATATAAGGATTCCTGCGGCTAATCAAGATGCGATAGAGTCGGTTATTTATTCTCAATATCCTGATGCAGAAATTTCAATTGTTGAGGATTATATCAAATCTGTGCCCCAGGACATTCCGAATAATGACTGGGATCTTTGGGGGGCTGATTATAAGTTTTTTAAGCCCAATCCTTATCCTATTAAAACCTATCTTGAGTTTGAAACGGAAAGAGAAGCATTGGAAGAGAAAAGAATTGATCCCATAGCAACCTTGCTGGAATCAATGGCCAAGATAAAGCCGGGAGAACAGTTTTGGGTTCAGATTTTAGCTACTCCTGTTATTAATGCCGAAGTCCCTTGGGTGACAGAGGGAGAAAAAATAAGGGATCAACTGGCCAGAAGAGTAGAAAAGAAACCGGTTCAAAGACCCCTGCTTTTAGAAGCAGTTGACGTTTTAATTACTGGCCAGCCTCCAGGCGGACCGCAAGAAGAGAAAAAAGATTTTCTTCCTCCGGAAATGAAACTTACTCCCGGAGAAAGGGATATAGTTGCCGCAGTAGAAAAAAAGATGGCTAAAAGAGGATTTAATTGCAGCATCAGATTTATTTATCTGGGGAAAAGAGATGTTTTTTTTAAGCCAAAGCTTCGTTTGGGGCTTGGTTTTTTTTCTAATTTTGGAACCCAGAATCTTAATTTTTTAGCGCCTTACGGCCAGCCGTTTATAACCAAGATTAAAAAAAGTTGGTTTTTGCCTTTTAATCTTTTTATTGACAGAAGATTATATTTAAGAAAAAGAAGCATTTTTAGAAAATATACAAAACGAGATTATCCTTTATTTCCAGGAAATCCTAAGTGGCCTTCTAATTTCATTCTTAACACAGAGGAATTAGCCAGTATTTTCCATTTTCCAGGCCGAAGAGCTGCTATGGCTCCATTTATTCAAAGAATTGAAGCTAAAAAAGGAGAGGCTCCTCATGGCCTTCCTACTGATTAAGTTTCTTTAAAAACTTATAATATGAATAAAGATATAAATTTCTTTGCCGAAACTAATTTTCGGAATATCAGGAAAAAATTTGGCATAAAAGTAGATGACAGAAGAAGGCATGTTTATGTTGTCGGAAAAACAGGCATGGGTAAAACAGCTATGCTTCAAAATATGGCTGTTCAAGACATTCAGAACGGCAAAGGAATAGGTTTTGTTGATCCCCACGGAGAAGCAGCTGAAGAGCTGCTTGATTTTGTGCCCTCAAGCAGAATCAACGATGTTGTTTATATCAATCCAGCGGATTTAAATTATCCGATCGCTTTTAATGTTATGGAAAGCGTGGGCTTGGAATACCGGCATTTGGTTGCCGGGGGCCTAATGGGTGTCTTTAAGAAAATTTGGCCCGATGTCTGGTCAGCGAGAATGGAATATATTTTAAACAATTCTATTTTAGCCCTATTGGAATGTCCC
>Ga0315284_10005896_pt1 | contig 17432 bp, 5 predicted proteins | sample YL17G09_16_MG_FD_203696 | JGI IMG/M metagenome (GOLD analysis project Ga0315284, IMG submission 203696) | Sediment microbial communities from Yellowstone Lake, YNP, Wyoming, USA - YL17G09_16 | ecosystem: Environmental > Aquatic > Freshwater > Lake > Sediment | place: USA: Wyoming | collected...
CGGCGGCACCAACGGTATTGATACCGTTCTTTCCGGCGATACCTTTACCTTAAACCTGGATACCACGGAAATAGGCAGTGCTACCTTTGGAGCTGGTTCAGCTTTTACCTGGACCTTTAATGCTTCCGCTGGTACTGATACTACCTTGGCTTTTGCTGATAATCTGCTGACTCTAAATGGTAATCTCAATCTGCCGGGTTTAACTGCCTCAAAAGTCGTCTTTACTGATGCTTCCCAGAATCTGACATCAAGTGGTACGGTTGGGGTTGATCAGGGCGGTTTGGGCGCCAACGTGACGGCGGCCTCAGCCGGGGAAATCCTCTACTCCTCAAGTGCCACTGCCTATGCCCATCTGGCGGCCGGTACCACCGGTAACTGTCTGCAGTCTAATGGAGCTACCAGTCCCAGCTGGGGTACTTGTTTAAACTCGACAACTCTTTTCTCAACAGCTGCTGATTCAGGAACCGGTTCCATTGTCCAGGCTGAGACTTTAACTGTTAACGGCGGCACCAACGGTATTGATACCGTTCTTTCCGGCGATACCTTTACCTTAAACCTGGATACCACGGAAATAGGCAGTGCTACCTTTGGAGCTGGTTCAGCTTTTACCTGGACCTTTGATGCTTCCTCAGGTACTGATACCACGGCTGCTTTTGGTGATGGCATTTTAACCTTGACTACAGCTGCCTCCAATACCGTCATCGTCCAAGGACCAACCGCTGCCTCAGGTATCTTAGACGTCAATCTTTCCTCAGCAACCTCTAATGTTCGGGGTCTTGATATCGCCTCAACCTTCACAGGTACTACTAATAGCAATGTTGCCTATGGCCTTTACAACTCCCTAACTAGTAGCCAAGTGCTGGCAACTACTGTTTCCCAAACCTTCTTTGGCGAATATAACTCAGTGGCCAAGACCGGAGCTGATACTACCTCTGGAACCATTGCTCTTTATGGAACTTACTCGACCGCCCAAAATACCGGTGGTAATACAGCTGCTACCAGAAATACTTATGGAGGCTACTTTTCTGCTGCTGGTAGTGGAGCAGGCACAACTACTGCCTACGGCATTTACGCTACTGCCTCAGGCGCGGATAACAACTATGGTCTTTATGCGACAGCTAGCTCTGTTATCTCGGTCAACGCAACAACTCTTCTAACCTTAGATAACCCCAATATCACCGGACCAAACTTTACCAATGTTGCCTTTAATACAGCTTCGGCCGGAGGAGAAGAATACCTCCAGATTGAGCCCGGCGCCAACTTTGAACTTGCAGCTGCCGGTGTCAGCTACTTTCTCCTGGACACCAGCGATAAAAACTACAATTCGGCCCAATGGGACAGTTATTTAAGACTCTCAAGTGATGGCACTGACACTACTGTAACTAATTTCCAAATCTTATCTTTAGCTGGTAGCATACTTTGGAACATTAGTTCGGCAGGTGCCGTCACCCAGACTGCCACCAGTGTCATTGATACTGAAACCGCTTACGCAATCACCGCAGCTAGCCTCACCTCCGGAACAGGACTCTCATTTACCGGCCCCTCCGCCGGCGGTGCTAACGGCATTACCGGCTCCGGTATTTCAGTAACTTCAGACCTGGGTAATGCAGGTGAACTTCTTAATCTCTCAGGAACTATTGATGCGACTACCAATGGTGCTTCCTCGGCTGGTATTACCAACGTGATTACCCATGCTTCGGTTCTGGGTACTACTGTCTCCCAAACCCACTATGGTATTTACAATACCTTAACTAAAAGCGGAGCTGATACTACTTCCGGGACCATTGCTCTTTATGGCATTTACTCAACCGCCCAAAATACCGGTGGTGATACAGCTGCTACCAGAAATACCTATGGAGGTTACTTTGCAGCCACAGGCGATGCTTCGGGTACCACCACTACCTACGGAATCTACACTACGGCTTCAAATGCTGATATCAACTATGGTCTTTATGTCGGAGGTGGTAACAGCTATGTCGGGACCACCTTGTATGGTGCTTCCCTTTCTGACTGTGACAGTGGCACTAACTCAAAGCTGCTCTGGTCAGATACCGGCGTCTTCTCCTGTGGTACGGATCAAGGCGGTGGAACCGTCAATCTCCAACAAGCCTATGATAATTCCACTTCTCCTGCTACTATTACTCTTTCCTCAACCAATGATGGTCTTGTCTTTACTAATCCTACCTCAAGCGGTACGGACGGCAGTTACACTCTCTTGATTCAGCAGCTGAACACCACTGCTGCGGTCAGTGTTCTTGATCTTACTCAAGCTTCCAATGCCGCCAATGCTGTTAATATTACTGCCGATTCGATTGATACTGAAACGGCCCTTAATATTTCAGCTAATGGCTTAACAACCGGTAGTGCCGTCAATATTTCCTCAACCTCAACAGCCGGTACTGCCTCTGATTCCTCATTCCTTCTCAAACTGGCAAGATCCGGCGCCAACGCCAGTACCGCTCACAATGCTTACGGCCTTTACGGTACGGTCACTAATACCAATGTCACATCAGGCACCAATATCGCTGCCTACCTTTCAGCTTCCGGAGCAACTACAGCCAACTATTCTCTTTATTCTGCAGCCGGCAATGTTTATGTCACTTCCACTGCCACCACCCAAAATGTTGTTGATGTCAATGCTACTGCTTTAACCTCCGGCACCGGCATCAAATTTACCGGCCCATCAGGAGGAACCGCCGGCATCACCGGCTCGGCTATTTCTGTTGGTACTGCTGTGACTACACCGGTTAATCTCGGCAACGGCGGTAAACTAATCAATCTCTATGGCGATTATACGGCTGGTGCCGGTACCGGAATGGGCATTAATCTTCGTCTGGAGAATGACTCCACTGCTGCTGCCTCGCTTAACGGCTATTATATTGATCTGAATGACAAATCAGCTTATGCCAATACGCCAATTGGTTTTAATGCTGACATTGATCTTACCGGTAACGCTGCCAAGTCTGGCTATGCTGCTTATCTCGATATTGCTTCCAATTCGACTACCCCTGAAACCGCTTTTTTCGGCACCTACATTACCGCTACTCAGTCAGGAGCAGCCACTACTGGCACTAAGAGTATTTACGGTGTCTATTCGACAACCACTGCTTCTAATGGCGCCAACGCCGATTCCAATGTTTTTGCCGGCTACTTCACAGCCACCGGCGACAGCGCCTCCGGCACTTCCACCGCCTACGGTGTCTATGCCACCGCCACTGGTGGCGATACCAACTGGGCTGGATATTTTTCCGGCGACGTTTTAATAACCGGTCATGGAGGAATCGGCAGCGGTGCCAACGTTGTTGCTGCAACAGTCCTTACCCTTACTGAATCAAAATCAGACGAAGAGGTTTTCAATGGTATGAACATTATCGCAACCAGCACTTATAACGATGCCGGAACTCCTAGTGTTTACGGTCTCCGCTCGAGCGCAGTATACAGCGGTACAGATACCAACGCCTCAATCATTGGCGTGGATGCTTTTGGAGTATATTCAGCAGCCAGCGGCTCGGCATCAAACCTAATTGGCCTGCAGGCTTTTTGGAATACGGGGGGCGCTGGAGGAACACTAACCAATGCCTACGGCATCAACATCGCCGCAGCTGCCGTCGGTGCTGAACCAACAAACAGCTTTGGCCTTAATATCGCAGCCATTTCTACGACCGGAACCACTAATTACGGTATTAACGTCGGTAATATCTCTGCGGCAACAGGTAATAATTACGGCCTGAACTTTGGCACTTTAACCGGTGGAGCCGGTTCCTCAAACTACATGATCAACTCCGGCACCTTAACCTCTGTTGCCTCCGGAACCAATGCCCAACTGAACTTAGGAGCCATCACCTCTGCTGCTTCCTCAACCACCTATGGCATTAATGTCGGTGCCATTTCCGGAGCCGGCACCGTGACTTATGGGATAAATCTTGGAGCCAATAGTTCAACAGCCACCACTAATTACGGAATAAACATTGGCGCGATTTCGGGAGCCGGCACAACCAATTACGGTCTCAACATTGGCTCAGTTTCCGGAGCCACCAATAACTATGCCATCTACAGTACAGGCGCTAACAACAAATACTTCCTTGAAACCACCGCCAGTACAATCAACACCGGAGTTGTGGACGTTAATGTAACGTCGTTAACAACAGGAAATAGCGGTATTAATTTTCTCTACACTTCTACTTCAGCTGCCGCCGGTGCCACCACTCAGTACGGTATTTACTCGCTCTACACCTCATCAACAGCGCTCGGTGCAGTTGCCAATAATCAAACAAATTACGGCCTCTATCAGGCATTAACTAAAACTGGTGCCGACAGTACCAGCTATACAGGAACAGTCGCCAGCTACGGCGCCTACGTAACCGCTACCAATACCGGTGCCGGCAACAACGGTACCAGAAATACCTATGGAGGATACTTCTCAGCCACCGGCGATGCTTCGGGGACAACCAATGCCATCGGGCTTTATGCCACCGCCTCCGGTGCCGACAACAATTACGCGGGAATTTTTGCCAATGGCAATGTCGGCATCGGCACAACTACTCCCAGTCAACTCTTACATCTATCCTCTTCAACTATCGACCCGGCAATACAATTTACTGACCTCAACGGTACGATCACCGATGGACCAAAAAATCCGACAACTGTAACCCAAGTTGACAGCAGTGGAGCTGCATGGTCAGATGATGTAAACGCAAAATTAAGCGATGATTCCTATGCCACGGTAACGGTAACAGGATATATCTCTGATTACTTAGACGCCGACGCCTTTGGTTTTCAAATCCCGTCTGAGGCAACCATCCTTGGCATCAAACTAGAATATGAAAGAAAAGCATCTATAGCAGATAAGTACTATATTGAACAAGCCTATCTTTATAAAAACGCCAATTGGGACACCTTAAAGGCTGGAAGTTCGTACTGGACTACAAGCGATGCTATCGAGACTTTCGGTGGGAGTTCAGACTTATGGAATACTACTTGGACACCTTCCGACATTAACGACCCGGATTTCGGGGCAAGAATGTATGTTCTTTGTCCTGCTGGTAGCGGTTGCGGTGTGGCTTCGCTGGACGCCGTTACAATTACCGTTTATTACAAGAATAAATCCTGGACAGCCGGGATCGACTCCAGTGATAGTTTAAACTTTAAAATCTCCGAATCTAGTACCCTGGGGACATCTGATCGTCTCAAGATTTCAGGTACAGCAAATAACCTATACACAACTTCTTCTTCCGTAACTGCTGACACTACTTACGGTTTGTATACAAGTGATATTCACTCGGGAGCTATATCTACCGGCACAAAATTAGTATATGGCCTGGCTTCTGTTGCCAACTCAAATGTTAACGATACTGGAGGAACTATCAATACTTACGGGGGTTATTTTTCCTCAACGGGAAGTGCCAGCGGCACTTCCACCGCCTACGGTACCTACGCTTATGCAACCGGCACGGATACCACTTTCGGCACCTATACTGTAAGCGCAGGGACTGGACTTCAATATGGTCTGTATGCAACAAGTAACAGCGGTACTAATGCTTTCAATTGGGCCGCAGGGTTCGCCGGTGGCGGCATAATTAGCACCTCTCGAACTCAATACACCTTCGGTTTAGACTACGCATACGAAATAAATTTTACTGGAACGACATCATTTTCTAATACCTGCACTGGCTGGTGCGTCGGTGAAGCACTCTCCTATACGCTTGACGGCTCTCAGAGCCAAACAAACGGCTATGGACTCTATATTATGCCGACACTTGGCAACGGCGCTAATACTATCACTAGGCATGCGGGTATATTTCTTGATAATCCATTAGGTGCGACAACAACTGTAACTACAAACTACGGTATTTACATTGCAAACGAGACCAGAGGCACTAGTGATTATGGTATCTATCTGGCCGGAGCTGATACCAACACAATTTACTCAACCCAAACTTCTTCAACCAGTGGGAACAGCAGCCTTAATCTTAACTATACTTTCAACTCTACCACCGCAAGTGCCATCGGTTACGGTCTCTATGAATCTTTCACCCACAGCAACGCGGCGCTGACAACTGCCAATACTCTTTACGGACAGTACTTAACTTTTTCAGATACCACTGCACTCGCCAATACTAATTACGGCATTTACGCAACTCTGCCTGTAACCGGCAATGCTGCCAAACTAACGACTGGTTTTTATGGATTAGTCAGTTCCAACTCCACTACTGCCGATTCTCTTTACGGCGGTTACTTCAAGACCAGCGCAACAGGAAATGTTGCCAGAACAACCAATTACGGCGCAATCGCCTATGGTCAGACGACCTCAACTACTGGCGATACAGTCTATGGAATCTATGGAGCAACAGTTTCATCCGGAGCCATCAATGGTACTACCCGAACACTGGTAGGCAGTTACGGTATCTCAACAGCAACAGGTGCCCTCAATGGTGCTTCAACAGTTTCAAACGTCTACGGCGGCATCTTTAACGCTGTTGGCGAAAATGCCGGAGCCTCAATGACCGGTATGTCATACGGTGTCTATGCCTCTGCTTCCGGAGCTGATACAAACTATCCATTTTACATGGGCACCGGTCCTGTTTCATCCGGAACCAAAGCACTCTGTGGAGCTGATACCGCGGCTTCACCCATAAATGACTGCAGTGGCGCTCCAGTTCAGGACTACGCAGAGCTCTATGCGACTGCGCAGGATGTCGATTATGGCGATGTCGTAGTAGCCGGCACCAAAATTGTAAAAGTCAAGAAAAACATCGATTCTCTTGGAAATGTAATTAATGACGGCCAGTTCCAAGACGATCTGGAACTTGTTAAGTCAAACAGTCCATATGACAGTAAAGTGATTGGTGTCGCTTCTAATAACTACGATGACTTTGCTTCTACCGGTTACAACCGCATCGATCCTGCAGATCATCCTCTTCCTATTTCCCTTTCCGGCCGCGTTCCTGTTAAAGTCACGGACGAAAATGGTCCTATCCAAATAGGCGATCTTTTGACAACCTCAACAACACCCGGCTACGCAATGAAGGCCGATTCTCGAAAGGGAACCACATTTGCTAAAGCTCTAACACCGTTTGATGGACCAGGGGAAGGTACAATTCTGGCTTTTATTGAAGTCACCACCAGATACAACCTTGCTACTGCCTTCCAAGACATGCAGCTTGATACTCAATCGTTTTCGGTTGGCGGAGGCAATACCACTATTGATGCCTTCGGCAATATAAATACGCAAGGCGATGTTACCGTGAACGGTGAACTGACAACTGCTAACGGCTTGTTCACGGTTGACGCTCAAGGCAATGTCACTGCCCAAAACATTCAAGCCGCTTCCTTAAATATAAGCGGAAATGCCGTAATCGACGGTTCCCTCAAGGTCTCCAGTATCCAGAGTCTAGAATCTAGTAATCTTCAGATAAAGCTTGCCGACAATGCCGGCGTCAACAAACTTTCGATTCTTAATCTTGATGGCGTTGAAATTTTGAGGATTGACTCCAAGGGTAATCAGACGCTAATGGCCGAAGGCGCAAGTTTTAATATTCCCAAGGGCTACATTTGTGTCTCAGATTCCGGTACCTGTAACATCGAAAATCCGGTCAACGGTACTGTTTACGCCAACGCCTTTGTGACTCACAGTACCGCAGATCTGGCCGAAGCCTTCCCGACAAACGATGCTTCGATCGAGGCCGGCGATCTGGTTGCTGTTGATACCAATAATAAGGAAAGCATCACCAAATCTAATATCCAGTATCAATCATCTATCATCGGTATCATTTCCACTAAACCCGGCATGACACTCAATGCTAATTCACTAGACGCTAACCAACTAGACGCTGCTGTTGCTCTGGCAGGGAGAGTACCTGCTAAGGTTTCCACCGAAAACGGCCCGATAAAGATGGGCGACTTTATCACCTCTTCCTCTACTGCCGGTATCGGCATGCGAGCCACAAAAGCAGGACGGGTGGTTGGAGTTGCGCTTGAAAATTTCGATCCGTCTGACTCCCCTGCTGAAGGCATGGTCATCGTTTTTGTCAACCCCACCTTCTATCTTGGTGAAAGTTTGGCCGATAACGGATCAATTAGTTCACAGTTGATGGTTAATGGTTCACAGACAGAAAATACCGCGAACAATGAACTGTTAACCGATAACCAAATTAGTTCCGACGGCACACTGACTAATAGCCAACAGTCAACAACCAACAGCCAACTTACCCAAGAACAACTTCAGCAAATGGTTGCCGATGAGGTCGCAAGACAACTCAGTCAGCGTATAGCATCTAGTGAACTAGCGTCTAGCAATTTAAACTCTAGATCCATCGACAGTCCTATTCCGTCGACTTCGCCAACTGCCACAAACAGCGCAGAAGCAACTACAAGCGCCCAGCTGGCTACCGGCTCTGACATTTCCAAACAAACTAACCAGACTCTTGCAGAACTTAACAAACTATTAAGCACCACCCACTTATCACTGGACACCTTGAGTGTTACCGGTAACACTCAACTGGCCCAAACCCAGGTTGCCGGCAGCTTCTCGCAGGATGGCACGCTGGTAATCGACTACGGAAAGCAGATCAATGTTCTGGGTAACACCTTGTATTTGCAAAACGATTCTTTAGCCGGTAATTGTCAGTTGTCAGTTGTCAGTTGTCAGTTGTTGGATATTGGCAACGGCAAAGCTGTTTTTGACAAGCAAGGCAACCTCATTATTAAAGGCACCTTGACTGCTGATAAGGTCGAAACTAAACAGATCACTGTTGACACTTCAGATGAAGCGAATCCAACCGTCGGCTCAGCAACCATTGCTGTCGGCGAGCAAGTTAAGACTATTTTCACCGGCGCAGTCAAACCAGGCGCCAAGATTTTGGTTACTCCCACGACACCCACCGGCGGCAAGAATCTTTATGTTTCCGAGAAATCTAACTTTGAAGGATTTACGGTTTCTATTGAAAACAATCCGGCAACAGCAGAAATTAAGTTCGACTGGCTAATAATTAATACCAAGCAAATAAGCCAAAGCCAGTAAAGCTATTTGAAACCTAGTCTGAAGGCAGTTAGACTAAAATCTGTTTCGATTAAATGGATAATCAGTATCTTAATATATCAAATACATTCATAGACAATTCAAAATGATACAAAACGTAGCACAATTTTACGCTTGACAAATAACAACCACTCCTATTATATGGAGTAAGTAAAAAAAATTCGATGAAAGAAAACTTTTTAAAACTCTCGCATAGCCTGATTCTCTGGACAATTATTCTAGCTAGCTTTTGCGCTCCCCTTTTCTTTTTGCCGACAACCGCCGAATTTTACGATTTCAATAAATTTACCGCTCTTTTGGTTCTGACTATCTTTGGTCTTTTAATTTGGGCAATCCAGATGATTCTTGAGAAAAGAGTTGTCTTTACTAAAACCCCTCTGGATATTCCAATTCTGATTCTTATAGCCGTATTTTTTATCGCTTCTCTTACCTCTATTAATCAATTTATCTCTCTTGTCGGTGCCGAGGGCAAAGTTTGGCCAAGTTTCTTCCCGCTTATAACCCTAGCCGCTTTTTACTTTTTAGCTGTTTCTAATTTGAAAACCCGTAAGGAAGTTGGGATGGTTCTCTGGGCTTTGATCGGTTCAACCACGCTTGCTGCCGCCATCGCCACCGTTTCCTACTTTGGAGCATATTTGCCGCTTGATTTTGCCAGAATCAGATCCTTTAACCCTGTCGGGGTTATTAATCGACTGGCCGTTTTGGAAGCATTTGTCATTCCAATTGCCGCTTCTTTTGCTGTTTTGAACCGGGATCGGACAGCCAGAATTATAGCGACTGTCGCTACCTTAATTCTGGTCTTTTCCTTCATCCTCATTAATTTCCTGCCGGCTTATGTTGGTTTGGTGATTGCCCTTTTGTTTGCCGGTCTCGGGAGCCTTAGAACTAAACTGGACAAAACTCAACAAGGCAGTATTGCACTTCTTTCCGTTTTCATCCTGCTTTTTTTGGTAATCAGATTTGTACCGCAAGTGGCCGGAGGCACCCTTTATGCCTGGATTGTTGCCAAAGACTCAGGTGTCACTGAACAACAGCAAATCGATACACCCAAAGAAAGAACTTTAAACGCCCAGACTGCCTGGGATATTGCCGCCAGTGCCATCGGCAAAAGACCGCTTTTTGGGACTGGCCCCGACACTTATAAATTCGTTTACACTCAACTAAAACCCCGGGCGATGAATGGCACGGAAGATTGGGCTGTTCGCTTTGACAAATCAAATTCCGATTTTACCGAATTTATTGCCACTATCGGCGTCTTTGGAATTCTGGCTTATCTTTTGCTAATTATTGTCATTGTCAGATTTATCTGGACTTTAATCTTTAAAAGCCAACACGGCCTGGTTTATCTGCCAATTTGCGCAGCCACGGTTGGCTATCTGGTCAACAATTTTTTTGTAGTTTCCTCTCTGGCTACAACTATCAGCTTTTTCGCCGGCCTTGCTCTTCTCTCGGTTTTGGCCAAATCCCAGGACGAAAATCTGGTCTACGAAGTAACTATCGAACTGGCAGCATTAAGGAGCAAATTTGCCTGGTTTCCTTTGGGAGGTACGCCCGAATCATTGATTAAAACCGAAGTTGGTGCCAAAGGTGCCAGATCTCAAGTCCTGCCGGCAATTTTTGCTCTTGTGGTAGTTGTCTCTTCTTTCCTGGCTTTAACTTACCAAGTTAATGCTTACCGGGCGGATTATTTCTACCGACAGTCGCTTCTGGCTGCCCGTTCAAATGACGGCAACCGAACGGTCAGTTTCTTACAGAAAGCACTTACTGCTAATCCCCAGGTCGATACCTATCACCAGCTTCTTTCGCAAACTGCTCTTAATGCTGCTGTTAATCTGGCGTCTCGTGGCAATCTAAACGATAATGAAAAGCAGATTCTCACCCAACTGGCTCAGGCGGCCATTGATCAGGGAAAAGTCGCCTCAGGGTACCAAATCTTGCCGCTCAAAGTTCCGGGAATTTCGGCTGCCGATGTTGTCAATTGGGAAACTCTTTCCAGCGTTTATCAGGCTTTAATCGGCTCTGTCTCCGGCGCTGATGTCCATGCCGTCAATACCCTGGCTCAAGCTGTCGCTTTGGATCCGGAAAACCCGATTCTCCATGACCGACTCGGACAGCTTTATCAAAGACTTAATAACTTGGATCTTGCTCAAAGAAAGTTTGAAGACGCTACCGTTGTCAAAGGAGACTGGGGACCAGGACACTACCATTTAGCCAAAATCTTAATTGAAAAGAAGGGCGATGTTCCCACGATTGTTAATGAATTAACCTTAGCCAAACGTCTCCTACCAGCCGATGATCCAGCACGAGATGATATCAACAAAAACCTCGATACTTACAACACACAACTTCGAGATTTGCAGGAAAAAGCCACCCAGCAGAATCAACAACCTCAACCCTCACCTGGCGCTTCACCTCAACCATCCGCTAGTCCATCGCCAACCCCCAAAGCCAGCCCCTCTCCGACTTCTTCCCCTAATCCTTCCCTTCCACCTGAAGCCAGTCCCGGTCTTTAACTCGATTTTGGATTTTGGATGATGGATTATGGATTCTAAGCTTATGATTTTACTCTTAAGAGATAGCCTCTCAACGAATTGAGCATCTTGCTTATAGTAGTTGCTTCTTTAATTAACTCAGAATAATTTTTGCTATTAAGGTATCCTAAGTCCCTAGCTAGTAAAAGATGATATTTAGATTCTTCAAGCGAAGCATATGCAGTGTTGATAAATTGAACGTATTCTCTATTATGTTTTCTACTATTTCCTTCAACAATGTTCGCCGCAACTGAAGATGCCGATCTGCACAATTGATCTATTAATCTAAACTTTTCATCCTGAGGGAATTTCTTTGTCAATTTATAAATTTTTAGAACAAACTTGTGTGCAAGTTGCCATACTTTCAAGCCTTCAAAACCACTATTTCTTTCGTCTTTCATAGTGTATATTTATCTATTATCTAATATCTATGATCTATAATCTAATATCTAAAATCTATAATCTAAAATCTATAATCTTCTTACTCTTTGTTCTAGTCGCTATCTATTTTTGGCGAATTTTCCCGCCTTTATCCTCAACCGATACCTATTTCCATCTTTCAGTTGGCCGTTGGGTCGCCTTACACCATCAAATTCCTCAATACGATACCTTTACTTTTGTAGCCCCGAACAAAAAGTGGATTTCAGACGAATGGCTCTCGGGCCTTGCTCTTTACCTGACCTACGTTAATTTTGGCGACTTGGGAATATTAATTCTGAGAACTCTTGTCGGAACACTGATGATCTTTTTCATTTATCAAAGCTTAAAGACTAACCAAGTTAAATTCAAACTAAGAATTCTTGCTATCACAACAGCTGCCGTTACCATTTCCCTAAGACTTTTTGACCGGCCGGAAATGTTCAGCTTCCTGATCTTCTCAATACTTTTCTTTCTTTTGGAAAACTACATCAAAAATCCAAAATCCAAATATCTACTCCCACTACCTCTAATCTTCTTACTGTGGGCCAATATCCAAGGCTATGCCCCAATTGGTATCGTTGTCTTTGGCTTTTATCTTGTTCGTAAACTTCTCGAAACCTGGCAAAGCAAAGACCAAAAACTCATCCCCGTTCTTATTTCCCAAAAAATCTTCATCGGCTTCTTTTTAGCCTCTTTTCTGGCGGCAACTGGTACGCCGGGCCAATTCAGAAGATTTTTCTATGCCTTTTTTCTCAATAAAGACCTTTTTGGAGTAATTACCGAGGTTAAATCTCTCCCGGATAGACTAGCTCAAATAAAATATGACTTTTGGCTCAACATCCCCTTGGAAGTCTATCTGCTTTTGTCAATCGCAATTGTCGGACTGGTGGTCATTTTATTAAAATTTTCCAAAAAAACCTTATTGGTTAATCTGTCTGAACTGGCTTTCTTTCTTTTTATCTTAGGTCTAGGCTTCAGGTTTTTCAGAACAATTCCCCTTTCGATCTTTTTAGTCTCTCCTTTAGTATTTCGCAAAATCAATGATGCTACTTTGAAAGCCAAGGGCATTTTCCTTGACATTCCCGTAGTTATCTTGGGTTTGGCAATGCTCTTAATTATGGTCATTTCCATTTCGCAAGGCCGGCTCTGGGGTTATAAAACCAACTATTTATTTGTTTTTGATAAAAGTGGACAAATCATGGTTGCTGCCACCAATAACTGGAAAGAAAAACAACCAATCCAGGCTTTGCGTTTCATTCAGCAAAACTTTAAACCAAAAAGAATCCTGACCGCTCTTAACTGGAGTAATCAAGTCATCTGGGTTTTTAATGAAAAAGTTAAGGTCTTCGCCGACATTATTTATGAGAAGCAAACCAGAGAAACACTTGATGATTACGGTAAACTCGCCGGCGGCCAAGCAGGCTGGCAGGAGGCTCTTGTCAAATATAATCCAGATATCATCATCAACACTCAATATCTCAACATTGGAGATCTGTTTGTCGTGCCGGTTTATGAATTGAAAAACTGGAAACTAGTTTATGTCGATGATGTTGTCGCCGTCTACGCCAAAGATGAAATTATCACTCAAGAAAACCAAGTGCTTAGCGCCATTCATCCCGAGTATTCAAATGACTTGAAATTCAAGCTTGAAGAAACTGAAGAAGCCCAAAAAGAGCTGGTGTATTTAATAGGTATTAATCCCAAAAACGCTTTTGCTACCAATCAGCAAATCTTACTTGAGATGCAGGCAAAGAATTACAAAAAGGCCACCGAGCTTGCCCAAAATGCCACCAAACTTTTTCCCAAAGATCCCAACTTTTATTTCCTTTTAGCAGCATCCCAAATCGCTCAAGGCAATTGTTCCCAAGTTGCCTTACCCCTATCCCGTGCTAAAAACTTGGCTGGAGGCTACTACTACATTAAAAGAGAGGTTGAAAATCTGATAGCTACTTGTAACCTAAAAATCTAATTTGGAAATTGTCTTAATTAGCAAATCCAAGCCCTGACCGCCAGTAGCACTGATTGCCACTACTTTTTTTCTTTTATCCTTGAAAAATCTCAAAACTTGATCGACTTTTTCCTTCGCCACCAAGTCTATCTTGGTCAAAACAATTATTTCTTTCTTTTTGGCAAGGCCTTTGGAATAAGCCTTAAGTTCTGCCCTGACTGTCTGGTAATCCTGCCATAATTGGTTCACAGTTCTCAGTTCATCGTTCACGGTATCTACAGATTTTTCTTTCTGGTATTTTTGTGAACTGTTAACCATCAACCGTGAACTATCAACTAGGTGCACAAGCACCCTCGTCCTTTCAATATGCCGCAAAAATAAATCGCCCAAGCCCTTACCTTGACTGGCACCTTCAATCAAGCCCGGAATATCAGCAATAACAAGCTTCGCTTGTTGGTTAACAGTTATTGGTTCACGGTTAACAGAAGTCTCAGAATTTTGTCTCGTCCATGAACTGTGAACTGTGAACTGTGAACTATTCAGTACTCCTAAATTCGGTTCTAGTGTGGTGAAGGGATAGGGTGCAATTTTAGGTCGGGCCAAAGTCAGAGTAGAAAGAAGAGTTGATTTACCGGCATTAGGAAGACCAATTAGCCCGACATCGGCGATCAGTTTAAGTTCAAGCTCTAACTTAACAATCTCGCCCGCCTGCCCCGGCTCGCCGGCCTTTGGCCTTCTGCCAAATTCATCCCGAAGTTTGACATTACCGCGTCCTCCCCTACCGCCTGAAGCAATCAGAACCCGTTGACCTTCCTGCGTCAGATCGTGCTGAATTCCAGAATACTCAGACGACTCAGAGTGTCGGTTTTTCGGTTTATCGGAAGGTCGGCCGGTTAGTTTATCAGAAATACTGACATTCTGATTCGCTGATTCGCTGAGTTTTCCGAGTCTTCCGACCTTTACTACCGTTCCCACTGGTACTTTAACAACTAAATCCTCACCCTGGGCCCCCCTGCGACGACGAGAAAGACCATCCTTTCCTCTTTCAGCTCGATAATCCTTAACATATCGAAAGGGCTCCAACGTGTTTAAATCGGCGCTTGTCCCAAGATAAACATCACCGCCGTCTCCACCATCACCGCCATCGGCTTTTCCATATCTTCTACCCTTAATATGAGTAAAGGAACCGACTCCATTGCCGCCGTCCCCTGCTTTAACTGTAATTCTCGCAAAATCAATCATTTCCAAGTGCCTCCAGCCCTTTTTTTGCAAAATCTAGATTCGGATCTAATTGTAAAGCCTTTTGATAATTTTTTCTTGCTTCTGCTTTTTCCCCTGATGCTGCCAAACAAGAAGCCAGATTATTAAAGCTTTGAGCGTCTTGGGGATCAATATTGACTATTTTACTAAAAACATCGATGCATGAGCGGAAATTTCCCAAAGTGTAATAATCATTGCCAAGTTCGGCAAGTTTCAACTTGTCTTTTTCAGAAATTAATTTTTCCAGTTGTGACTCTAAGTTTTTGGTTTTGGTGACAAGCTCAATTTCTGTCTGAATATTATTGTCGCCCTTCGATCGAACAGCGTCACTTTTCTGAAAAAAATTAAGTGCTTCATCGTAGTGATTGTTTGCAGCCAAAGCGACTGCCGTCGAGTGATAGGCAACTGCATAAGCCAGTAGGTCGAGCTGTTGATTTTTCTGTAGCAACTGGTCAAATTTGACTTGATCATTTCTCAAATTCATTAGCACTTTTTGACCTGTGACTGGATCGATACTTGTATACTGATCAGCCCCTACTCGCCACCAAAGTCCCCAAGGCTTGATATAGGGTTTAAGATAAGTGAAAAACCCTTCTTCAAACGTCCCCTGTAGAATATAAATGGGCCTGTCAAGATTTCTGGCAATCGTTAAAAGGACATAGTTTTCGCTGTTACCCAATATTTTATCTTTCTTGACTCTGTCAACGAAAGTCTGATCGGCAGACCGGCTAAAAAGTTCAGGGTGGTATTTTTCTCCATCACGATTTTTCTCGTTTGGAAAATAAAGCAGTTTAACGTCTGTAAACTTTCCGTTAATCTTCTGTTCATATAAGGCCCCGAAATAAACTATATGACTGACAGTAATCGCCACGCTGTTTTCGGGTAATTGCTCCATCGCGTCCAGCACCAAATTTTGCGAAAAGTAATTCTTGGAAAAATCATAGGTCTTAAAATTAGAAACCAGGTAAACCCCAACAAAAAAAATAAGTAGAATGGAAGCATAAATTGTATCATTACCAAAGAATTTCTCACTCAAAAAATTCACCCCGACTCCCATTAAAAGTACTGCCGGAACAAACGAAGAAAGATAGAATTTACTAATTTGAAAAGGATTATCTGTTCCTGTCGGATCGATTGTTGAAAGCAAAATAAGTTGAATAACAAAAATAGCCACGAAAGAAAACATCAAAAGAAGAACCTGGCGATTTTTAAAAAGCCCTCCAAAAACAAAAGCCAAAAGTGCCAAGGGTGCGAAAATTACTCCGAAATCAACTGTCAATGTCTCAAAGTAAAGGTAAAAATGCTTAAAAAGTTTGGCCAGTGAGAATTTCAAAGCAGGATTGGAAAGTAAAAAAATCGAACCGAATTCGCGCCTTCTGACAAAATCAACAAAGCCTAAAAAACCCTGGGCGTGTCCCCAATTAATTTCAGGATCAGTCTGCATTCTCAAATACAAAAATATCTGGGGAGTAAAACCTAGGGCAAAAATTATTCCTGCGAGAATTATTTCTTTTACCTTACTAAAAGATAAAGAGTAGAAATACCACACCAGCAGAGGAAAAATGATGACACTTATATAAAAATGTGAAGCCGAAAGCCCAAGAGCAAAAAAGGCCAGCCATGGTTTATTCTTGAAAACCAGGAAAAAGGTCAGGGCGATCAGAAAAGCGGCAAAGGTAAAAACATCAGCTGCAATTGAAAATTCCCAGAAAACTGAAGAAACAGCCAGAAAAATTGAAAGCAAAAAGACTATCTGCTTTTTAACTTTAAGAGATACTAAAGACAGATAAACTAATAAAATTGTTCCTGCGCCAAAAATTGCTGAAAGTAAATTTGCTTTGTAGATAAGGGTGCCAAACGGCCAAATTATGGTAAAAACTTTACCAATCAGCGTATAGAGTGGAAATCCAGGTGGATGACAAATTCCCAAAAACTTCATACAAAGGCTAAATTCCGCAGAGTCAACAGGAATGTATGTTGGTGAGAGGGTTTTGACATAAAGTACTAAGGGTAGAAAAAAAACTAAAAATGGCAAGATCAGATACTTGACTTTACTCATGCAAAAAGTATCAATGATCGGGAAACACTAGTCAAGTAGACGAAGTTCCTTTAAATCCTAAGCACTAATATCTAAATTCTAAACAATTTCAAAATTCAAAAGTCGAATGATCAAAAAATTTGTTTAGCCCGCCTGCAACGCTTGATGCGTAGCATCTGCGGGCAGGGATTTAGGATT
>Ga0315284_10005898_pt1 | contig 17430 bp, 20 predicted proteins | sample YL17G09_16_MG_FD_203696 | JGI IMG/M metagenome (GOLD analysis project Ga0315284, IMG submission 203696) | Sediment microbial communities from Yellowstone Lake, YNP, Wyoming, USA - YL17G09_16 | ecosystem: Environmental > Aquatic > Freshwater > Lake > Sediment | place: USA: Wyoming | collected...
CTATTACAATTTAAATTAAAAACTATACTACCAAAGAAGAAGAGAATTCGTCGCAAAGAAGGTGCTCGTGAATATAGGTCATATGTTATAAAAAAAGATATGACAGAAGAAGAAAAACACGAACGAATATTAGAGCAACAAAGAGCCTCATACGAACGAAATAAAGAAACTCGTAAGATATATAATAGAGAATATCAGAGAAAAAGAAGAGAAGCCTTGAAAGAAGCTTTAAAAAATAAAATGTTAAATCAATTAAACATTGAGCCCACTAATCTCGTTCAAGCTTAGAACTTTTAATTGAATTTTCTTAATCCTTTCTGTTTGATTTGCTACTTCTTTTGTTAAGGTGTTTATTTCCTTAGTAAATTGTCCTACAATTTTCTTAATAGCACAAGCCATACTAATAAGTATAACTATTGACCCACAACTAACGGTGATAAGTATTATTTCACATAAAACAACCATTTTATAACTAAACAAGAAGTTATAAAATTTAAAAATTAAGAGATAAAGTGAAATCTCGTTTGCGACCCATACCAAGCCTTAATAGCCTTTTCTCCACTAAGAACTTTCAATTCATCATCAATTTCATTCATTAAGGAGAAATGTTCTTCATCCGTAGAACATCCAAAAACATCAATAGCAAGAAGCCTGCTTTTCCAAAATAGGTGAAAACTTATGTGCGAAGAATCCAAAGAAAAAAAGGCCGTGCATCCTACTTCACTTTGAGAATATTTTATAGGAAGAATACATATATTTTTATGGACTATTTTGAGACTGGTTTTCTGAACGGCTTTAAGGCATATATCATATAATTTTTGAGAAAATTCTTCATTAGTCATTGGTAGGTCTTCAAGCCAACAATAATCAATCATTTGTATTCTTCCTTTCGTATTATCTGGGCGAAGTAAGAGAGGATAGGTAGTAATAGGCTTCTCTACCGCTTCTGTATTATTATCAATTGTATCAATCATTTATAATAATCCAAGATATTTTTTTATTATTATTTATTATCATATATTATGGCAGTATTAAAATTCTTCCTTATCTTCTCGGTTCTAACATCAAGGCACATAAAGGAGAAATCTTCACTGCAACAATGATTATATATAGAATTGAATAAATATAGGGGTATAGATAGGTCAAGTATTTTATGAAGGTGCTCCATCTTTTCATCATTATATCCTTTAAAACAAATCAACTGGTCTATTTGAGTGATTGAGCACGGATTTAGGTCCTTGCAATACTGAGAGCTAAGAATAACATTACTATTAGAATGTCGGTGAGTTTTACAAAGTCTATCAACAGCAGGATTTTTAAGTTGTTGTGGTAGGTCATCTATAATGAATAAGTTATCAACAACCTTGATTTTCGGTTCTTTTGGTTTTTTTGAGGCACCTCCTCGCTCCTTAAAAATATCACCCATTTTTTTAACTACAATACCGAAACGGTCTCGTAGTTCAGGTTCTGGTTCTTCAACAACTTTAATAGCCATTTCTCCGCCTTCTTGACCTTGTGATAATTCGTCAAGAACAATTTCAAGATTATTTAAACCTTTTTTACCAGTTCCTTCAACTATACTTTCAAAGCAATTAACAGTATAACCTTTTGCTTTTAGGTTCTTAATAACCTCAATCCAAGTCTTATCGATTTTATAGGTAGAACAGAAGAGCCATATAACGGTCTTCTTAGAAGTAGTCTTATCAATGATATTGCTTATCAAACTACTTTTACCCGATTTTTTACGGGCACTAATATAACAAATCCAGTTTTTCAAATTAAACATTTGATAGCCTTTGATTTTATCAGTCCCAGTATCAACTAATACAACAGGCTTAACCTTTATTGAATTTATTTTTTGCTCTTCAAATGATGCCATTTTATAATATATAAAGAACTTTTAAAAATTACCTAATCTTATTTTCATTTGATGACTGTAATGATTGATAGAATTTAAGCTATGATTATATCTATGTATTTGCTTCAAATCGTCAATATGTTTCTTTAACTCTTCATTTTCACCCCTTAAATTATGGACAAATTTCTCGTCATACTTTTCGTGAATAACTGGATGAAAATTACTTATATTATCAGGTTTTTCATTTTCAACGATACTGGTTCCACCTTCAAATTTCTTCGTTTGGACGAAGTCGTGGGGGGTCATACAGGAGACTTCGTCATTATCTTCGTCTTCAACTTCTTCTAATGCTCCATAAGGAGTAGGTTTATTATGTTGAAGGCGAGCTTCACGGGTCTCTTTTAATATTTTATATACTTCTGGTTCTTCTACAATCTTAGGTTCTTTTTGAGCCTTCTTTGTTCTAACCTTTTTTGGTATAAGAGGTTCATCATCTTCGTAAGCATATTTCTTGTTAAGCATTTATTAATACTAAATATAAAAATGTTTCGTTTTAATAAAGTATGTCGATAGCAAATAACTCATCAACGAATCCAATCGTAGTTAATTTTTCCTCTACAAGACGAACTAATGGTGAAAACTCTAATTTCTACTCAAACCCTATTGATATTAAAATCAATAAATTTGATTCAATATGTCTTCTCCAAGCATCCGTGCCTAAAAGTAGTTATAATATAGATATCCCATATAACACCTTCACTCTTGAAGAAAATGGAATCTTATCATTAATAACCATTCCTCCTGCTTCTTATAATAATATTAATATTCTACCAGTATTAACGAATGCTTTAAATACTCAAAGTGCCTTAGGTTGGACTTATAATGCTTATTATAATACTCCTACTTGGCACTGCGGAGATGTCGATAATTTTCACTTTCATTTTACAGTATCAAATAACCTTGGTATTCAACCTAAATTCATATTTGGGCTTTTTAATATGGAGAAGCCATTAGGATTTGACCCAAACTCAACAAACACTTTTATAGGAGATGAATTAACTTCACAAAATTGTGTAAATTTATCAAACATAACAAGGTGCTTTATTAAGTCAAATATAGTAGTTAATACATATCTATCAATCCTTGAAGAAATATTATCATACGGAGATTTTCCTCCACTAAGCCTATGTTATTATCAACAATATTCAGTTGATTTAAATGCCAGAGAATTTAATAACTCAGGCATAAATTCGTGGCAGTTTTCACTTGTTGATGCGAACGACCAATTGATTAATTTGAATGGAGTTCCTTGGTCGTTCTCAGTCGTATTTTTCCAAAGAAATAATTTGCACGAACTTCAAGGTCTTGAATTGAAAATACAGAATGAGTTGAGACTTCTTGATTTGTCAGCAAAGCAAGAAGAAATAATAAAACGAGTTGATGAGAAAGGTAGATTGATTGATATGAATATTACAGATAATCAATTAAGACAAGAAACAACTCAGGCTTTAACACCACAAGAAGTTTCTACATTAGACCCAGTATCACAAGCTATTAATGCTAATCTACCAATATTCCCTACAATGGCCTTTGGTTCTTCTTCTATTGTAAAAGATATAACATTAGATAGTGTTAATTTTCCCTCAAATATAAAAGAAGATAGAAATGAACTAATAGACCCTGTTGAAGAAGAGCCTATAATCCCGAGTGAAAATATGCTTGTCGAAGAGGTTGTAGATTCGTCCCCAAATCCGGAACCAATCCCAAAGTAGTATTTCCATAAAGTAAAGGTTCGCCTTTAACAGAAGGCATATTATAATTACCAGTATATAGACCAGTATATTTAAAAGGAGTTTCAGTTGTAGAAGAAGCACCAAATCCTCTTTGAATATCACTGCCTCTTGGCATAAACTCAGTATCTTTACTATCCAATTTAGAACTATCAGTGATTACTGGGCCAGCCGTATTAACAAGAGATGCTTTACCTGCTCCTTTAATATCACTACCTCTTGGCATAAAATTTGTAGCATTTGGAGCTTCAACTCTACTTACACCCAAACTTCTTCCACCGTGTAGAAGATGAGAAAATCCATTTGCTTTTGTGGCACTAAGCCAATCGTTTTGATTAGGAGGTCCATTGCCTCCAATTGAAGGAGGAACAAATTGAAAGCCAGATGCTTCATTTGAATATCTATTAGGGTCAGTATGAGCAAAACCATTAGCTTTTGAAGCAGATAACCAATCATTTTGGCTTGTATTATAAACATTATTCATATTATAAAGTGTTTTCATTTATAATATAAAAGGTTTTTATTTTTTTGAAGTTTTATATTCATTATATGCCGTATAAATCCACATACAAAGAAATCCTATACAATATCCTATCATTTATTAAATACCAAGAATTTATTTATTAGATTGCTTTTGTGCTTCTTCTTTACTTACATATGCCAAGGTTCTTCCTACCTTACTATTTCCCATATCTTCGGTGGTTTGTTCCAAATCCTTTAAATCAACATCTCCAAATTTATGAGTTAAATATGAGTGTCTTAGTAGGCTTGAAGATACTTGTTTATCAAAGAGCCTATTAAGTATCTTTGTAATATGATTTTGTAATACTGGCTTACCAACATTATTGACAATCAAATAATCATATGGATTCTTATCAATGAATTTCTTTAAGATTTTACCAAAGGCTGGTGGAATATCAATAACTTGACTACCAAGTCGAGAAGAATTCTTATACTTATTGAAGACAATTTTGTATTTACCTTTCTTAACCTGTAAGTAGTTATCTTTTGCTTCATCAATATTTTTAATTTTGAAGGCTGTATAGTCTAATGAACGACGAGGAGGTATCTCAGTATATAAACCCATAAGAATATAATCAGTTAATTTTTGAAACTGTTTAGAGGTTAATGTTTTTAATGATAATAGAGGCTGTGCTTCTACTGTCAAAATCTTATATAAATTTAGAACTTGATTCCAAGGGACAAAATTGGCTTTCTGTTCTTCTGTTAATTCTTGGGCTGTATCTTTGTCTCGTATAGTAGATAGGTCTTTGTTCATTTGTTCTCTAAATTTAATGAGGATATCATTGACCTTCTTTGTATTATCTTTATTATCAATAGCTACAATGAAGGAAGCAAGCTTAGATTTACGAGTATTAGTTTTAAGGTCGTTCATACTTTCAAATATTTTAGTTGAATTGTCTATGATATCATTAACAGTTTTAATAGGGATACCAATCTTGGTTGCAGTTGAACGGATATTGGTTAAATAAGTGTTGATAGACGATGTGCTAACATCGGGTCTATTTTTTGATATGATGTCTTTAAGAGTATCAGTCATTTTATTATACGAAGATATTATTTTTAATCTTGAAAATTTTAGATAAAAAATATATAAAATGCAGGGGCGAATAATCTAAACTTCTAATCTTCATATTATGGATTAGATATAACAATAATATAAGTATCTAATCTAAATTATACTGGATAATATATAACTCTAATCCAGATTATCTAATATAAACCATAAGATATAATATATAAAAATTTTTATATCCCTATACAGGCACTTTTAGATTAGATAATTCATATATGAGTTATATATTATATTACATATTTAGATTAACTATCTTTATTATCTAAATCGTTTAGATTAGAAGTTTAGATTAATCGCCCCCTATATTTTTTTAAATATTTTTAACATTTTGAACTGCTTTTTATTGTCTAACTAATCCTAACTTTTCAAGCACAAACTCGTTTAATAAATCTTCATCAACAATATTACTAAAATCTGCCCCATCTGCCGTCAATGTTTGTCTATCTATTACTCTCCCTGTTTCATCTTGTTTATTAACCTCTATTGTTATAGTGTCATTCTGTATATCTACAAATATATTTTGAATATAAACTGAAGTTGTAGTATAAACTTCTTCTTTTGGAATTACCGTTATTGAACTCATTTTTATATATTGACAATATAAAAATTTATTGAAAATATTTACAATTGCTGTATTGTTATTGTCAGAGGAAGATTTACAAATCCCCCACTCGTTATGGTTCCAACATCTACTGTTTGGCTCCACCACACTTTATCGGTTGCTGTTCCGCAAGTAAAGACTGTTCCATTTAACTGATTGCCCCAACTTATATTTCCGAAAGTTGATGTTTGACCGAAAATCGTGGTTATCATTGAGTCTTGTAAAGCATCCGTAATAGCAGGAACACCCGTTGTAAATCTTTGTGCCATTCTATGAACCCTATTTCCTGCTGTCGTATGTTGCAGTCCAATTGAACAACTCATTAAATAACTTTGACCTACAACGAAACCTGAAAACACGACTGTTGAAATTCCGTTAAGAGTAGTATTAGTTGTGCTTAATCCTATACCATTTATTACTACTTGAGTATCATTACAAGGCACTCCTTGAACCTGATTCAAAAGTGTTGCTTGACTTACTGAATTATTAACAAGGTGTAGCGCAGGTTGATTTACGAAAAATACTTCTTTTGTCGAGTTGTCATACATCAAATGACTTGGAGGAAGATTGGAAGAACTCTGTCGTATCGGAGCAATTTTACAAGAACTCGCTACTGTATTTTCAAGGTCTGTCCCAAGGGCTGATATAATAATTGAATTCGCCCCCATATTAGTCCTTCCTGCTCCTCTACCAATCGCAACCGCAAAATTTCCACAACCCTTCTGAGCCAGACCAGAACCGAGCGAACCGATTTGAACTGCTCCCACGGTCGAATTTCCAGGAGTATTTCCGCCTAAACGGGACTTGCCAATCGCAATGTTTTCACTTGCACTTACGGTCGAAGAACCGGCACTCTGCCCTAAATAAATATTATTATCTCCAAAACCTGTTGTAAATGACCCTGCGAATGTGCCTATACCTATATTATTCAAATTGTTATTAACATTTGAAACACCCGCATTATCACCTATCAATACATCAGTAGTAGTATTGACATATTTATTAATGGCTGGTCTCCATACTAAACTATCACCAAAATTTACACCATTAGGTATTCTTGTATCATTACCAGATGGTCCAGTAGGTCCGGTTGAGCCTTGTAAGCCTTGTGCCGGTGTAGTTAAAATCAAAACAGCATTACATCTTGAAATTGAAATAGTTGCCAATGCCCCTGAAGTTTGGGCTATTCTAACATCAACATTATCAGTAGGCACAAGCTGTGCTAAAAAAGTAGTGGTTATTGAAACACCAGCAATAGCACCTCCGATTTCAAAAACTTGTCCTCCGCCCTGTTGAATTCCGTTTTTAAAGAATGCTATTTGAAATATTTTATCCCCAGCGCCTGTTATTACATTAATTGAAATATCAATTTGACCATTATAAACACCTCCTGTTAGAATAATAAAATTAGATGGAGTTGGACTTGGATTTGATAAAGCATTCACACCATTTGATATTCCTATCGTAAGATTGAAAAAACCTTGAAATGTATTTAATGCTGAAAAAACTTTTGTGGTTGTAGTAGTGCTTGTTTTCAATTCACCATAGACAGACTGACCGAGGACTATACCAGCTGGTCCCGTTGGTCCTACATCTCCGGTAGGACCTGTAGGTCCGGTATTTCCTTGTATTCCTTGGGGACCAGTAGGTCCGGTATTTCCTTGTATTCCTTGGGAGCCAGTAGGTCCGGTATTTCCTTGTATTCCTTGGGGACCAGTAGGTCCGGTATTTCCTTGTATTCCTTGGGAACCAGTAGGTCCGGAAGGTCCAGTTGGGCCTACAAAGGAGTTCAAAGTTATACAACAACCACCGGCATAATTATTTGTTAATGGTAGATATGACATTTATTTATAATGGAGATATTTTAAAATCAATAATAAAATGGATTATACCTACGAATACCAGTTCCTGATAGTTCAATCTCTTCTTTTGTTTGTGGTAGAAAGTTTCCTAAGGTATGAGCATCCTTTCCTTCTAATTTATTGAATTCCGCTTGGTCGTGCTTTTTCTGCTTGGTTCCCATTACAGATATTATATCAGTTGTATTTCCTATATTAGTTGAGAAATCCTTTACATTCTCATTCTTCTTGTTAAATACATCAAGGACTGACGAGGCTCTATTATATATATATGCTTTTATGCCAAATTTATTTGCCATTTGTCGTGCTAATTCTCCACCCAAAGAATGCCCCGCTACTGATACTTTATCTTTACCATATGTATCAATAGCATACTTCACCTGTTTCTCTATTTGACTTGCTCTCGGTGTATATCGTGCTACTCCTGCAACTAAGGCTAAATCTGTGAATAAATCACTAATGTTTGATACATCTGTTCCTCGTATTCCTACTACGACTTCCCCTGTATTTCTATTTTTAAAAGTAGTAGCATCTAAGGTTGTCATTGGAACAATATCCCAAGCCTGCTTTCCATACTTGTCTAATATCTTCCTAACATCGTTAGGGTCTTTGTAATAACTTGCCTCAGCAAAGATAGCATACCTTTGGCCTTTTTTTTTCTGCTCTGAATTAACCAGAGCTCCACCTTCAATTATATCATTATCATTTATTTTGATTTTCATATCGTTTTATTATATGAAAATATAAATTATTTTTAATACATTCTTTCTTTACATTTAAGGCAGTAATCACTTTCATCATCAGGCTCAATCAATGTTTCTATATGGTTTCTAATCCACCTATCACTTGGTAGTTGAATTTTCTTTATCATTTTGTATTCTGGTAGTTGAAGGACATATAAGGCTTTAAGCATTTGAAATAACATTTCTTTAAAAATAGGGCTAAATTCATACTCATCTTCTGGATAATCTTGTTTATACATTTTTGCGAGTTTATTGACTGTTTCAGCGATTATATCTGTTAATCCCATTGTTTATTGTATTTCAAGATTATTTAAATTGAATTTCTTCTATACGACTACACTTCCGCTATTACTGAGGGTTAAAACCTTTTGCCCAATAATGACGGTCGCCCAAGTATAATCAACAGCAGGAGTAACTGTTGCATTCATCTGCCAAGTAGAAGACTGGTTAGATACATCAAGCCCTGAAATGACAGTCTGGTCCATTTCGCAAAGAGGTGCATCTCCGTTAAATTTATCACTATGGAGCCATTCGCAAGTTTGGTAGGTTCCAAAGGTCTGTAAAGCAGAAGTTGCGATTTGCTCCTTGTTTCCAATATAGTAATCTTCTGACTTTAATACTGAAAATCCATTTGGGTATTTTAGAGCCACATTATTAATAAATGTGTTATAATTATTAAGATTGCCTTTACCGTGAATATTCTGAGTTGTTAAAACTGAACCAGCAACTCCTGCTACGGCATTCGCAAAGGGTGCTGAAATAATTGCCAAAATTCTTTGACCATATCCACGAGTCAATTGGAGCTGATAGTTATGCTGAGTGGAAGAAGCAATAGTCTGCCTTGTAGTTGTTGGATAAGCAATAGGCATACTTAGACCTCGTTTCATCACAGTTTCAATGACCTGTCCTACGATAAGAAGATTGCCTTCATTACAGAGTGAAACTGACATTCCAGTAATCTTAGGTGCAGATACAGTTGGAAGAGAAGTAGGATTTGTAAGAGCATTGATAGCATCACTTTGGAATAGGAATGTATCGGTTGAGTTCCAGTAGATTTGAATGACCATATTTGAAGGATTATATAGCTGACGATTTAGAGCCAAAGCAGTAAATTTAAATGCCGAGAAAGGAATTGATAGACTGAGGAATACATCGTTATTAACAGTAGAAATATATTTTTGTCTTCTTCCAAGATACAGATTCTCAGGTCCTACATCTGCGACAGTAGCATCCATAGCAACTGTAAGATTGGCTATCGTATTGACCTTATTGATATCTTCCTGTGTATCTTGGGCTCCCGAAACGGCAGTCACATTTGGATTACCAGTAGAATATCCTTTTGTCAAGAACTGTGTTAGGTGAGTTCCAACAGTAGAAGTTAAACTGGCATACTGGTTGAAATTAGAGCAATCCAACATTATAGCATTGGTCGAAACATCATAACATACAATGCGGTTAATCATAGTTAAGGCATTCGCATTAATCCAAGAGGATTTCGCAGCGACCGCTGAATGGGTGAAGGTGAAATTGAGCCTACTTTTAGAAGGATTCCAGACTGAGGCAGGAATTATAAATTCTGTGGGTCCTACTGAGGAGGAAGCAGAAAGATTGACATCTCCGCTGGCTTGGGGGCTAATACTACGATAGATACTTGTAGAAGCATTTAATACTTTATTTTCATAATCGATTTCTGGTGCGAATATTTCTGTTGGCATTTATTATAGGAAAAGAATATAATAAAAATTTTTTCTTTTTTTCTACTTAAAATATTTTTTTTTAATTTGTCAATGCAGTCTGCTCTGCTTCTGTAAATTCAAGAATAATAACCATTGAACCTGATAGTGTAAAAGTAGTATTATCAATACTTTTAAGATTAAATGTGTAAGAACCCGCTATATCAATAGGATTTTGTGATTTATATACAATATTATCCGAACCTGAATATGAAGCAAAACGATAATCACTCATAAATACACCTAATGGTTGTTCTCTGACTAAATTACTGACTACTAAACCATATTGAGGCAATGGCACAGGGTCTGCATCATCTTCATAAATAATTGTTTTCGTAACAATTTCTTTTACTCTAAAAGGAACTGATATATTAGCCTGTGCTATTGAGGTATTGACGAATCTTAATGGGACAATCTTAGTAATGATTTGAGGTTTATTCATTTATTAATACAAAAGTTTTTTTTATTTTGTAATAATAAATGAATAGACCTAAAAGAATATATAAAGCACCAAATGGTAGATTTTACTACTTGGTTAAAGGTGTAAGAAAATTTATTAAAGTTGTTCCTAATAAGAAGAAATATATTGTTAAATCAAAGAAGAAAATACCTCCTCATAAAAAGCCTGCTGTTAATAGAAAGAAAACTGCTTTTGCACTTAATCCTCAATCTGCTTTACAAGTTCCTCCTCAATATGCTCTTCCTGCTGTTATTCCTGTTGAACAGAAGCCAGTAGTTGGTATTCAAGATGTGGCTAAGCAAGAAATCACAAAAAAGAATATTGAAGTTGTTAAAAAGGAAAAAGAGAAGAAGGAAGAAGAAGATAAAACAAATACATTAGAAGCCTCTATTAGACCTAATTATAAAGTTAAAAGGACAATTGATACTTTATTTCAAAGATATAAGGATATTACTGGTTATGATAATGTAAGCGATATTTATGCTTGGAAGAAGTTTCAAAAAACTAAGGAATATAATAATCCAATTATTGGAGAAGATGATAGTATTTATGCTATAAAAGCACCTTATCTTTATGATTACGAACCTATTTTAGGGAAGAAGAAGAAAGGTAAGAAATCGGATGATGAAAGTTCAGATTCAGTCTCTACTGACCCTTCAATGGGTGAAGTATTAAACAGAGATTTCTTAGACAGCGATAGTGAAACGAAATCTTTGACCGAAGGTAGAGGTCCAAGTGGTCTCTATAATACCGATATTGAAGATATAATGAAAGGATTGAAGAACATTTGTCCCGTAATTCCAAGTGATAAAATTGGGATGCTTCTTGACTATGTTAAAGAAGGTATGAGAAAATTTGGTGCTATTATCAATACAAATCCTTCAAAATCTGACGGAAGCGGTGAAGACGGTTTTAGAGTAGGTCATTGGAGGGCTGTTTTCTTTGATAATGATGATGACTATGTTTCTGCTGAATATTATGACCCTTTATGTGAAGGTCCAATTCCTGCTCCTTTAAAAGCAATGATGAAGAAGATTGCTAAGAAGATGAATCCCGAGGATTTTGCTCTTGTTAAAGAGAATAATTTGAAGAGGCAAATGGATACTACAAATACCTGTGGATATCATTCGATAAAATTCATTGATGATAGATATAATGATATACCTTGGAGTCAGGCAACAGGATATGATGATTATATGGCAAAACATAAACCTGATGATAGTGAGGCTGGTGAAAAAGCATTAGTGAAACCAATGAAAAAGTATGATAAATATATTTAAAAGTAATTTTTTTCTCTTTTCTATCTATAAATGACAAGCGAACTTAAAGGATTAACAAGAAAACAAATGGATGATTTTATGTCTATCAAAGGTGCTAAAAACCTTAAAAAAGTATATGAAGGTAGAATGGTAGGCAAAGGCAACTTTTTTGAAGATGTCTATAAAGGCATTACTGAAAGTGGTAAAAAAGTCAATGACTTCTTGAAAAATACAAAATTAATTAGTAAAGGCTCTAAACTGGCCAAATATATTCTACCGGCTATTGCGACTGTTTTGGGACCAGAAGTTCTTGCTGGAATTCCTATCGCTGAAAAAGTAGGCTCTGTTGCTGGTGATATGGGATACGGTGCAAAGAGTGCCTGTGGTGGTATGTATAGTGATATGAGAGACCCTAAAAAATTGCACGGGACTGGTTATACAGTTGGTTTGACTACTCTTGGAACTGGGGCAAAAATGAACGACTCTGTATTGACGATTTCTCGCAATGGGACTTATCAAATGACGGCTCCTACAAGCATTGAAAATAGTGGTATTGGTATTCTCTCAAATAATAGGGTTGATGCTGGGGCTCCTCAATTAAGCGGAATTATGAGCGGACTTGGTAGTAATAAAAGTAATTTGGGAGAATATGGCTCTATTTTTGGGTCTGGCTTAGGCTCTTTTGGGGTCATTGCTCCTGTTTCAAGAATTAAAGTTTAATAAATATCTATTTAAAGAAGTGAAAAATAAGACAAATGACTTATAAAATTGGAAGAGTTTATCGTATAATATGCCTACCTGAGCCTAATATCCAGTATATTGGCTCTACTCTTGATACACTAAGAAATAGGTGGCAAGTTCATAAAAAAAATAAGAAGAATAAAACTGCTATCACAAAATATCTTATTGAATATGGTATTGATAATTTTAAAATTGTTCTTATCAAAGAATATCAAGTTGTTGATACGGCTCATTTGAGAAGCAAAGAACAACTATGGATTAATAAAATTAATTGTGTCAATATTAAATGTTCTTTTAGAATTAACTGGGTTAATAGACCTATTGATAATAAAAAATACTACGAAGAAAATAAACATAAATTTAAACCCAGAATTTCAGCAAAATATTCTAATATATATTATGAAAAAAATAAAGAACAAATGAAGGCAAATTCTAAAAAATATTATAATAACAATAAAGAAAAAATTAAAAATCAATATCAACAAAAAAAAAATTTATTGATTGATTAAATGAATTTTTATTATCCTACTGTTAATAAAAAACAATGTCATCGTGGATTGAATCACTTAAATCATATCATACCGAAAAAGGGTCTAAATTTAGTATCCCTAAGAAGGCCTCTACTGAATACCCTGAAATACTCAAATATCATTCTTCTCGTAAAGCAAGCACTCAAAAAGCTGTTCCAGTTGTATCAACAGAAGAACCTGTTGCTGTAAAACCTAAAAGAACATATAAGAAGAAGGCTCAAAAGCCTATTGAAATAGTCGTTGGCGATTCTTAACGAAAATTCTGATAAATTTTGTTTCTCATTGAAAAACAAAATCAAACCCTGTATGACCCCCCACGACTTCGTCCAAACGAACAATTTCAAGGTGCTTTTCAGTATAATGAAATCGTCAAAATCGTCTTTTTCGTAGTTTTTTCGTCTATTTTATCAAATCTTTCAATTTAATTTTAGTCCAATTATGTGCCTGTATTCTTGGTAGTAAAAGGCTCTTCTTTTGGGTTGGATTATCAATTCCTAATACTCGGGCGATTGTTTGTAATGGTCTCTGCAAAATAGCTTCTCCATTATCAAATTCTTCGTTAAATTGTTGCCTTGTCAAATAACCTGCTTTATTAAGATTTCGCTCATTTAGTTCTTTAACGATTGATTGGACTTTCTGTCGTTTTTTGGTCTCTTCTTTTTGAGCTTGTTGAATACCCGCAACAAAACCATTTCTAATACCATTTTTATAACATTGATTTGCCGTGCCTTTAACTCGTCCTTTTGGGGTCTCTTTTGACCCACAATAAACCGAAACACCACCAATTTGGTCTGAGAATTCTATTCTTATCATTTATTAATAGAGAAGATTAAAAAATTGTATTTTGATATGTTTGCTTTTGCTTTACTCTCAAATATCGTGCATTTTCTGTTTGATATGTTTGACTTATAAATCGCTCTTGTTGTGCTGTTATATTAGGATAAATATTAAGTATCTCAATAATCGTATTATCATTAGGTTTCAATTGATGGATTTTCAAAAGTTTTTCATAAATACTCTTATTTTTTATACTCGTCATTTTATTATTAGACAACATTTTCTTAAATAACTTTATGACACTTTTGAAAATAAGTGTATATAAAAAAGAAGATGCTTTTGTAGTTAATATACACTTATGACACTTTTAAAAATCGTATTTTTTATAAATAAAAATGAAGGTGAAAAACAAGGAGATATACAGATATACAAATATACGAATATACACTTTTGAAAAAAGTCATTTTATATATTTTTCTTTTTTTTGAAACAATTCATTTTCAAAAGTGTATAAGTGTCATAAGTGTATATCTCCCTGCTCTCCTACTTGTTTCTCTCTTTTTATCTATTTTAAAAGTGTATATATAAGTGTATAAGTGTATATTTTTAGAAACAACTACCTATTAACCTTCAAAATTTTTAGAAAATATACGAATAATATATAACTCAAATCTAAAAAAGTATAAGTGTATATTTCTAAAACAACTATCTATTGACCTTCAAATATTTAAACTATTTTTAGTGTAAATATCATACTCTTTTTTAAGAAAGTAATCTAATATCGCTTTTGAAACTTACTTTATCAATATCATCAATTTTTTCTTGTAAGTCAATAAATCTAAATTTTCCCCCATTATTATACTGTTTAAATTCTAAGTATTTTCGTTTCAAATCTCTTTCACCATTCAAAGAACCCCAATTCAAATATTCATTATATAGTTCCTGTAATGAAGTAGCATATTTATATTCTTTGTCTTTGTATGTAAAAGGTTCTTTGATAATATTTTCATTTAATTCATAAATACCTTCATTTATATCTTTATAAAATTTCTCATATACAGGTAGCGAAAAGTCAATCAAATCTTGTTTGAGTTCAGTCATAGGAATATCAGGTCTTCCTGTAAAATCAACAAAATCTTCATTTTTTGTGCTCAAAAAGTAGGAGTATAACATATCAGCGAAATCTTGATTTTGAAAGTCTTTATAATATTCAGTCCAATATGATTTAGGCATCTTCTTCTTAATTTCAGTAGTAAAATAACGAGTATCATCCTTGCTTATTCTAATTGAATATTTGTTATTACTACAAGATAAGAAGTTAAGGTGATTATCAACCTTAAAACTATCAATACCTTTTGGAGTAATTTCTAATTTATGGTCGGTGATATAATGTTTCATTTTTGTGAATTGAGTATGAAAAGTTTCACTTGTAGCAGGCAGTTCTTCTACTTGACAAAACAATTTACCCATTAAATGTTTATTGAAATGCTTAGTTATACTATCTAATCCAGAACAAATATACGAAGTATTATCACCAAATACAAAATTACTTAGAAAATCACCAATAGTAGATTTACCATATCCTTCACCTGAAAATAAGAACATAAAAACTTTTGATTTGATATGAGGATTAATCATAATCCATCTCATCCAAGAAATGAAAAAATGACCTGCTTCCTTATTATCATTACAAATAATATCTTCAATATGTTTGAAAAACTTATTAATCAAATCCATATCAAACTTATCTTTTTGAGTTGCTTTTATACCTTTGAAAGTATTATATGCTTTTGTCTTCTTATTCTTGTCTAATATAATATCAATATGAGAATATACTGGAAGATTACACTCAATATAAATATCATTCAATGAAATTGTTTGTATATCAGTCATAATTCTACCTTTCTTATCTTTGAAAGATTGATTAAACTTAAATACAACTCTTTTCATATCTTCAATTTTTACAATATTACATAAGTCATTTTCGTGCTCTTTCTTAATATAGAAACCTTTACTGTATAATATTTTAACTAATACACGAGGTAGGTCTTTGATAATATTTTGTTTCAAATCTTCATAACTATCAAAAATAGTATAAAGATATTTACTTTCAAAATCAACCCAATAATAGTCTTCTTTTATAATATCAACTTTATTATTGAAAATTATTTCTTTAACCTCGGGTTCAATCTCTTTTTCTTTAATAGGAAGAAGACGAGTCATTTCAGGCTCAATATTATCAATCATATTGACAAGAACTCCCAAACCATATGCCTCATTAATTTTATAATTCTTCCAAAAGTTATAGCAACTATCTTCGTCAAAATTAGGAGCACTACGAGACCAATCAATAAATATTTCAAGGCCATCATCATCACCCTTTGTAATATTGAAAATAACTTGACCTACTGTGCTCCAATCTTTGTATTCAGTATTTCTTGAAATTCTGCTAAGTAGTGATTTGAGTTCGGCGAAATCATTTTCAAATTCACTGTCTTCTTCTGGGCGAGGAGTATAAACTTTTTCTTTTGGTATCCATTCGTCAGGAATTGAAGTAATAGGTTCATTTTCAGTATAAGTAATAATATGACTTGATTGTTTTACTTTGTGTAAGGTAGTTAAAGGCACATTATTATTTAGTTTAGATTGATTTATCATTCGCATTTTCATTGCTTTATCAGAGGAATTATAAACATTTTTATCAATAAATTTTGTGATAATATCATCATCTCCGATATAATCTATCAATTTAGAGTAAAATGCTTTTCTATGCTTATTTGTAGGGAGAATTATATTTTTGATAACAATATGAGCGGAAACCTTATCTTTATGGCACGATTGAGAGCAAATTAAAAAAGGTTTAGGTAGTTCGTTATCATTACAAAAATCTTTGATATGACTTGAAATATATGCTACAATCTTCTTAATGCTTGTATTTGTGAAATATTCTTTTTCTTCCTCATCCATATCTGTATATTTGGCATCAAAATCAAAATACATTTTACAGGGTTTTAAAGCAGGAATGAACTCAATTAAATTATTATCATTACTGATATTAAGAAATAAGTCATCCCAAGACATATTATAAAATTTCATTGAACCTGTATTATTAATAATTTGACCTATATAAGCATCGCTTTCTTTACTCATCATAACTTTGTAATCTACGGAAGATAATTCATTCATTTTATTAAAAGGCAACATTTTTTTTATTTAATATTATTTTCAAATCTTTAAATATCAATTAAAAAATGTTATAGATAAAGAAAATGTTATTTAAAGAAATAAAATGTTTATATATAATAAAATGTCAAAAATTGAAGAATTGAAAGAACAAATCATACTATTACAATTTGAATTAAAAACTATACTACCAAAGAAGAAGAGAATTCGTCGCAAAGAAGGTGCTCGTGAATATAGGTCATATGTTATAAAAAAAGATATGACAGAAGAAGAAAAACACGAACGAATATTAGAGCAAC
>Ga0315284_10005901_pt1 | contig 17427 bp, 37 predicted proteins | sample YL17G09_16_MG_FD_203696 | JGI IMG/M metagenome (GOLD analysis project Ga0315284, IMG submission 203696) | Sediment microbial communities from Yellowstone Lake, YNP, Wyoming, USA - YL17G09_16 | ecosystem: Environmental > Aquatic > Freshwater > Lake > Sediment | place: USA: Wyoming | collected...
AAGAGCCAAAAATATATAGCTAGGAGACTGAGATGTCAGACATACAGGTTTTAATCAGAAAGAAATGCACGCTTTGTAAAAATGGTCTGGTCCAGAGTCCGCTATGGAAGGAGTATTGGTCTTCGCATACACCCAAGCAAAATACCGACGAAGAGATGCTAAAGTGGTTCGCTGGCAGGGGCTATCTGCGAGAATCTAAGCCTTTAATGGGACTAAAGTGTAATATGTTCCCCCCAGAGGAAATACCCTGCCCAGATTGCTTTGGAGCTACATATCTTGAGTATTGGGAAGACCTTGAAACACTACTGAAACCATACCTAAAGCCTCTATGTGAAGCTGAGGCTTGTGATTACTTCACCCATTACCTGAGACGTGGTGGGGCGAATATTCCCCACCACGCTTATCACAAAGCGGTCAAGGAATGCTTGGAGATGGAAGCGATGGCGTTGGAGTATGAAGCGAAGGGCAAAGATGTTCCGATACATATTAAAGTAATGTGTGAGAAACTGGAAAAGGAAGTTCGGGCGTAGGGTATTGACAATGGTGCTACCATCGTGGTAGTATGTTAATGACAAAATAAATATTAAGGAGAATAAAATGTCAGCAGAAGTAGAAACAATGGTATATTTCGGAGAGACCCCGTGGCACAAGATGGGGACGAAGGTAGACCACTTAATGACGTCCGCCGAAGCACTCGTGGCGGCAGGACTCGACTGGTTGGTTGAGAAATCACCGATATTCAATAAAGAAGGGAAGCAGATTACCAACTGCTACGAAATCCGTCGAGTCAAAGACCTTGAGCATTACTGCGTTATCACAGATGACTACAACCCCTATCAGAACACCGATAGCTTTAAATTCTTCGATGAACTGGTCATGTCAAAAGACGCCATCTATGAGACCGCAGGAAGCCTGAGAAAAGGGGCTGTTATATGGATTCTGGCAAAGCTCAACGACATGATATACATCAAAGATGACCCCGATGAAGCGATTGCCAAGTATGTGCTTCTCAAGAACTCCCACAACACCGAGATGGCGTTGCAGGTTGTTACCACTCCAATCAGGGTCGTTTGCATGAACACTCTGCGTCAGGCTATCGCCAGAAGTCGCAACGGCTTCTATGCCAAGCACACTGGCGATATCACAGCCAGAGTCGGTGAGGCAAGGGAAACCCTTCGTCTCGTCAATAAGCAGTATGACTATTTCAAGCTGGGTGCCGATATGATGGCGAACAAGCAAGTCAGCGAGTCCGTCATCCGACAGACACTCTACTGCGCCTTCAAGCAGGACATTGCCATGCCGATGGAAACTATCTACAAGCCCACACAGCGTGAAATGGTCTCCGTCCGCAATCTCTTTGAAGGTAAGGGGAAGGGTCTGAACAACGCTTCTATCAAAGGGAGCCGTTACGCCCTCTATAACGCCGTAGCCGAGCATGTGGACTTTCGAGATTACCGTCAGATGTCAGGCGAGAAACGGCTGAACAATGTCTGGTTCGGCAGTGGCTCTGATATCAAGAATCGGGCATACGATTTCCTTGATAAATGCCCCAATGACATAAATGGCTCGGAGAGCCTTGTCAGGTCTATTACCAAGATACAGGCATCTGCTCCTGAGACAGACTTCCATCCAGAGCTTGCTCAGGTGAACTAAGCTAACACATGGGACAGGGCTAGGGTTGTGTCTGAGGAAGACTTGGATGCGGAGAAACCCTAGCCTAGCCCCACCAAAAAGAAATAAGAGAAGGAGCTATATGGAAACCAATATACAGTGCCACATAACTCAAATGCCAAACATAGTAAAGAATTTATTTCTCGACAAGAACGTTAAAAACATCTATATCGAGAATATCAGTAAAGACATGTACCGTATAGAAACAAACGTCATCCTGCGCCTTACACATGTATGCAATAGATGTGGGCATGGCAAAGACGGAGAATGGGTACAGCGTGGCAATACTATGCCAAAGCGTTGCCCGCTCTGCACCAGTCCATACTGGAATAAGCCACGTATGTCTAAGCTACACAATAAGGCAGTGAAGGGGAAGAAGGCTGATAAGAAATGAAGGACGGCGTAGCTTCACTGTTTGGTTTATTTAGTGCGATACCGATGGTCTCTGGGATTACTGAGGCGGATATCGACGACTTGACCAATTACACTAGGAAATACCCAGAATTACTAGATGACGCACAGGTCGCATCTTTAAGCACTCGCCAGTTCGTCCGTTATATCCGAGAGAAGTTATGGGACAGAATAGCAACAAAGGAGTACGGTTGCACTTTCGATAAACTGGAAAAGCACCAGCAAGAGCAAGTAGATTTGCTCGCTTGTCTCGCATATGCCAAAGCGATGGAAGACATCCAAAAGGAAAAGAGGGAACAGGAAGATGGCAAAGGAAATAAGGACAAGTGATAAGCAAATTAAGCTACAAGCCAAGATATTGCGGTGTTACCAAACTCATAGCGTTGTAAAATATTTTAGGAATGCGAGGCGTTGTAAAAATTGTATCTATGCCGATGAATGCAAACAGATGGAGAATTATATCCACGCAGTTGCAATTAAGGATATAAAAAATATACCGACAACGCATACCGCTAAGATGATGGGAGATTTACGGAAATGAAAACACAAATAAGAGACACATTTAGAAGCGTAACTCTCAAGGTGTTCGGGTGGAGAGCGACAAGGGTAATATTATCAGCAGTGCTGTTTTTCGTCTTAATCCCACCGACACTGCACAGCCTGAATATCGGCGACGACAGTGGCTTAATCACTGCATCCTACGTCTTTGGAGCTATTATGGTAGTTTGTAACTTACTCCCTATCAAGAAGACAGAGGTGGAGACACAGGATGAACCAAAATATTACGATGAGGGTCAAAACGACTTTAACGAGCAAGGTTGTGAGCCAGAAGGCGATGTTTTATACCATCAAGAGAAATGGTGGCGTCCAAACGCCCGCACTAGAATCCCATAAATAAGGAGTTCTGCTATGAAGAACAAAGGCAAGGCTAACTCAAGCCAGCACATCGTTAAAGTCTCGTCAGTCGAAAGAAAGATAAAAGGTGGATATATCGGGGTGAATAGCAAGGTGGCAAAGCAACTAGGTATTAAAACCAACGTACCATTCGACAAAATGTTAAGAGGATAAGGAAAGGATAAGCAGATGTACCTCAATCCAGAAATAAATAGGGGTGTAATCGTACAGATGAAATTTGGGAGTCATCTATATGGCACAGACACTCCTGCATCAGATACCGATTATAAGGGGATATTTATGCCCCAACTCCTTAATGATTTGATGCTTACTAGGACGCCAGAGTCTCTCTCTATTAATACCAAAAAAGGCGACGGCAAGAATACACCTGACGATGTAGACACAGAATTCTATTCACTCCATAAGTTCATACGTCTGGCGTGTGAAGGACAAACTGTGGCTCTCGATATGCTTCACGCACCACAAAATATGCTGGTATATTCATCTTGGGTTTGGGATGAAATAACCAAAGAACGGAGCAGATTCTATACTAGAAACCTGAGTGCTTTTGTTGGCTATGCAAGGCGTCAGGCTTCCAAATATGGGATTAAAGGCAGTCGGATTAATACAGCGAAGGAGTTTATTAATCTCCTAAACTGGTATCCCAATGATGCGCCATTGAGTGAGCTTTGGGACGTTCTACCGTCAGAAGACGAGCATATACATTTTGTCCAATCCAGAACTCATATACGCCAAATTCAAGTATGTGGTAAAACGATACAGGAAACGTACAAAGTAGGGTATGTTAAGGAGATGCTCCAAAAGTTTCATGACGCATATGGAAAGAGAGCAATGGAAGCATCGCACAATGAGGGGATAGACTGGAAGGCTGTTAGCCATGCGATAAGGGCATCTTACCAAGTAAGGGAGATTCTGACTGAGGGTAATATAACTTATCCGCTAAGAGAGGCTCAATACATCAAGGATGTTAAAGCAGGTAAATTAGACTATGTTACCGAAGTCGCCCCGAAGCTGGAAAGTATGCTATCCGAGCTTGATATGCTATCCCTGCAAAGCCAATTGCCTTATGAGGTAGATAGAAAATATTGGGATGACTTTATAGTGAAGGTGATTAAACGTGAATACGCAATTGTATAGGTTCAACGAATTATTGGACATGGTAGAGGCTCTGAGAGGGGTACGACAGAGAGAAGATTTTCACCCTGAAGGTGATGCTTTTAACCACTCTCTGCAAGTATTCTATCACGCTTTACATGAATCCAATGATATCCATACTGTACTATCTGGACTTCTCCATGATATCGGCAAGCGGACCATGCCAATAGGACACGAAGAGGAAGCTATGCATATGCTTACTGGCAGAGTTAGCGAAAAGACCTTGTGGTTAATACGAAACCATCTAAGGGTACGCCATCTCATTGATGGTGACATGCGACGACTAAATAAGATACAAGAGCTTACTTCTAACCCATGGTTCGCTGACCTCGTATTGCTTGCCAGATGGGATAAGATGGGAAGAAAAGCATTCTACCAGATTCACTACAATAGAGAGCAAGTTATATCTAAACTTGAGAAGCTAGAGGGGGGTAATAATGGAGATACATGTTCTTAAAATGGATAAATATGACCGCAAGGAAAAAGGGTTCTTTGTCCGAGTCACAAGGACAGAAGCGACGAAACTTATCGGCTCGCTTGCCGAGCAGTTGACTCGCAATGACCCCAATTCTGGAAGGCTTGAGAGTTATACAAATAAGGGTGAATACTTCACCATCGCTGTCGTCCCAGAAATCAAAGAGCAAAAATGCAAGGCGTGTTCCAAGTCATACAATGCGCCTACATTTTGCCCAGATTGCTTGGATAAAGTTATTGATGGAGCAGTTGGGGGAGCCGAGTGGCTGAGTACCACAAATAAACGAAAACCTACCGCCAAGAAAAATAAAAAGTAGGGGGATTAGAATGGGCGAAGAGAGTATGGAAAAAGAACTACAGGAACTCAAGGCACAGTTTGAAAAAATAGTCTGGGGTATAGATTGTGTTAAAGGCAAATGGGTCGCAGAATGCCAGCCGAAAGATAACGAGTGCCAGAAATGTATCTCAGATGTCGTTATGAAAACCTTCGTGCAATTCCTCTTCGATAAATACAAAGAGGCATTTGATAAAGGAATGCTGACTGGTAAAGTGACTCAAAGGCTACAAGATAAGAAGGAACATGACGCTATGATAGATGCGCTAAATAGGGCGCAATTACAAATTGAATATCTGCATAGCCAATTCCACGTTACGATATCAGGAGAGCAAACGTTGGCACGGATAAAGGCAGTTTTGTCGGGAAAGATAATCTATGGTTGCCATTGCGAGTTAGAAGAAGGAGTAGCTCCTGCCGATGATTGCGTGATGGACGATGAAGCTTATTCGGATTGCGTTTACGCCCAGCAACTTCACAAGCAAGGAAAAGATAAAACATCCTGCGAATATTGGAAGCCCGTCTAGGGCGGAAGGAGATTAGAATGGGACTAGACATGTATTTAGAAGGGAAAAAGTATATCTGGACAGATTGGGCACATCCAGAGAAGAGCGTGATGGAAGATGGGTTTAAACTGAGGGAGAAAACACTAGAGCTTGGCTACTGGCGTAAACACCCAAACCTGCATGGTTATATAGTCCAGAATTTCGCTCATGGCGTCGATAACTGCCTAGACATAGACCTTAATATCGAAAACCTTGAGCAATTACTAAGCGCAGTGGAATCTGATAGCCTACCAGAGACTCAGGGATTCTTCTTTGGTACGAGTTTACCAGAGGATAAAGAGCCGTCTATTAATATTTTACATGGGGCGATTAAATGGCTGAAGGAAAAAGAGACGGGCGTCTCCCGTTCAGTCGTTTATCGTGCTTCTTGGTGAAGGAGATATAAAATGGAACAATCATTTTTAATTCAAAGATTACAGAAGCCATTTCCAAAACAACCAAGTGGTAAGAAACCTTCTCTATTAGAAAGCATTGATTTATCGTTTGGTGGCGGTTTACCACATGGTGGGATACCAAAGGTAGCCATGGAACTTATCAAAGATATATTCCGCTTTGACTACATGGGTAGTTCCGAGTTCGAGTGGGGTGCTGTCCCGAAAGCTATGCAGGAAATTGCTAAAAGTAATAAGCACTATGTGACAGCGGAAATTGAAGTAACGTCGTCACGTAAACCATGGAAACTTGTGAGGGGAAAAGAACAGCCAATCATAAAGAATACAGCAAAAGTATACATCATATGTCATAACAACGACGCCGATGAGGTTAAGAAACGTATTGTCGGGTGGGCAACAGAAGAGCCTTCTGGCGGAAGAACTCAAGAAAGGGTAAATCTGATTAATTCTATTTGCCCAGAGAATGATTGGGATAAAGGAGTATGCGGATGGCTTGAGTTGGATAACGGATATTTCTTCTTTACAGACAAGATAATGTTTGAGAAGACCGCCAAGCTTTTTGGTATTAATATTTAAAGGAAATTGGAAGGTAGGGATAAAATGGATACCAAATGCCCACGTTGCGAAGGAACTGGAAAAGTTAATAGCTACCCCAATGGCGGAAATCAGCCCGCAGTTATAGTAGATTGCCCTACTTGTAATGGCACAGCGATTGTAATGATAGACAAAACAGTCCGAGCGGTAGCAAACTATTTTAAATATGATGACACCAGTTGGTTTATTAAGAAGTTTTGCAACCTTACTGGTGATAAAGGAGTGAAAACCGCAGAGAAATATTTGGATTGGGCAAAGTCAGGACAAAGGAACTGTGGCTCGGACTTCAGTTATTGGGCATACGATGGCGACCAGCAGATGGCTAAAGCCATGATTCAGGTGTTCATATACACTAAATCGGGCAAGTACCTGAAAGAGATACCAGCCCCGCCTGAGTTGGACAGAGATAGTGTTCCCAAGACCACGCATGGAACACCCTTGTGGTCTAGGCGGTGGGCAAGTGGTGGCATCTCTTGGATATGCTGTTTGTTTGAATACTTAAATGGCAAAGAGCCACCCAGATATGCCAAGATGTTCTTAGATAAGACGGAGATAATCGAAGAGGGTGATGAATATGACCTTACAACCGCACAATCATCACATTTTGGAACGCCATAGGCTAAATAAAGAGGAGTACAGCCATGAAAGAATTTAAATTCAGAGTATGGCATAAGCACAATAAGGTAATGATGTGGCTCAAGCAAATCGTATGGTTTCCAGACAGAGAGGAACACATCTCAGCCTACCCATTTGATAAAAATAAGCCAGCCTTCACTGGTGCGATAACTCATATCGAAATGATGCAATACACGGGCTTCCACGATATAAATGGTAAGGAAATTTATGAGGGTGATATATTAACTCATCGCATCTATTCCAAAATGGTTGTGAAGGATTTGCTCTTCTTTTTTACTTTTATGCTTCCCGATGTTGCTAGATGGAATTGGCACGGTGACGGTGAAATGTTGGGATTTGAGGTTATCGGGAATATCTATGAGAACCCTGAACTCTTGAAGGAGATGTAAATGGCTAATAAAAAATATTGTCACAGAACGACGGGTATACCTTGTACGCATGAGTGTGTTGGTTGCAAGGATTTCTATGCCGATAATCCGATGAGGAAATTAGAACGGCATACTCATCAAGCCAATACCGTTATTTGGGAAAACGGGGAATGTATTGCCAACTTCACAGGGAAGAATCACATTAAAGATTCGCAGATATTTATTGGAGCGGTAAGATGAAAATATGGGAATCGGCAGTTGAAGGACATGAAGGTAAATGCTTCGATGTATGGCTTAATACAAACCAAATAGACCATAGATTTGACATGGGCATTACTGGATTTTTTAGAACGCTTAAAAGGAAGTTCCCGTACATCGGCAAAGAGTTTCATGGAATCATAAAGAGGGACGGCAAAGTGCATTCTACTGCGCTTCCGCCCATATATTAATACTTGAAGAGGTGAAGAATGGAAGCGACTAGAATTAAAGTTAGAGCATGGGACAAACGGTCAAATATATTTGTTGTGACTGGAATACAGTTTAACAACACTACAATGCGATTAGAGGCTATCCCTGACCTTATCATGATGCAATACACGGGTCTCAAGGATAGGAAACGCACTAAAAAATATCCCGAAGGACAAGAGATATATGAGGGCGACATATTGAAGATAAAGGAGTACGGTAACTGTGTTGTTGAATCAGATGGCGGATGTTGTTATCAAGTAGACAGCGATGAGATGGGTTGTTACTCGCTATGTGAGTTAGCCAGTTGCGAAGCCTTAGAAGTCATCGGTAATGTCTACCAAAATCCCGAACTCATAGAAGAGAGATAAGGAGAAAGTATATGGTATTCCCGTTTTTTTGGGGGATGGCATTAGGCGCATCATCGGCAGATGCAAGGCACGAGCTAGAAGATGACCATGATTTTAGTTGCTGTGCCATCTGTCACCGCAAACTATCACAAGATGAAGCCAAAGAAGACATCGGGTTTTTTGGTCAGAGCTATTATAAATGGTGGTTATGTAAGTTATGCTTGTCAAAATGCCGAGATTTAGGCTTGCCAATTACAGACAGGCAATCCTTACTGTATTGGATGGAAGCGACACCTGAAAAAGAAGTGGTTAAATTTCTAAGATTTTTGGGGTTTAAGGATTGCCCCCAGCATCCAAGAGCGGACGTGGAATATGCCGAGATACTAAAATCCATTATAGATAAGGCTATTAAAGATTAAGGAGATGATGATGACTATAACTTTGCTTCTCATTTTTGGAATAATTACAGGTACAATCGCATATGTGACTTGTACTATTCTCTGCCCAAGATATCCGATAAAGACGCAACAGCCGATAAAACGGAGCGGTTTCCTGTGGGAGAAAACGCCTTACCTTATCTGGTTGATAGTAAGCGGGATAAAAGGCTTCGCATGGGGATGTCTGATAGCCCTGAACCCGATAATCAACGCTCTTTCGGGAATAGGTCTTGTCATGGGCACTGTTTTAGGCGTAGTGGTATGCCTTATGGGATACTTCGTGAGGTTATTGTTGCTAGCCATCTCATACAAAGATGGAAAAGCGGAAGAGAGAATCAAAAATACACGTGTGATACCAGCCGATGTGTTAAAGATATATCATAGTTGGATTTCTGTATGTAAGAAAATGGAATCGTCTGCCTGTTTGATTGTCTCTATTGTAGGATTAGGTCTCTTCGTCCCATCTGTTTATTACTTCGTTAATCCGACGATAACGACGATACAAACACCGATTGGTGGAGTTACCTTTGAAGAGGATACCACCATTTTAAACATCCCTACCAATACCTGTATAGAATGCAAGGTCATTAGGAACGATGACATAATAAATCATGACCCTGAAAGGAATAGCTATTTCATCTTTACTTGTTTCAACTCAACCTTTGGTGAAGCTCCTTTCAGAATAAGCCAAACAGATTGGGAATCGTTGGACGTTATCACGTGCCCTTCATCATTTGTGATACGTTGTAATTCACATGGTGATATTCACGACTTCGGAGGTATCCCATATGACCCCGATTATGTGAATATCAACACACTTAATGACGAAGACAATCCTCGCTATATGCCAGTCGGGACGTGTTTGAAATGTGGAGCGTTCTTCCCAGAATTCAACGGATACTATGTATTCACTTGTCCCAACTCAAGCATCGGAGAGAGGATGTTTAAAGTATCATTGGATACTTTTGCCAGTCTAAATCTCTCCGTATGTGATAACGATGAAAAGCATCACGTTGGAGAACATAGCCAATATTAAATAACTAGGAGATTAAGGAGATTAAGATGACTAAGGAACCATATATCTGTCCAGATGCCAGTGAATGTTCAGCAAAAGGCATGAATAATCACTGTAAAGCGCATAAACATAATGAAAAATGCGGGACGACGAACGACACTTGTAGACACGCCTGTGTCCCCTATATAGGAACTCCAGAGGAGACAGCGAAGTGGCACAGGAAACAACTGCTCGCAGAAAAGAAGGGGGTGCTAACAAGACTATTACTCCACCATTGGAGTGATGATGCTGTCTTCAACTTCCTGCCATTGCCGTTCAAAGGCTATCTATGGAAGCACGCTCCATTGGGTTTATACCTAATAGTCATACTACCTTACTTGCTAATCTATGTGTTATACGGGGTGATATTACAAGGGTTTGCCCGTACAGGGTTAGCAATAGTGATGGCTGTGCCAGTAGAATACTTCTTCATCCCACTCCTGCAAACCCTACTTATTCTAGTCACAAAACCTGATGGAGAAGCATGGGACAAGATATGTGATGCGTGGTACACAGAATTTTAAAGGAGATTAAGATGAGCGAAACGAAATTCAGGGCATTCAGACGAGCCTATGAGACGGTTGGGGGGCTTAAAATACCAGCGTCGATGTGGTGGTTTGATATAAGGTGGGGTAACTTCGGTCACGGTGTAGGATGGATAGGTATGCTCCCGTTGGGAGAAACTGATACAAGGAAACGAGAGCAAAGAGACCCTGATGACCATATTATCATGCAATACACAGGCTTAAAGGATAGAGCTGGCGAAGAGGTATTTGAGGGAGACATAGTCAATGATGGTTTTGTCGCTAAAGAGGTTGTTTTTAGGCAAGGCTCATGGCAATTGAAGCGAGACTACTCCTTCATCGAAGAGGGTAAACGGCACGAAGGCACACATTACTCCGACCTTTGGATGTGGGTTAAAGACTATAACGGTATCACTATTATTGGAAATGTCTACCAAAATCCCGAACTCTTGAAGGAGCAATTGAGATGAAGAATAGAATAATCGCATCGTCATTGGTCATCTTTCTCACGGGGGTTGTGTTATTCGCTGGTTCCTATATGTATGTTTGTTTAAACTCTGGTCACAAACTTAATGAGTTTGCATATATACTAACAACATCACTTAAAGCAACTCCTACTCCAATACCCGTGGCAGAAGATAATTTCAGCACACCATATTGTAAATGCCATGCGGATTTCCAGACTCGCCCGTTTGAAGGAGAAAACATCTCGCTGGTACAATCATATATACGGTATTACTTTGAGATGGATACCGATAATAATATACGTCAGGTGAATGTGGAAGACTATGATGCCATCAATCTGCCTATTTGCGCTAATATAATACTCACGACATATAACTGTGGGGCGTTCTCGGTATATCCAGACCCATGGGGTATACCACCAGATGTTTACGATGATTGGTACGGTTTGCCCAATATTGATTTTGATTAAAGAGGAGTAAGACGATGAAAGTGATTCGGTTTAGAGCATGGGACAGAAAATTCCATAAGATGGTAGGGCTTAAAGGATTGCAAGATTTCTTTTCAATACGCTCAGATGGTTTGCCATCAAATGAACATTATGAACTCATGCAATACACGGGCATGGAGGACGTATATGACAAGGAGATATACGAAGGAGATATTGTTAAAATTAAAAACGAATTTGGGGAGTATGGTGAGTGTTTCTCCGATGTAATAGCGATTGCCATAATGGAAGGATGGGGTGCTTGGTTTAAAGTAAATGATGAACTAGAAATTCCTATGGACATAACTTATCAAAATGGCAGAGAAGTAATCGGAAATATATGGGAAAACCCCGAACTACTAAAGGAGTGAACAAATGAAATTTATAAGTATACCACCTGAAGAAGAGACCACGAGAATCGTTACAGGATTTGCGGTGTTTCCTGTAACATTAGATTTCGGTAATAAGAGAGAGACCCGATGGTTGGAATTTTATAAACTGAAACAGATATACCTGACTGGGAAATGGCGGGCAGTTTGTTTTGTTGATGATAAAGGAGAATGATATGGGTGATATTAAAGAAGGTGCTGTATTCCAAATCAACGATAAGCATGGGCGCAAAGGATGGATAGGAGCCTTCGTGTTGGCTACTGAAATTAGGTCATGGGGAATAATAGGTTTTGTCCACCATATTAAAAATCATGAAGAAAGAGCGGAAGTTTGGATTCGCTTAAAATGGGATGAGATAGACCTTATAGGGACAGCAGTGATGGTTCCGAAAGATTTAGGAGAGGGCGATGGCTAAGAGGGCGATGGTTAATGGCTATTCTAAAGACTGTACGAGCCATAGCCGTCACAGCAATTGGTGTTACAAATTACATAAAAACGTAGAAGGGGACGACTGGGGATGCCCTGTATATGATGAGTCTGAGGAGAAAAAGAATGAAAAAGCAAAAAATATTATATTGGCTATTAATAGTGGACCAACAGCGCAACCGCTCTGGGAAATTCCAGAAGAGGGATATCTATATTAATGGTGGTTATGATTCCAAAACCACAGCCATTGATAGGGCAATTTCATTTGGTAAAAAGAAGGATGTAAGAAGTATAGAAATCTTCCCTTTACCAACGGTAGATGCGACTACCGCCTCACATTGCATCAGGGACTTCAAAACCATCCCGGACGAAATAAAAATACGGCTGGGAGAATGATATGCCTAAAGAAAAAAGAGAGAAGGAGAACTAACATGGACATTAAAAAGGACGCAAACCTAAAAGAAGAGCTAAAAACTCTTATCTGGGGCGACTGCCCTCCAGACTGTAACCATTTACCTTTGAAAACAAATATTGCCGAAGATGAAGTATGTAAAGACTGTATAGCCGATGAGATTATGCTGAGGGTAGCAAAACAATTAGCGACTGTTGCATCAGAAATCGAAGTGGGAGATGTAGTCCAAATTAACGAAAAGTTTGGGCGGGAAGGATGGGTAGGTGCATTCGTACAAATCACTGACATCCAAGAGTGGGGGATAATTGGATTTGTGCATCAGATTATAAGCGAAAAGAAGAATGGGCAAGTTCCAGTCAATCTTAAATGGGAATGGATAGAGCATGTCGGCACAGCAACACTGCGACCAGCAGAATAATACAGTAACCTAATGTCATCTATTGACATCCATTAAAAGGTATGCTAGTCTAATACAACAAAGATGGGGGTGTAATCATGGAAGTAGTAATTACAGTAATAAGCAAAGACCGCAAGTATAAAACCAAATCATTCCAGAAAGTATTCAATGTGTATTTTATTTGCGCCAACCCGTCCAAGATAGAGACAAACTCAAATGAAGGATTTCGTGTCACGATGTTCTTCGATGAGCCACCTTCCAAGATAGAATACAAAAAGAGCAAAATATACGAAGGCACATTTGATTTGATTATCTATGGGGAAGCTGATGTAGCCGACGTAGCCGAATATATGGCTACTCATAATTTCCAATGGTAACAGGAGTACGTAATGGATATCAAAAAACAACTGGAAAAGGAATTCGCCAAAGGCAGGATAAAGGGACTCCAAGAAGCTCTTAATGATATACGTTTAACGGCACTAGACCTCAGAGAGAACCAAGGGATGCACAACCACGCTTCTACATTAATGGATATGGCAAAAACCATTGATATAAAAGTAAATAAACTGAAGGCTGATTACCAAGAGCCATTCAACGAGAGTGTATAAGGAGATACCGATGAATACGAAGATTTATACACCAAAAGAGCTTTTTGACGCATGGAAGCACTACGCAGACCCCACTTACAAAAACACTGACGGTGTTTCACTCACTGAAGAGATGATTTGGAAATGGGCGAATAAGAAAGAACCCCTCTACGAATGCTGTTGCTGTGGGGAGCATGGGACACGATTAGAAATGCATATTGAAAATGTTTTATGTTGCCCCCTCTGCCGAGAATTCAAATACATACAGCCTTATATCCCAGAGTGGAGCGATTGGAGTTAAAATGAATACGATGATTAAACGATTGCGCCGTCATATCTTCTCAGTTATCCTCTGTATTTTTTGGATACCAGCTTGGTGTATCTTTATTTGGGGTGTACTTTCCCTCATCGACACCCAGCAAACTTATGATAACTGGGTGAGTGAACAAATAACATCAGGCGTACCAACGCCGACCCCAACACTTGATTTAGGGTTGATGTGTAAATGCAGTATAACATTCAATACTTCATTCCCTGAATCGACATTTGTTTATTACCAAGATAAGACTAACTATGCCACAGGTTATTTTATTATGGATTGGGGAAGCCGAATCTCAAGTATTACCTTTAGAGAATATGAACTAACCAATCTCCCAGTCTGCGAAATCGTCGATTTACCATAAGTAAGAATGGAGCGTTAGTGATGGAAGAAATGTTATATAACACAGACAATATCGAATTGATGGGTATCATCATCGGTGGAATACTTTTACTAAGCGTCATTTTTGTATACTTCTGTCGCAAAAGTAAAAGGCATACCCTTCTTTGGATGTTCGGATATGCCTGCCTGTCAGAGATATTTATCGGCATGTCTGCTCTCGGTAGCACATATTACACAGAGCAATGGAACCATACGGTCTCAATTGGTATGTTTTATGTCCTGCCTATCGGGGTAACTCTATTTGCCATGATAAACATCCTGTATCTAGTCTTTAAAAAAGACGCCAAAGTCTGTCCGATGTGTGGTCACATGGCGTCCGAACACTGTACCATAGGCTGTTTACATACAACAATGGATTTCTTAGGGCATGACCATTGCCCTTGCACATATAAGGAGAAACGGTCATGAAGAAAACTATACGCTATATACGACGTTTAATCTTCCTTGCTAAATTCGACTTCCAGCACCGCAATAATCCTGATGTGCGAACTCTTGCTGATTACGAACGAGCAAGGATACTACGTGAGAGCTTATCCGATTGCCACAAAGAATATCTGGAGGATTTTATCAATTTTATCAGGCATAACTATCCTACTGATTACATATCAATGTATCTCGCATTTGATGAGTACCAACGAGGAAATTAAGGACGGGAAGATGAAAGATTTTTATTTATGGTTAATGATTGCAATAAGTGTCACGATACTCTTAATCCCATTGGCGATATGTGGGGAGCAAGAGTACCAATGTGCCAAAAAGAATCTACCTACCCTTGAAGCAAGAGTGTCTAATATGTCCACCACTATTGATGGCATTAGCGCAAGGATAAACAGCTTAACGAGCAATGAATAATGAAGAAGATACCGCTCGGACATGGGAAATACGCATTAGTCGATGACGCCGATTACGAATGGCTAATCAAAACAACATGGGGGTTACAGAGAAGTGGGAACACTTTCTATGCGAAGCATATATTTACTGATGACGAACATAGATATAAGAAATATATGCATAATGTGATAATGTGCACTCGAAAGGGAGAGGTGGTAGACCATATCAATCATAATGGTTTAGACAACAGAAGGGAAAATCTCAGGAATTGTTCTCATTCACAAAACAATGCGAACCAATTCAAGCTTAAAAATAAAGTGTCTAAATATAAAGGTGTGACATGGGATAATGACAATAATAAATGGCGAGCGCAGATAACGGTAAACTATGTAAACCATTTCTTAGGTCATTTTGATACTGAAATCGAAGCGTCGCAAGCTTATGACAAAGCCTGTAGGAAGTATTATAAACAATTTGCTCGCACAAATAGCGAAAGGAACGAGACCGTATGAATACAGATAAACAGCCAGAGCCAAGACGAGAGATGTGCCCTTATTGCCGAGGGAGGGCGATGATGAAAGAGGTACTCCCTTTATGGAAAAGACCTTTCCGTATGCCTTTATACGTTCCTTGTGTTTATTGTAACGGTACTGGCAGGGAAAAGCACACGAAGGAGTAAAGACTATGGTAGACGATGTTTTGACATTAAAAGAAGGTGCGGAATATCTGAAAGTTTCGCAACCAGTATTGCGCCATCTTATAGAAACAAAGCAAGTTAAGGCGAAGAGGGTGGGACGACAATGGCGTCTCTTTAAGAAGACCCTAGACGACTATATACAGTCGGAAGAGCCTAACAAGAATTAAGGAGTCTCTGATGGATGCGGATACTGTTTATACAATAGCGATAGTCTTATTTGGGGTGGCGGTTGGTACGGTGATAATTAATATCATCCTACTTTGGTTTAACTTTAAGGTCTATACTAAGATTTTAAAAGAGCGCAGAGAACGCCATAACTCTCGGCGCAGACGTGAAGAAAGGGAAGAAGATGAGTGGTAAAGCCACCATCTGTAAATAGATTTGGAAGGAGATTAAAATGGTCTGGTTAACATTAGCAATCGCAATACTCAGCCTATTTGGGTTCATCGGTGCGTGGATGGCTAAAGCAAAGCTCCCCGCATTGATTCTCGCAGGACTCAACTTCTCATCGGGTATAGCCTTCATGGTTTTAACAAAACCTTGGTGGCACTGGATATGGTTCAATATCTTCTATATGAACCCTACGGTATGGATATTCTTCGGGATATTCCTTCTGATATTCATACTTGTCCTCATCCTTGGTCTCCAATTCAAGTGGGACGAAGGAACTATCGGTGGGGTCGGGGTCTTCCTATTCTTTTGTTGGATTGTCTCTATTATCGTAGTATCAAGCCTGAGTGGTGTTGTCACCAAATCATTTGTGTATGATAGAATCCATCTTCAGGCAATAACTGTCTCAAACCTATCAGACACGACAAAAATACGTTATCTGCCGATGGAAGTCGCAGAATATTACGGCGAGAACCGAATGCAAGAGCCGGGCATCCAGCTTGGTGATTTCGATGCCATTATGTATAACGGCGAACTTACATGGGTTGCTCCACGTGAGCAATCTGGTTTTATCCGAATGTACACACAGAAAAACGATGGTGTAGCTCTTATAAATAGCAATGGCTCAATGACCACCGTGAATGTCAGAATGGAGTACGGCGAAAACATGGAGATATTCGATAATATCAACTGGCTTCTCACGAATCACAACTACTGGGTTGATTATCCTGAGATATACTACCTATTTGATGGCGACACACCTGTGGCTGTTGCTCCTTACATCACTTACAAATACGAATTCCCTGTTAGGACTCCTTATTGGGGTGGAGTCTGTGTCGTTTATCCTGATGGACATCTTGTTGATTACAGCCCAGCAGAAGCGCAGAATATAGCTTTCTTGGCGAACGAAAGAATATTCCCTGAGAAACTTGCTCGTATATATGCGGAATCTTACGTATATGTGCACGGTATCTGGAACACATTAACATCACATACCGACCAGATACGAATTCCGTCTCTCGATTATTCCGATAACCAGATGCCATACCTTATGCCAACCGAAGATGGGCTTCAGTGGGTAGTGGTAGCCGAGCCTGCCAGTGCCAGCTACGCCATACACTCTATATTTTCCGTAGATGCGGTAACTGGAGAGCTTAGTGTCTATCGGGTTCCACTCGATACTAACCTTCTTGGTCCAGACCGTGCATGGGAATACGTCAAAGCGGATTTCCCCAGCTATGACTGGGTATCCTCTGATAATAACAACACCAACACTGGGAA
>Ga0315284_10005902_pt1 | contig 17426 bp, 24 predicted proteins | sample YL17G09_16_MG_FD_203696 | JGI IMG/M metagenome (GOLD analysis project Ga0315284, IMG submission 203696) | Sediment microbial communities from Yellowstone Lake, YNP, Wyoming, USA - YL17G09_16 | ecosystem: Environmental > Aquatic > Freshwater > Lake > Sediment | place: USA: Wyoming | collected...
TCACTCCGGAGGATGGTGGCAAGGATGTCTTCGTGCACTTCTCGTCGATCTCCGGAGCGAGTGGTGCCCGCAAGAGCCTGGAGGACGGACAGAAGGTCGAGTACCAGTGGGAGATGAGCGACAAAGGACCGAAGACCGTTGCCGTTCGTTTGGCCTTCGTCTAGTCGACATCCGGATGGGATAAGGAACGTCGAGGTGATGTTCGATGAACGAGACCGATCTCGCACGCTTCGATGTCGCAAGATGGGACCCCGTCACTTCCATAGGTTTGGTCAGGCTCAATCCCCTCGGAGATTGTGTGATCAGTCTATCGGCGAGGGACGGTCGAGGAGTCGTCCTGAGGCTGTTCGATCCCGAACGGAGCCTCGACGCCCTTTCCCTGCCGGAGGGTCACTGTGACCCACATGCCGATCTGATCAGATCGCTGTTGTGGTATGTCAATCACACATTCGTCGAAGACGGTGATGTGAGGAAGTTCGAGGCGCTCGCCGTCTTCTTCCACAGGAGTGACGATCGCTGGAGGGCAACGATCAAGTTCGGAATCGAGGATGAGTCGGAGGTGTTCTGGGCGGAGACATCCCCCCAGGTGGCGCTCTCCACGTTCTCGGTCGAGAACATCCCATCCTTCATCGAGAAGGATGAGACGTCGACATGTGACATCACGGGGCACCGTGATGCCCTGCTGTTCGGACTGAGGGGCGGAGATGACGCCCTGGAAGGACTGAGGTCCTCCGTCATGAGAGGCCTCGGAATCACGATGCGGGACACCAAGGGTGATGGAGATGGGAACTGAGAATCGCAGCAGGCCGCCGGGCAGACCGCCGAGGAAGTATGATCAGGCACAATCCCTGGAGGAGAAGCTCGCACAGCTTCGCAAGGAGGGCAAGCAGAAGTTCTCCGACCTGAGGGACAGGGAGCTGGAGAAGTTCATGACGCCCGGGCAGAGGAAGCGGGAGAACATCCGCCGAGGGAAACGCCGAGCGAAACAGGACAAGAAGGATTCTCGAGACGACAGATCCTGACGATCAGGAGCGAGAGATGCCCTGGTCCATCATCATGCTGACCATGAACAAGAGGGGAATGGCGATCGCATCCCTCTCCTCCGTCCTGCGTGTGAGGTCCCAGGATGACGAGATCATCGTGGTCGACAACCGATCGAGCGATGGACTCGCCGAGTGGCTGAGAACGAGGAACGACCTCGTCCCCATCATCGGCGATGTCGACCTGACCGTCCCCCAGGCAAGGAACCTCGGCATCTCCAGGGCCTCGAACGACGACATCCTCTTCCTCGACAGCGACATCGACCTGAAGCCCCACTCCCTGACCAAGATGGCGGAGGCGCTGTCGGACCCCGTCGTCGGGATGGTCGGGGATGCCGCTGGCATCTTCATTCCCGAGTGGATCAGGAACGACACATGGGGGCACGACCTGCCGGATGGGAACTACCCAGGTACCAACTTCATCGTCGGCTACTGCATGGGGATGAGGAGGGACACCATCGATCTCGTCGGGCCATTCGACGAGGGGTTTCCCCGCTTCTACTGGGAGGACGTCGACTACGGGGTTCGGGTCAGGAAGGCCGGGAGGTCCCTCGTCGTCGTCTCCGAGATCTGTTATCACCACGGGCACTCAACCGTGAGCGCCCGTTGGACGAGGAGGGAGATCTCGGATGTCGAGAAGGCCGGGATGGCGAGGATGCTGAAGAAGCACGAGCACGACTGCCCGGTGTGGGCGCTCGTCATCGCCAACGATGCCTCCGAGGAGGACATCTCGACCCTCCATCGATCCCTGAACGAGGAGCATCCCAACACCATCCTGCATGTCGTGTCTGATGTTCGATCACTTCCTCCGTGGAGGTTGTGTTTCGACGGGCAGTGGTATCCGGACCACCTCTACAGGCGCAGATGCGTCTTTTCGGCTGGAAGGTGGGTGTGTTCTGATCCCGTGGTTCCACAGAGGGATGACGGGTTGGCAGCATTGACATCACCAATCGATAGGAGGAGGTTTTGATGCCCAACTGTCGCTCTTGTGGGACCAGGAACATCGCCGAGTTCAAGACCGTGGTTGACAGTTTCCTGAACAGGAGAGTATCATTCTCCCTCTGTCCAGGTTGTGGTTCGATGCAGCACGATACCCCCGAGTTCAAGGAGGAGAGCCTCAGGCTGGCGGACCTTTATGGGGGTCTTGGAGATCATTATTCCATGTTCACCATGGAACTCGGGCAGAGGATCTTTCGTGATATGCCCCTGATCCGCTACACGGAACCGGGAACGCTCCTGAACATCGAGTGCAACGATGGGGTCCTCGCCCTGCAGTGGATGTCGAGGGGGTGGAGGGTCGTCGGGACGAGCGTGTCGGAGGCATCGAGGAGGAGAGCGAGGGAGAGGGGGATCGATTGCACCGATGTCCCGTCTGGCATCAGGAGGAAGGATTTCGATGGTGTGATGCTGGAGACCAGCTACACGCACTTCAACAACCCATTCTCTCTCTTCGATGAGGGAGTCCGGAGGCTCGCCATCGGTGGGTTCTTCCTCATCCACGGCATCGATCCATCCAGTCCCGAGTTGTTGGATGAGGATATGATCGGCGAATTCGTGGGATACAACAATCGCACCATCCCCAGTCCCAACCGCATCATCGGGTGGATGAGGGACCGAGGCCTGAGACTGGTCGAGAGGTACCACGTCGGTGGGTCTTTCGATATGTTGTTCATCAAGATCGGGAGATCAGATCGCTGACAGGACAGAGTCGATTCCATCGGCCAGTCCGTGGTCACCGATCTGGTCGGACACATCGGCGAGGCGGCGCAACTTCTGGATGGCGAGGGATGCCGTGATGGGGGACGCCTCGTTGGGTTCTCCATCATTCGCCTTCACAGAGACCGAGAGGGCCCTGGAGATCTCGTCGATGTCTCTTGACGAATGTCTCAGGGCGTCGTACAATGGAAGCAGGTCATTTGAAGATGGCCTGCCAACTCTAGGGCCGGCGAACCTTGACATGGCCTTCACTTTGAGTTCGGCCTCCGCCAGGAGCAACATCTCTCTGGCGGTTGCGATGCACAGCGGGCGGGAGACCGCATGTGAGTCGGACCATCTCAATAGCGCATCTGCCATGTTCCTCAGATAGTGCATGGTGAACCAACCTCGTCGTCAGAGTGTTTCACACCATCCCCTCCCTTTTCTCCGAAACTGTCACAAGCACCTTCTTCGCATGCCCTTATCGGGAAGCATCGTCTTCCCCCTTCAGGGATCCTCGGCACGAGAGGCTTCTTCGTCGATGACGACGGGAGGTCGACCTTTCAAACACAGGAGGTACACAAGTATGACCATGAGGTTCGTAGCCGTCCTGGCATTGATTGCAGGGGTGGCAGCACTGATGTCCGGAGGTGTATCGGAGGCATCAGCACGTTACGCCAGGGGCGAGGATACATTCGTCATACCGGTCACCGCACAATCGGTCACTGGCACGGTTTCCGTCGTCGTGGAAGCCATCGATCAGGCAGCTCCGGTGAAGTGGTCCGCCAAGATGGTGGCGGAGAAGATCATCCGTCCAGATATGAAGGATGATCTGTTCTTCATCTCTGAGGAGATCAAGTACATCAATCGGAGCAGGGTCGTGGACGAGAGGGGCAAGATGGTGAATGTCAGGTCCTACAAGGCCGATGCGCCCATCTACGAGCCGGGGGCGAAGCTACGTGTCCCCGTCTACGTCCCCAAGAAGGTCCCCTGTGGGGACATCAGGAACTGGCACGTTGCGGTGCTGAAGGGCGAGAAGTACGGCGTCTCACCTCGCCTGCTCCTCGGCATCCGCAATGCCGAGAATCCCTTCAACGAGGGCATCGGCTATGGAGTGATATCCCAGAGGGGAACCAACCTCTGGGTCCAGGCCGACTGGTCTGCGAAGATCGTTCACAGGATTCTCGGGAAGCATGCGATGGACCCGCTCGGTCACATCGATAGGCTGTGCGCTGGATATGTCTGTCACTCGTCCAGCAGCTGGGTGAGGACGGTACCCTACATCTACAGGATCAGCCTGCACAAGGCCGGCTAGTCCGTAAGGTTCCAGCAACGAAAACGGAGAGTCGTGCTGAGGATGGGGAGCCCCGAAACCGGGGCTCCCCTTTTTGTCGTGTGTCGTATAAGGAATGTGAAAGGAGGTGCAAGTCATGGAGGAGTTCAGAAAGGAACTGGAGGACCTGATCAACAGGCACAGCCTGGAGAATGGCTCCGATACGCCCGACTTCATCCTCGCCGACTACCTCGTGGGATGCCTGCGAACATTCGACGAGACCCTCGTCAAGCGAGAGAGATGGTATGGAAGAGAGGTGCAACAATCATGGCATTGTGGAGAGCCGTCTCCCCCCTGCTGATGTTGCTGGCCAAGCGGGCGTGGGCATCCCTGTTCGGGAAGAGGAATCGAGCGCTGATCCCCGTCGAGGCGGACAGGACCGTCGTCAAGGCCGGTGGCGTCATCTTCGATCTCCCCACCCTGAGATCGTTCGGGGTGGATGAGACGAGGAGAACCCTGTCCCTGTCGGATGGAAGATCGGTGGTCGAGGTCCTCATCGATGACATCACCGAGCTGTCGATCACTTTCGCACCCAGGGAGATCAAGGATGTCTGAGAAGAGAGAAGTTTCAGATCAGTGGAATGTTGGCTCCATATCCGATGTGATCGGTGGGCTGGAGAAGGTGGCAGCCCACCAACATGGTCCGGGATGCGGTCACGACCTGGATGCGATGGAGGCCGAGCTCGACGACAGGCCGCCGGACAATGCGGGGATCGTCGAGACGGTGCGATGGGCGATGGAGAATGGCAAGGTGCTCACGAGCCCTCCCGTCGATCACATGTTCTGTGGCACCAGCATCCCCTGCATCTACGCCGGGACCATCCCGACGAGGACCTTCCTCTCCACCCCCAATGCCAGGCGGGCCGCCATCAGGCATGCCGAGGATTTCGTCTCCATCGTGATGTGCGAGACGAAGGAGCCGGACCGGGTGGGGATGCCGAAGCAGTCTCGTTATCCTTCCCTGAGCGCATTCATGGTCGTTCTGGATGTCAACAGCGATCCCGACGATCCGAGCGTCCACCTGCTGATCTACGATGGACCCAAGAGTGCCGCATCCGGCCAGCCCGTCGTGGGGTACATCGAGGACGCCCACCGAGCCGTCTCGGTGGCGAAGAAGGGTGATGCCTGTCACGGGCTGAAAGAGATCGATCTGGAAGCCTTCCTCGTGGACCTGACGGCCGTGGTGAGTGACCATCTGAGGAGGAGGATGCAGGAGCAGGAGGAGGCCATCAAGGAGGCTCAGGTGGCGGGCGTTGAGGTCATCGACAGGACCGCTCCAGAGGATCAACCGGAGATCGGGGAGTCCGATTTCGAAGTGGCACCAGGCACATCCAAGCTGGATGACAACATAGCGAGGATGGAGAGGAGGATCGAGGGCCACCAGGTCTCCAGGGAGGGCAGGAAGAAACTCGAGAGGAAGATCGCTGCGATGAGGGCGAAGAGGATGTCTCTGACCCAGGAGAACATGGAGAATGGCGAAGATTCGACCGTCGTCAGTGCTTAGCTTGATGCCAACCGACGATGTGGTCAACCACTCGTTGCGATATCTCAAGACCGACTCGGACGATCAATCGAGGAGATGCCGGGTGGTCCTGCTCCCGTTCGGGGAATGGGGAGATTGCGGGTTCTCCATCGGGAGGGGGGTCGCTTCGCTCGACTTCCCCGACAACTCGATCCTGTTCCTCTCCATCCAACGGTCCGGATCTCCCGCCATCCTTCTCCCTCCCTCGAACTCGATCGTCGACTGTCCCGGTGGATCATTCCCCTCCGTGGACAATGGCGTGATCGATTACCTCCACAAGAACATGGGAGATGTCTGCTCCTTCTCCGTGGACGACATCGAGGATTCGGAGGCGCTCCTGTCGCTTCCCATGGCGGTAGAAGCGTCCAAGATGAGGAGGAGGGGAATCCCCCTCTGCACCCCGGTCGTCATCGGCATCCCCGATGACTACGATGGATGGGGAGACCTGTCGGCCATCCTGTGGGAGATGATGGATGGGTTCGGTCTCGGAGCGGTGGTCCACTCGCCCGACATCACGATCCCAATGACCGAGGGTGGAGGGGGGATCATCAAGGCGGCGATCCAATCCCTCGTCCCCTCGTTCGTCGGACGGGCGGTGAGGATGACGAACCCCGAGATGACTCCCGACATCGTGTCGGTGGAGCTGTTTCAGAGGTTGGCATGGGAGATCGGGGGAGCCATCCAGGCCCTGTCCGAGTCCAAGTCGGCCGACGAGGATGGCAGGATGTGGCTCCACCATTCCTTCGGCATCTCCGAGCATCCCCTCTCCCAGGAGCCCGTCCCCCTTCCGCAACGAGGTCCATTCTGGGATGCCGTCCTCTTCTCCATCTCCTCGGAGGGAGACGAGGGGTCCATCCCCGATGTGGAGGATGTCATCGTCGAGATCAGGACGGAAGGGGTGGATGCAACCCCTTCGCCGGATGATGGGAGAACCACGAGCCTGCACGAGGCGATGAAGGAGGTCGTGAGGAGGGGTCCGCAGGATGTGGACTGGTCGAACATGTCGGCCATCATCGAGGTCAGGATCCATCATGGTCGCAAGGAGGTCCAGGATGCATCCCACTTCAGGCCGAAGCCCGGGTCATCGGTGATGATCGAGATGAGGGATGGGAGCAGGAGGCTACTGATGATCCCCTCCGACATGCGGAGGACGAGGACCCACATCCTCGATGTCCCAATGGGAGAAGTGGAGCGGATGATCTCCTTCGATGTGCAGACGCTGTCGACGCTCAGATGTCTGTTGAGCGACCCCATATAATATAGGAGAGATGATGCACACGCTTCCTGACGAGTTCTACTCGCTCGGATCGAACAGTGGTGGACACCTGTCCGACATGTGGGTCGTGGTCCCATCGAACAGGCCTGCGACGATCCCGGAGTTCATCTCCAGGTGGTCGGTGGAGGACCTCCCGGGTCCCAACTTCCTCATCCTGTACGACACCGATGATGAGGTGGGGTCTCACGGGCAGAGGTTCAGGAACGTCACCGAGGTCTCGCTGCAGTCCATGGATCTCGGGGAGAGTTCGTGGATCATCCCGAGGAGGACTGATTGCATCAGGTCGTTCGGATTCCTGCTGGCGGCGAGGTACGGGGCGAAGTACATCCTTTCCTTGGATGACGATTGTTTCTCATCCGCTGGAAGGCCCTGTGATTTCTTCGTCGATCACATGAGGATCCTCGAGTCCGGCATCGCCCCGATCTTCTCGACCACCGGCCACAGGGGGTATGAGATGAGGCCACGAGGACTTCCTCGGGATTGTTCCAACATCGTCCCCAAGAGGGTCCTCATCAACCACGGATTGTGGGACGGGAGTCTCGATCTGGCGGCGGATGACGAGACGAGGGTCGTGGAGAGCCTCATCCGCAGTGATGCTCCGATGACGTGGCTTCCCAAGAGGTTCCATATCGTTCCTCAGGGGTTCCTGTATCCGATGTGTGGGATGAACATCTCCTTCTCGGTGGACATCCTCCCTGCGATGTACTTCACGCTGCAGGGGAGGATGTTGGTGGATGGGATGGATCACAAGCTACCGTACGATCGGTGGGGGGATGTCTGGTGCGGGCTCTTCTCGAAGGTCGTCGCCGATGAGATCGGGGGGTGTGTCACCTCGGGGGTTCCGAGCGTGTTCCACTCGAGGGTGTCCCTGACGAGCAGGAACGTCGAGAAGGAGGCTGCTGGTCACTCCCTCCATCGCAAGCTCGTGGATCACATCTTGTATGGTGGCATCATCCATCCCCGTGGCCCCATCTGCATGGAGAACACGGCTGGGATGTACGAGGACATTGCGAACTCGTTGAAGAAGGTTCCGGACACCACACCAGACGAGAGAGCATACCTGAGACTGCTCTCGGAAGCGATGAAACAATGGACGGAACTCTGCCTGACATTCGCCCAAGGTTCGTAGAGCTCTGCTGTGGATCCGGAGGGATGGCGCTCGGATTCATCCAGGCGGGCTGGGACTGCGTCCTCGGGATTGACATCGACGAGGATGCGTGCGATACTTTCGCTCACAATCTCGGGATTCCCGTCGTCAGGGCGTCCGTCCACGATGTGAATTTCCACACCGAGATAGACGCCATCGTGGCGGGATTTCCATGTCAAAGTCACGCCCTCTCAGGGAAACGACTCGGACTTGCAGATCCTCGAGGGCAGGTCGTGTATGGCGTCCTCCGCATCGCACAGGAGATGAGACCCAAGGTCCTGGCGTTCGAGAACGTGCCGGGGCTCATCACCTCTCCGGATGCGGATGGTGAACGGGGTGGTGCGCTCACATTCATCCTGAAAGAAATGATGGATTTGGGCTACACGGTGTCGTATGATGTGTTGAACGCCAATGACTATGGCATCGGTCAATCCCGCAAGCGGCTCTTCATCGTCGGATCGCTCGACAACGGGCTGTGGATCAGGCCGACGCCGTATGCCGAGAGGAGAGTCGTCTTCGACGAGCTGTTCGATCTCCTGGAGGAGGATATCGATCTTCCGAATCACGAGAAGATGAAACACAAGCCGGAGACCGAGGAGAAGCTGTCCCTCCTGAGGCCCGGGGAGAGCCTCTATGGCAACTTCACCGAGAGCTGGAAGAGGTTGGCGCTGGATGAGCCAGCCCCCACCCAGAAGGAGAATCACGGGGCCCTGAGCGTCCACCCCCTGGAGCCGAGGTGCATCACGGCAAGGGAGATGGCGAGGTTGCAGGGGTTCCCGGATGATTTCGAGTTCCTCGGAACCAAGTCATCGGTCCTCAAGCAGATCGGAAATGCGGTTCCGATTCCGCTCGCCAAGGCCGTTGCGAGGTCCATAGTCCCCCTACTGAACTGAACCCGGAGGCTGCGAGATGGATCGAAATGACGCCCTCAATGTGTTCCATGTCCTCCTGTTAGAGTGGTGGAAGAGCAAGAGGAGATCCTTCCCTTGGCGTGGAGACGACATTCCACCCTATCGCCTCCTCGTGACCGAGATGCTGCTGTGGAAGACGAGGGCGGAGACGGTCGCCAGCATCTGGGACCGTTTCTTCATGAGGTTCCCCGATGTGGAGACCCTGTCCAGAGCATCGGAGAAGGAGATCGACGATGTCATCGTCTCCCTGGGGCTCGCCAAGCGAGCCGGATGCCTCAGGGAGATGGCACAGAAGATCATCAAGGAGCATGATGGAGAGGTGCCGACGAAGAAGGACGATCTTCTCGGGCTGATGGGGATCGGAGAGTATGCCGCTTCGGCGATGATGTGCTTCGCCTTCGATCGTGATGAGGCGATACTCGATGCCAATGTGAGGCGGATCCTGATGAGGGTGTTCGGATGCGAGGAGGACGAGGTGGGTCGGCTCGCAGAGGATCTCGTACCTCGGGATGCGGGACCGGAGTGGGGATATGCCCTGCTGGATCTCGGTGCATTCGCATGCAGGTACAAGCCACAGTGCAAGGAGTGCCCCCTCGTGACGGTCTGCGTCACTGGATCTCGATGAGACATCTCTGCATCTCGTACTACTCGAGGGACTGGAGGGGTTCGATGCTCTCGAACCTCCATCCGACTCCGTTCGTCATCGACGAGATCAGGATGATCTGCATGGAGTCGTTCGTCCAGTCCCTCAACTTCCCGGAGGATGACTGGCGGCACGTGGCCTGTTTCGAGCTGAGCGGGCCGGAGTGCAAGGCGATGATGTACGAAGCGCAGGGGATCCTTTCGGAAGGGGGTCTCGTCCACTGGAAGGGAAGGAAGATGGAGAGGGGAGGGAGCGAGCATCTCGCCCTCCTGAGGCGTGGGTTGGAGGCCAAGTTCTCACAGTTCGAGATGGTGAGGGAAGCACTGGAGGACACGCTGGGGATGGATCTGGTGTACGAGGCACCGGAGATCGATTATTTCTGTTCGTACCCTCCATCCGAGTTCGTGACCGCCCTGCAGGAGATCAGAGAATCGATCGTGAAGGAGATGAGAGAATGCACCTGACGATCTATCCGAACGAGCTGGCGCTCATAGAGGAGGAGGCGAATGTCAGAATCGGCGGTGCTTTACGGGAGAGCACGTTGTCACTCATCCCCGATCTCATCGACCCCTTTTCGTTCCGATGTCAGCCGCTGCTGCCGGGACTGAGGATGATCGAATTCGTCCTGGAACCGGGGAGTCGGTCCGAGGATGAGGATGGGCTGCCGGAGACCTCGTCGATGAGGATGACATTCGAGTCGATGGCCGAGGGGGAATGGCCATGTAGATTCTCGTACCTCACCGGTGGGGTCTCGTGGTCGGCATCGTACACCATAATCATCAGGGGGGATGTGGTGGACATCTCCCTGTACGCCAGCATCACGAACAGGAGCGGGACCATCCTGCCACGGGCCGACCTTCACCTCGTGTCCAAGTACGATGTGGGAGGGATGTTCGTCAGCTACGATGTGGCGAAGACCGTTGATCTGCCGGATGGAGTGATGAAACACATCGAGTTGTTCAGTCTCGCCGATGTTCCCCTTCGCAACAGATACTTGGCTCCATACGACTCGGAGGAGATCCTCGTCACGAGGTACTTCCGTAATGACGAGGAGGGCGGGCTGGGATACGAGATTCCTCCCGGCGATGTGAGGGTCTATGAGTCCGTGGATCGAAATGCTCATCTTTCCTACATCGATGCGTTCAGGTTCCCTCCCATTCCGATGGGCAGCATCATAGACCTGTCGTCGAAGAAGTGCGATGACATCGAGATGGAGGGTGAGTGGGATAGGTACGGGACCGCCACGATGAGGATCGTGAATCGTCTGGAGGAGGATGTCATCCTCGAGATCGAGGAGAGGTGCCCGGAGGATGATCTGATCCTGTCCAACTCTCACGATTTCGTGCGCAGAAGTGACGAGATGATAGGCTTCATCGTCGAAGCATCCGTCCTGGATCCCACCATCGTCAACTACACCATAGATCCCAGCTTGATAGATTCCGATTGGGACAGGCGTTCCGGATGGTCTGTCGAGGCCGAGATGATGAGGCGTCTCGAAGAGGAGGAGATGCAGAAGGAGCGTTAGGATCGATGGAAACCACGGGAGTCACGGTGCCGGACTGTCCCGTAGAAAACCTCTTGTCTTATCCAGATATATGGAGTATCATCAAGAGTGGCGACTTGAGGAACAAGAAGCTCACAAACCAAGGAGACAGAGATGAGAAAGGCACAGGACACTGGAGAGACGTTGAAGGTCGAGGATTACCCCATCGGGACAAGGGTCAAGATGGATGGGGGTGATCAGAGGAGCATCTGGAAGGTGGACGCTCATATCCTCGACGATGAAGGGGAAATCGTCAAGGTGAAACTCGTGCGTGAGAACCCCACTCTCAAGAATATGTTCATTGTGATCTTCGCTGGCAGTCTCGACTACTCCCCCATGATCGGGGCCCTCGCCGACGATGTTCCCATCTTCGATGACGATGACGACGATGATGAGCCGCAGAAAGCCCCCGTCAAACCGGAAAGACCGGTCAAGACGGAGAGTCCGATTCGGTCGGAAAAGGCGGCCGGGTCTCCCGTGGAATCGGTCGGGGCTCCCCGCAGGAAGGTCCTCAACACTTCCGAGATCGCCAAGCGCACCGGGAAGACCCCCAAGGACATCCTCTTCGCCATCTCCAACAAGAAACTCGAGGCGGAGAAGCAGGGTCGCACATATGTCGCCACCATAAAGGCCGTGGATGCCTGGGCCAAGGCAAATCGTGCTGAGATACGTGAGCAGACGAGGTCCAACAGGACCAAGGCGGAGAAGAAGTCCGAGAAGCCCGTCAAGGCCGTCAAGAACATCACCAGCGAGAAGGATGTCGACTTCTCCGCCAGGGGCAAGCACCTCAAGGTTCCCATCCGAGAGGACATCCTTGGCAGTTTCAAGGCCGACGATCGCAACCCCTTCCCCGTCGGTGGTTTCCTGTATGGCTCCTTCCAGGCTTTCATCGATGGTGATGGCGAGGCGTCCTATGACGACATCCTCATGTCCTGCCTGAAGATGAAGTCTGACGGCGAGACCGAGATCTCGATCAGGAAGAACCTCGACAATCACATCAGTGCTTGGAAGACCGACAAGACGGGACCCCGTGGACTCCACATCCGTGTCGAACGCACCGATGGGACCGGTCGCATCTCCAAGGGAGAGAAGGGGAAGTCCCGCTATCGTTTCGTCGGCTTCAAGGAAGGCAGCTCCCATGCCGAGAAGGCCAAGGCGATGGGCTGGTAGTCCCATCGCTCGATTCATCATCGATGCCCCGAGCGATGATGGCTGAAGTCGCCACTCCCACGGCTGAAGCCGTGGATTGTCGCACCCCTATGGGGTGCGTGGGTTCAAACAAACAAACAGTCATGAGATCATCGATTCTGGCCTTTCTCGATGAAAGGGCTGATGTTGATATGGTGGCGTCCATGCAGAAAAGGGCTCGCAAGAAAGAACTGCTGAGAAGATTGGGAATTCAGTTTCAAGAGATGATGACGACAGAACCATTGACGAACGAGGTGTCCCTTTCTCGGGCGGCGCAGGAGATCGGAATCGACTTCGGACTGTTGCTCAGGGCGGCTGCCAATTTCGATCTCTCTCCCATCAACGTGAGGGAGACGAAGACCCCCCAAACGAGGACATCGGACGAGATATCGAAACTCTCGGCCTGCGTGTCGAGGGTGACACTGAAACAGTGGTTCAGGGGGTGTCGTGAGAAGGCGGAGTCCGAGGGGATGGGTGTCGAGGATTATCTGCGTAGGAGATACCTCGGGATCACCATCCCGGTACGACACGAGAAGCCGAAGGCCGATGACATCGAGGGGAAGATGGAGGAGCGAGGGTTGGGGAGAATGTTCCGATCCGCCATATCAAGAGGCGAAATCGCCATGGTGGACGGAAAAATCGATCCCGCCTCAGTAGCGAGGTGGGAGAAGGATCTGATGAAGATGCCGGAGACCATCAATCTGAATGGTGATTTCTCGATCGCCGAGGTGCTCGTCCTCATTCCCGACATCAAGCGCAAGACGTTGGAGGGGGCTTGCACGATGGGCCGGTTGGCGGGGGCGAAACAGGAGACGAAGGGCAAGTCGTGGTCGATACCGGCAATCGACCTCGCCCGGTGGTACAACGAGAACTACAAGAAGCGTGGCGGCAAGAGGTTCATCATCGTGACGGGCGATGAGGAGCCCCCCGTGAAGGCCACCGTAGCCCCCAAGGACGGAATCCTCCCCGTCAGGGGTAACCCCCAGATCGTCAAGGCGCAGGCGACGAAGATCCCCACCGAAGTCCCGAAGAAGGCCGTCAATACCGTCAATACCGTCAAGGCCGCTAAGGCATCCGTTTCGGTGCAGGATGATGCCCAAGATGAGGAGCCCACCGAGATGCAGATGTTGCACGAGATCTTGACCGTGGTCCGGCAGATCCTGGTCCATGCAAAGCGAATCTCGTAGCCATCGTCATCCGGGATTGTATAAAATATCATTCACGACAACCGTTGTCAGCCACCCACGACTGAAGTCGTGGGCTTCCTCTCCAAAAGGAATCGTGAGGAGACCTTTATGCCAGACGAGATGATGGAAGGGATGATGCCACCAGAGATGATGGCCGCTGCGATGATGGCCTCGGCCACGAGGGAGGCCGAGATCAGGAAGCGCAGGGGACACATCAAGATGGTGAATGAGCTGTTGCAGGAGCTTCCGCCCGAACTCGTGATCGATAGGTTGAAGGGCAGCCTCTACCGCAATCTCGGAGTCCTCGAGAGTTGGCAGAAGTCCGAGGAGACCAATGCCGGTCAGGACATGCTGGCCTCATCCCTCTTCAATGTAGCAACCGCAGTCGGCGAGGCCGTGAAGTGGATCGCCATGCACAACGACATGGATCCATATGAGCCATACGGGGATGACTCCTATGTCATCAGGGTCCAGGACCTTCTCCTTGGCATCGAGTTCTCGGAAGGCGATGATGAGGAGGAAGAACAGCTTGCCCCGACTCGCAAGAGGGAGTATAATTCAGAACAAGAGGATGACGAGCTGTGAGCGAGGACAAGTTCATCTCCGATGTCCAGCAGCGGCTCTCCGACGGGGAGGGCGTGGATGATGTCACGATCATCCCCACCGATGGCGGGAAACGGCTCGCCCTCATCCTGCGGAGGTCGGAATCTGGCGTCGTCGATGGGGCGAGCATCCTGGGATGCGAGATCTGCATCCTCCCATCCATGATCGAGCATCTGCCGGGTGGGATGATGATGATCTCGGGGAAGCCCAGTCTCCCCGTCAGCGCCCTGGTCGAGGACGACTCCGCCAATCCTGCGATGCTGGCGATGCGGCTGTGTCCGGAATGTCTGAGGCCCATCGTCCACGAGGACAATATGAGGACCGTCGGGTTCGAGGTGGAAGATGATACCGATGAATGGTGAGTCGCTCGAGATCAGGATGGAGGTCATCGTTGAGGTGGAGCGGTATGTGTTGGATCATCCGGGGAGCGATTCGTTCGACATATCCGTGGGGCTGTTGTTGCCATTCGGGATGATCAAGGAAGCGTGCGCAAGACTGGTGTCAGAAGGAGTCCTCGTTCAGGAGATGGAAGATGTTGATAGCCGATGTTGTCGTCAGGCGGCTGGAGAGCATCTCCAGGAGGATCGGCGAGGAAGAGGGCCTCTGCGTGGAGGCGAGGCGGCTCCTGGCGACATTCTTCACCAATCCTCATCTGAAGACGGATGCGACACTGGCGTTCGACGAGGCCTGCGAGGCCGTGGGAGTCACGGGGATGTCCCCGAGGAATGTTTCCATCAGGATGAAGTGCGAGACCGTCATCACCACCTCCGTGAGGATGGCAGGAGACATCGTGAATGTGTCCTCGATAGATCCCCTTTCCCCATCTGCGAGCAAGGAGAACGATAATGTCTGAGTATCTGACCATGAAGCTGGACATCGAGGACAAGATGGACATCATCGCCGCCCTCGAGAAGATCGGGCTTCCCTTTGAGGAGCACGATACGGCCACCAACCTCCATGGATACCAGGGCGATACCCGCAAGCAGACCGCAGAGATCGTGGTCCGTCGTCAGCATATCGGGGGGTCCTCCAACGATCTGGGGTTCAAGTGGAACGAGAAGACGAAGAAGTGGGACATGATCGTGTCGGACTACGACAATCACAGCCCCCTGGTGAAGACCTTCGAGCAGGTTGTCACCGTCGGAATGCTGCAGAGAGCATGTGAGGATTCGATGAGGACATGTGAGATCGTATCGGGCAGCATCCCGACCAGCATCAAGTCGACCACCCAGCAGCCCATCAGGCTCAGGATCACGAGGTGAAGCAGATGGATATCATCATCGATGTGTACCCGGGAGGGATCACCAAGATCGTGGTCGAGGGAGCCGTTGGGACCGAGTGCGAACACGATCTGCTCCTGCAGAAGATCAAGTCATTGGGGACGATCTCCGAGCATGGTTTCACCGAGGATCATGGGAAACCTCAGCCGGTCGTCTATGCCCAGAGGGTGGGAGTCAGTCGTTGATGACGAGGGCCAAGGAGATCCTGTCCCAGAAGCGGTTGGGATTCAGGAAGGAGACCGAGGAGGCCTTGGAGAAACTGGGGATCACTCATCCGGCCTCCAAGCATCTGAGATCGACCCTGCGGGCCCTGGATCACAGGCCTCCCACGAAGCGGGAGAAGGCACTCGTTCATGCGATCGTCCCACAGCAGATGCCGGACCAGTGGGTGAATGTCGCCTGGAATCAGAAGCCCACCCAGAAGGCCCTCTCGACATCATGGAAGACGCCATGCATCCGGTGTCACGAGGCATCATCGAAGGTCCTTTCCATCATCCTCGGTTTCCCGGTCTGCGACTCCTGCCATGCCATGTTCGAGCAGGGATTCGAGAACCTGATCTCGACCGACCTCGATGTGGAGTTCGGTGAGCCACGGAGACCGACCAGGGATGTGGATCCGATGGGGATCGCTGACGAGGAGATGGATATTGACATATAAGACCATCTTGCATATAATCAATAGGGGAGATCGAGATGCCAAGGTTCATCGCCTTCGAGGGAATAGACGGTAGTGGAAAGGCTGTCCAGATCGATATGATGGAGAAGCACTTGATGGGTGAGGGGAAGGTCGTGTGCAAGAGGTCGTTCCCGAAGTATGACGGTGGTTTTTTCGGGGTGGAGATCGGGAGGTTGCAACAGCCTCCTCGATCTCTGAGAAATCCTGAAGAATCCTCATCCTGTCAGTCAAAGAAACTTATCAACCCTTGCAGGTGAGATCGTTAAAAACAGAGAATGATACGGCATGAACATCGAACCAGTCTTCTCTGTCGCCAATGCCGCCAAGTTGATCGGAGTCCATCCCCAGACCATCAGGGCCTGGGATCGTGCTGGACTGATCAGAGTGATGAGGACTCCAACGAACCAGCGGCGGATTCCGATGAGTGAGATCGAGAGAATCAGACGAGAACGAGGTGGCGAGGATGTCTGAGATGAGGATGGTTGCCAGAGGAGTCGTCTGGTTCGAGGATCCGGAGCCGATCCATCGGTTGATGAGGAGTCAGTGTTCGGCAATGCGTTCAGCCTATCAGGCGATCCACAAACATGGACTGAAGGGGAACGATGTCAAGGTCCACATCAAGCAGAACTATATGGACGACCTCAACCAGCGGTACATCTCCGATGCCGTCTCCCGAGCCAAGAGCATCAGGCAGAAAGGAGCCATCTTCGGTGGCAAGAAGGCCTGGGACGACCTGAGGTCTGGAAGGCTCTCCAAGGACGACTGGGTCGCTCTGAGGAACGATCAGCTCTACTCCCGAGGGGACCTCAGCAAGAGCGGGAACCCGAACCTGAGGATCGTCGGGCAGGAGCTGTGGGTCAACGATCCATCGGGGCGTGGTTCCTGGATTAGGGGGCAGTTGTTCGTTCCGGAGAAGTTCGAAGTGAATCTCGACTGCTACGATGTCAGACTGACCTCCAGATCGGATGGTCGTTTCGATGTGTTGGTCACCTGGGAGGCAGAGATTCCTCAGATCGAGGTCGTTCCTGGAGCCATCGGGATCGACATCAACCCCTCCGGCTGTGCCGTCGTGGAGGTGGACGGAGAGGGAAATCTGATGTCCCACACCTTCCTGTCCCAACAGAGGATGCAGTTCGCCTCGAAGGAGAAGCGGAGGAGCGACGTGGAGTTGATGGCGGTGGAGATCGTGAGGCGAGCGGAGAAGGCTCACAAGTCGGTCGTGGTCGAGGATCTGAAGTTCAGGGACAAGAAGGGGAGCAAGAAGTTCAATCGGATGAGGCACAATTTCCTGTTCGCCAAGATCACGGAGGCGGTGGAGAGACGAGCGATCAGGAGGGGGGTTCCGGTCATTCGGATCACCCCGGCATTCACATCCGATCTGG
>Ga0315284_10005903_pt1 | contig 17426 bp, 13 predicted proteins | sample YL17G09_16_MG_FD_203696 | JGI IMG/M metagenome (GOLD analysis project Ga0315284, IMG submission 203696) | Sediment microbial communities from Yellowstone Lake, YNP, Wyoming, USA - YL17G09_16 | ecosystem: Environmental > Aquatic > Freshwater > Lake > Sediment | place: USA: Wyoming | collected...
AAAATCGAAAGGCTGTCCAACGCCCATAGTGTGAAACATCAAAGGTCCATCTTGCAGGGGTTTGACCCAGACATTACAGTTGTGTTCACCCGTCAGCAATACCGGTGCTCCCGATAATGGATCAGGCATATCTTTTCCCAGCTGACCCGCCAGGACAACCGGTCCATACAGGAAAGCCACCCGGCTGGGATTATCAGGCATGCTTTCCGTATGTAAATCCATGGGCATAATTATTTCAATCCTATCATTATCGCACCATTTGCGGTCAATCATCCAAAAGCCATTTTCATTAAGTACTGCCTTTGCAGGTGCACGGTTCAGAAGGATCGTAATTCCCTGCTTTGCCCATTTGGGATTTCTGATATACAGTGAAAACCGGACTGCTTTCTTCATGGAGAAAGTTAAGGCAGTAGTATCGCTTTTGGGGAAATTGGTTTTCTGAGTTACGTGGATCCCTTTGCTTTTCCAGCTAAGCTCAGAGGGAATAAATAAATTAACATACAAACCGCCGTCATCAGACTTATAATAAATTCCTTCGGCATATTTAACATGATTTTCCATACCACTGCCCACGCAGCAGGTAAATGTATTGAAGGGATCACTGAACTGTTTCCGGGTACCCATCCGTAACGGAACAAAATAACACATCATACCGTCGGTGGGATTTTGGGAAGCCAGTATATGGTTGTATAATGCTCTCTCATAGAAGTCTGCCAATTCCTGATTGGGTTGTATACAGAACAAATGCCTGGTGAGTTTGAGCATGTTATAGGTATTACAGGTCTCACAGGTATTGTCGCTTAAACGGTCGTTTAATTTGTCGGGGTCACCGCAATACTCATAGTTACTGTTGCCACCGATTACGTAAGAGTGATGACGGGCCATGGTTTCCCAAAAAAATGATGCTATGGTTTTGTCCTCTCCGGAACCGGTATATTCATACCGGCGGGTAGCACCCACGGCTTTCGGCACATTTGTATTGGAATGTTTTCCAGGCATCGGATCAATATGCCGGGCCAGTTGCCCCATAACAAATTCATCATGGAATTTGTGTGAAAGTTCGAGGTATTTTTTATCGCCGGTGATGGCATATATATTTACCAGTACCTCATTCATACCACCATATTCACAATTCAGCATGCTCAGGCGCTGCTCTTCTGTAAGGGGATTAACAATGTTTCCTACCCAGTCTGCCATATGCTGCACCACATTCAGTGCCTTTTCATTACCTCCATACAGATAAGCGTCAACCAATCCGGCCATTAGCTTGTGAACCGTGTACCAGGGCGACCAGCCCCCATTCAGGTCAAAACCGCCGGAGTGGATCTCCCCGCGGGCAACCTGACTAAAAATGGAATCCTCGTTGGGAATAGCGCCAACATAACCTGTTATTCTGGCTTGCTGGCATCGTTCAAGTTCATCGGTAATGTAGTTTATTCGTTTTTTAAGCTCCGGATGGCCGGTACCGGCATACAACATGGCGCAGGCAGACAAATAATGTCCCAGGGTATGACCCGACAGACCTTCGCTTTCCCAGCCACCATAAATGTCACCTTTGACAGGCAGTCCGGCATTAAGATGAAACCTGTGTAATAACCGGTCAGGCTCCAATCTTAAAAGATAAGCTGCATCTCTTTCCATAGCAGTTCTGAAAATACCTGCAGTAATCTTAACCTCATCCAGGTCAAAAGCATAAGCTTTCAGGGGAACGGCAATTTCCGCTTTCATCCTGGATTCCTGCTGACCGGGATACTGGGAGAATGCTGGAAGTACTGAAACCGAAAAGATCAACAACAAGCTGGTAAGTTTTTTCATTTTACCATGGATTCAATCACTTTCTTACTGAAAAGGTATAGGTATACTTAATCAATATGGTTCTGTTGCTTAACGAAGGAAGCTTCGGCATTTCACGGTCGAGTGCCGTATTTCTGCCTTCATTGTAAACAATATAAAAATCGTTTCCTTCTCTAGGATTATAGTGCAATCTCAGATTGGCAACTATATTATGATCGGCATTATTGATTTGTATGAATGAGCTGAAAGAAAGGCTGGTGGATAGCATCACAAGAGCCCTGACCCGGGCAACGTGACCGTCAAACCGCTGATTTCTGTCAGGGAACCTTAGTCTGTTATATTCATATTCGGTTTTCAGCTGCAAGGAGGAACTGAGATTCCAAGTTGGCCCGAGACCTATTGAAAACCGGTTACCATCATAAAATGTGCCGGCAAAAAGGTCCATACCCACGTAAAAAGGTTTGGTCTCCGGCGTTTGCATGTGGCACTCCACAAGATTGAAGCTATATTCACCGGGTGGTACATGCGCATCATCTGAAAATGAAAAACTATCCGGCACGTTTTCATACTGGTGACTAATTCCGGTATAGGAAAACATATTTGATTTCATAAAGATCATGTAGCCTGCATTCATTGAAAAAGATTCAGTTTTTCCGGTTTCATTCGACTGATAGTTCATGAAACTAAGTTCAAGATTATCATTTTGAATACGCGAAGTTTCTCCGTGTATCCAGCCATAAGAAAGCGAGGCTTTGTAGAAGGCATAATCATTCCGCATCTGGAAACCTGTTCCTGGTTCGAAATCTTTACCATACCTGCCGTACGTGAAGTTGTACCCGAAACCCTTATTTTTATAACGCTTCCAGTTAAGAAAGAGACCGGTGGGATCCGATGAAAATACCTGGCTACGGGCTGAGTCTGCCATAACCTGGGCAAGCTTTATAGTCAGGTAATCATCGCCAAATAATTTTAGGATGGCATCCACACCATAAGTAACATTATACTGCCCGTTGGTTCCTATCCTTGAACTAATAATACCGCCCACGTAGCTGTTCTGATTCATAATATTTCTTCTCATCCTGAGAATACCGAAATTCTCACTTGGAAGATTATTGGAGGAATCTTCCTTGGAGACAAACTCCCGGGTTTGCATATCCAGAAACCCTAAATCCCACTTTCCTGCCATTCCGGTTATGCGCGCTCCCCCATACAACGGAACCTGTTCACCACCTGAAAGTCCAATTGTACGGCTGTAAAACAAACTATTCCCCTTTTCAAAATCAAAACTAAAAATGCTAGAACGCTCCTGGAAGAAACTCCTTTTTTCAGGAAAAAAAAGGGAAAAGCGGGTTAAATTGATCTGTTCATCATCTGCTTCTACCTGGGCAAAATCAGTATTCAGGGTAACATCCATCGTCAGGTTATTCGTGAGACCGTATTTTAAATCAAGACCAGCACTTAATTTTGGAGATTCCTTTAATTTATAGGTAGTTTTTGCATCATTTAACCTGTTTTCCATCTGATACCCGCCTATAATATAGGGAGCTATATAAAAAGGCTTTTTTGAACGGATACCCTTAAACACGACCTCCCTGGCCTGTGATAGCCTTAAGATACTAAAATAGCCCCAATTGGGAGGAATAGCAGGATATATATCAGTCTCATTAAGATGTGCAATCATCCGGACACAGGTCAAACCCATTACCACGTTACCGTCATTTTCCTTAAATCTCATGCTTGAAAGAGGAATTCGCATTTCGACATACCAACCCTGGTCATCCCGGGTTGTTTTCACATCCCAGAAGGTGTTCCAGCTCACATTGAAGGGCATCTCAGGCATTTCCGCCATGCCGTCCTTTAAAATTGCATAATCAAGTCGTAATCCGGCAGGAGTAGTAGCAAAAGCAAGCCCGTTTTCTTTATCATTGAACGAATCAAAAATGACCATAAACCAGTCGTTCCCTCCTGACATTTCATCACGTTTTTTAGAAGTGGCCATGATCTTTGAGGGTTCCTTGTCGTAAAGCCCGGCCGATACTAAGATATATTCATTGGTATAGGCGATACGCACCACAGTTTTTTCGGTGGGATCCTTTCCAAAAACAGGAGCATGCATAACCATGGGCAGCGGCTCTATTTCGCTCCATGCGGAGTCATCAACAACGCCGTCAAAGTGAAACTGACCATTCAACCTTGGGATGATCATGCGATCCTGTGCGTAAATACCCTCCAGACTGGAGGAGCATGCCAGGGCAAAAATAACCATGGGTCTGATCAGGAAAAGTATTCGAAAGACACGATGCATATTACTGATATTTCAGGCGTGTGAGTTTCAAAAATGCAGCTGCTAAGTTATTAAATCAGATCTATCTATAAAATTTCCGGAATATTTCTTTGTTTAAGCAATAAAAACAGAAAAAGCAGGCAAATGGCATGCAATTTGAAATACTAATGATAACAACTTTTTAATACCTGAAAACATGAAAAAGTATATACTCATACTGCCTGCGCTGGTTCTTTTAATTGCCTCCTGTGAGCGCGAACCCTATGCTGATTTTTATCTGTCATCGCAAAGGGTAGAGGTCTTTGAAACAGTTTATTTTACCAATACCTCTTCGGCATACGCCGATAATTTTGAATGGGATTTCGGTGACGGCACCTGGTCCAATGCCATCAATGCTTCACACTATTATGAACGGGCCGGGGTGTATGAGGTTACTCTTACTGCCTTCAATGGCTCTCGGGTAGTCGATAAAAGGTCGATGACAATTGAAGTGCTTACCACAACGCTTAATGTTATTGTTGAAGAGTATTATGAACATTACCGGGTTGCTGATGCAAGTGTTATTCTTTATCCCACGCAAACCGACTGGGATTATGAGACTAATCCGGTAGTTGAGGGGTATACAGATGCGAATGGTGAGGTCAGTTTTGAGAATCTTAACCCGGTGGTTTATTTCGTTGACGTTTGGCATCCGACCTACAACAATTACCAGCTTGCTTCGGAAGATGCAGGATGGATTATGACTGGTCAATTGTACAGAAACGAAGTGAACGAATTTGTTGCCTACGTGGATTATGTTGGAACAATAAGCCGGAAGGACGGGAAAAAAATGGTGCAATATAAATTGTTAAAAATCGAACCCAGAATAAAAAAATCCGTACAATAAATAAAGATCACGCATATAATAAAAAGATATCATAGAATAGGTAAAGATATTGCTCAGATAGAGCGTTCAGGCAATCAAACCTACAGAGCAAGAGACCGGCAATGCCGGTCTTTTTGTTTTTACTAATTTTTGTCAATTATTCGTATTAATTTATATATTTGCAATCCGATTTTCGGAGGAAATTAATGCCTGGATGGCGGAATTGGTAGACGCGCTAGTTTCAGGGACTAGTATTCGTAAGGATGTGCAGGTTCGAGTCCTGTTCCAGGCACCCCCACACTCACACCCACACTCACACCTTAGTCGCCCAGGTGGTGGAATTGGTAGACACACCAGCTTGAGGGGCTGGCGCCTGTTACAGGGCGTGCAAGTTCGAGTCTTGTCCTGGGCACTACCCCATGCCTTACGAATATCAGTTTCCAGATGCGCGGACAGCAGACCATGACGGCCTGCTGGCAGCAGGCGGGGATTTGAGTATTGAATCCCTGGTAACCGCTTATTCGCAAGGTATTTTTCCCTGGTACAACCAGGACTCCCCGATTCTCTGGTGGTCGCCGGATCCGCGACTGGTATTATTCCCTTTAAAATTCAGTTTTTCTGCCAGCCTGAAACAACGTATCCATAGCGGTATATATTCGGTTGAAATCGATAATGATTTTGAGGGTGTTATCCGACAATGTGCATCTGTACAGCGCCATGGGCAAGATGGTACCTGGATCACTGAAGCTATGATCATAGCGTATATCAACCTCCATCATGCAGGCCTCGCCCACTCTTTTGAAACCTATCATGAGGATAAACTGGTAGGTGGTTTATACGGCGTATCACTTGGAAAGGCTTTTTTTGGCGAATCAATGTTTTATAACATGCGGGATGCCTCCAAGGTTGCTCTTTACAGTTTAGTAACCTGGGCGATAAAGCATGATTTTCATTTTATCGATGCACAGCAGTCAACCACCCATTTGAAATCTTTGGGGGCAGAGGAAATTGAGAGGGATGTTTTTTTGAATATGCTTAAAAAAGCATTGAGGCATGAGACGTTAAAGGGGAAATGGAATGTGGAGTGACGAGTAATGAGTGGGTAATGGGTTGTGGGTTGTACTCACTCGTTACTCGTTACTCGTCACTTGTTACTTATATAAAGACCTTCGAATCCGAATAATTTTCGCGGAATTTACTTGGTGTACAGCCGTTTCTTCTTTTAAATATGCGGTTGAAGTAAGATAGGTTGTTGAATCCGCACCTGTAGGAGATTTCAGCAATTGTTTGGGTAGTATTGATCAGCATTCGGGTTGCATGTCCCAACCTGATATCATTTAAACTTTCAATAAATGTCCTTCCGGTACGCTTTTTAATGAAGCGACTGAAAGATACTTCAGGCATGTTTACGATTCCGGCAACATCATTCAGGGAGATATCCTTGTCGTAATTGTTGCGGATAAAATCAAAGACTTTATCAAGTCGTCTGCTTTTCAGATCAAGCCCCCCCTCTATGGGAGAAGCCGATGAAAGCACCTGCATATCAAGTGAAACAGATAATTCGTGTAAAACTGACATTAATTCCAGTACCGAGTCAAATCCTTTTCTGTTGGTAAGCGATTCCAACCGCGGGCTAACGTGGAGGGTAGTTTCCGGGGAGAATAAAATACCCTGAACCGAGCGCTGTAATAATGTTTTAATACTTCCCAACTGATTTCTTCCCAGAAACTTATCATCAAACAGATCCTTATGGAATTGAATCGTTATTTCATGAATGATTCCACTGGTGCAATGATGCGTAAACCAGGCATGGGGTAGATTGCCGCCAACAAAAACCAATTCAGGATCACTGATTTCACTCATATGAAATCCTACAATGCGCTTCGCCCCGCTTGCACCGGTGATGAAATTCAATTCATATTCGTCATGACAATGCAAAGGAAAATCAAATTCTGATTTATTGCGCGAAAAAACAGTAAAGCAATCATCCGGACTAAGCGGTGTAACTTCTCTGTACAGCGTGTTCATAGATTACTTATGTTAAATAAGTACAAGTTCTTAACTTGGAAAAATAACCGTACTTTGCAATATTATGAAAAAGTTAATCAATTTAGGATTAAAATGTGATAAAATAGTACAATGCGTTTTTGAAATAAAGAGATTATCTTTATGATTACTTTTAACCCACTAACTACTTATTATAAACAAGGCACACCGGTTATCTATCGATGTGCCTTTCCTTAACTGAAATATCGAAAATCAAAACACATGAATACATTTTTTAATGACAGATTAGGGCAGTTGGAAAAGTCTTATGACTCTCTGATCACAAGAAATAACAGGAAACTTTTACCAGGCAATGGTATATTTGACCGTTATGAATATCCTGTGCTTACTGCAGAGCATGCACCATTATTCTGGCGGTATGATCTGAATCCTGAAAACAACCCCTATTTGCAGGAGCGGTTTGGCATCAATGCAGCATTTAATGCCGGTGCCATGAAGTTTAATGGTAAATATATACTCGTGGCAAGGGTGGAAGGCTTTGACCGCAAATCTTTCTTTGCCATTGCTGAAAGTCCCAATGGTATTGACAATTTCAAGTTCTGGGATTATCCGGTTACCTTGCCGCAGGTAGATGATCGGGAAACCAATGTGTACGATATGCGGCTGACCCGGCATGAAGACGGATGGATCTATGGCATTTTCTGCGCCGAAAGGAAAGATCCGGCAGCGGCTCCCGGTGATTTATCATCGGCAGTTGCAACAGCCGGTATTGTACGTACAAAAGACCTGCTCAACTGGGAAAGATTGCCTGATCTCAAATCAAGAAGCCAGCAACGCAATGTTGTGCTTCATCCTGAATTCATCAATGGAAAATATGCCCTGTATACCCGGCCACAGGATGGTTTTATCGATGCAGGGAAAGGAGGCGGTATTGGCTGGACACTTTTAGACGATATGACAAATGCCCTGGTAAATGATGAAAAGATTATCAACCACCGGTTTTATCATACCATCAAAGAAGTCAAAAACGGTGAAGGTCCCCACCCCATAAAAACTCCGAAGGGATGGCTTCATCTTGCCCATGGAGTAAGAGGCTGTGCAGCCGGCCTTCGATACGTGCTCTATATGTATATGACTTCCCTGAAAGATCCCTCAGAGTTGACCGCCGAGCCTGCAGGTTACCTGATGGCTCCGGTGGGCGAAGAGTGCACAGGCGATGTTTCGAATGTCCTTTTCACCAACGGATGGATCTCTGATGACAAGGGTACGGTTTATCTTTATTATGCCTCTTCAGATACACGTATGCATGTAGCTACCTCCACTGTGGACAAGCTGGTGGATTATTGCCTGAATACATCTGCTGACGGCTTTAATTCTGCCGCTTCGGTGGATACCCTTAAAAAGATAATCAGTAATAATCTGGCCTATTTATCCAAAAAGTAAACCAACATTAATACTGAATAATGACCCAGGAAATAAACAAATTGTATTCCGGTATGCAATCGGAATTAACGGACAACATACTTCCTTTCTGGTTGAATCAAATGGTTGACAACCAATTTGGTGGATTTTACGGCAGGATAAACGGACACGGACAATTGGTTGCAGAAGCGGAAAAGGGAGGTATTTTGAACGCCAGGATACTTTGGACCTTCTCATCAGCCTATATCCATCTTAAAGATCATATTTACAGGCAAATGGCCGAACGTGCCAAGAATTCTATACTTTCTGGTTTTTTCGACGAAAAATTCGGAGGTACCTACTGGAAGATCACCTTCGATGGAAAGCCCCTGGATACGAAAAAGCAAATCTATTCACAAGCTTTTTTTGTTTATGCTTTTGCTGAGTATTACAGGGCTACAGGCGACAGGATATGTCTGGATAAGGCCATTTCTCTCTTTCATCTCATCGAAGAAAAAAGTCATGACGGGAAACGAAACGGCTATTTTGAAGCATTCAGCCGTGATTGGCAGTTACTCGAGGATTTGCGCCTGAGTGACAAAGATGTTAATGAAAAAAAGACAACTAACACCCATCTTCATATTCTCGAAGCCTATACTAATCTTTACCGCATCTGGAAGGACAATGCACTTGGAAGGCAGCTTAAAAACCTGGTTCATATTTTTCTTGAAAAAATCATTGATCCCGAATCACATCATTTGCAGCTTTTCTTTGATGAAGAATGGCATTCACGATCGCAGCTGATCTCTTATGGTCATGATATTGAAGCGTCATGGTTGATCTATGAGGCAGCCAAAGTACTGGGTGACAGCGACCTTTTAGAATCCGCAAAGTCAGCTTGTATTTCACTGGCATTGGCCGCGCTGGAAGGATTTCAGGATGACGGTAGCCTTATCTACGAAAAGGACATAGAAAAGGGTCATACAGACATGGAACGGCACTGGTGGCCGCAGGCTGAGGCCATTGTTGGCCTGATCAATTTATTTGAACTTACCCGGAATGACCTTTACCTTGCACAGGCCATACATGGCTGGGAATATATCAGCAATAACCTGATCGACAGGGAAAAAGGAGAATGGTACTGGAGCATTTACCCCAATGGCACACCCAACCTTAAAGAAGATAAGGCCGGATTCTGGAAATGCCCATACCATAACAGCCGGGCATGCCTGGAAATCATGGCACGCTGTGAGAAGATCATTAAACCTTGATAACATTTCTTTTCGAATATTAATTCGGATACTATGAAGTCTGATTATCCTTACGGCAAAAGCAGGAAATCTTGCTTATTATTAATTCTTTTCTTAATAATACCAGCAATTATGTCAGGATGATATCGGTAAATGATTACTGGAAATCATCATCTGGTGCCAGCAATTTCCAAATGTTTAATCGGATGGGAAGAGCTCTCGCAGATCACGCAAATTTTGCAGATACATGTGGATTCACTTGTCAGGCGGAGCCTGGAAAAATATGTCCGACCAAGGCAGAGCCTTGGCCGAACCAGGGTTGATGTAAAATCATTCACCGAGGCAAAAAAAGGTGCCGGTCACCGCTATATCGTGCAATTGGTAAATACTTCAAAAGTTCCGGCTATTAGTATAAAGTTGAACTTAAAAGATCCGAAAACCGGCAAAATAATGCTTCCTGCATACTTTTCTGACGGATATTTCAACTTATTGCCCGGTAAGAGCAAATTGGTTCATGTTGATTCACCTGTTACGATTTCCGGTAGTGCAGTGGTTATTGTTGATGGGTACAATATCAGATAAAATAACATGTTCATTTCATAACTGATATTTTGAAGTTTATACTAGCGTCCGATGGATATTTTCTAAATCTTCCCACATAACCTCTTTAAGAATTAGTCTTTTCGATTCTATATCCATGAATTTTATCTATGTGTGTATTTTATGCATGAAGGCCAAACGTTGGCAGTATGTGCACACCCTTCTTTCATTCTTGTTGTGTTATGCTGTCTGTAATTTTCTGAAACTGCAAAATATAAAATTCTGTAACGTATCAGATGGTGTTCTATGGTCAACAGTTATACACTTTATCTTTTCAAAAAAAATTCTAAATCGGTTGGTCATTGTCGATTCGGAATACTGTTTGATTTCGATTCCGCTACATTTTCTAGGTCCCTGTTCTGAAAAAGTCCCGATTACCAAAATGCCGGTCGGATTAATGTTTTGTTGAATTGTGTCAATGTAGTTTTCAATTTCTTGTTCCTGTGTCAAGAAGTGAAACGTTGCACGGTCGTGCCAAAAGTCGTATTTCTCAGTTGGCTTAAAAGTCGCTGCGTCTGCAACTATCCATTTTACTTCTGCTGCATGGTCGCCAAGTCGTTGTTTTGCTCTGTCAAGTGCCGCTTCTGAAACATCGAGTACAGTAATGTTTTGATAACCTATGTCAAGTAAGTGATCTACCAAAAAACTGTCGCCACCTCCAACGTCAATAATTTTTGCAGTTGTAGGAATATTAAACTGTTTTAAGAAGTCCAAAGATGTAATAGGTGTCTGCTGGTACCAACTCACCTCTTTAAATTCCTTTGTCTGGTAGATATTCTCCCAGTGTTTTTTTCTGTCAAAGTTTTCCATTTTCTATCTGTCGTTTTTTGGTTGCGCTGCTGTCAAATAGGGTTATGACTAACGTTGGCAATATGCCCAGTTGACGGAATTCATAGCTTCATGTTATCTGGTTACTCGAAATATACCCAAAAGAACCAACATTAGCAAACGCACTGGCCGACAATGAATTATACACAATGTTAGCGTTTCGTTGGTTAAATAAATAGTTGATTCACATTTCATTCAGCAATTTAATTGATGGCTTGAATTCAGGTAGTTCAACGCTATGTGTCCGGTTAAAAAATAGGTAATGATACCTAACATTATATCCCAAATAATTAAAAGAAATAATCTAATCCTTCACACAACGGACGGAAAGACCAATGTTCTTTTCGAGTTCGAGGCCTTCACTTCTGTGCACCCAGCTGTCTATGCAGAACATGTACCAATAGATCACGTTCGAATTACCCTCTGAAGAACTCCACCAGCCACCGGTGTGGCCAATGTTACCAAATTCTTCCCCGATTGTGAAAAAACGGTAGCCACCTGGAAGGGCACTAAACCCGCTTTCGTTGGTTGCATCGGGATTTGGGCTATGCCAGTGTGTTGTCCCGATTTCTTTCATTTTCCCACCGGCTACACTATCGCCACCCAAATAATTAGTTAATGTTGTCCATTCGCTATCAGTGGCCACGTGCCAGCCTTTTGGGGCTAAGCCTCTGGGGTCATTTACGGCATACCAATTGTATAAACGCCCATAAGTGATTACATAGTTAGTATCGTTATTGTAATTGCAATACGCACCGATGGTGAGATCACTCCATTCCATATCATCGGTAATATTTGGTATTAAGTCGCCATTAAAGAATTTCATGGTTTTAAGGTTTTCAACCATCCATATTTGAGTTCCAATGGTAACTGTATGATATACATTACCATCAATATCAGTAACAGTGTCAATGTATTCATTATCCTTCTTACATCTGGTTGAGAATAGTACAATAAACCCAACCATTGCAATTGGGAAAATCAATTTTTTGTTTATCATTTTCATAAAAGTATTTTATTTACGCTGTGGCTTTTTCTCCAATGAACGCCAACATAATACTTATGCGAATTGCGTACAATATTTAATAGTTCAAATTATACGAATTGCGTATAATTTCCTTTCAACCATATAAATGATTCAGGGTAAAATAGTTGCTACTATTCTCAGCACTACCCTGTCTGCCACAAACTTTCTGATTACCCCGAAACAAAATTAATCAAAAGATAGAGAATATTTTTGTACCGGAGATGGGAGGAGAGGATAGTTATCAACTAATTCATGACGAAAAGTGACTAAGTGAAGTTGGAAACCTGGAATCCAACCCGAAAACCTGTCCATCCCGGTTTCACTTTGCTACCATGGACGTATAATTTCATATCCTTTTCATCTTCCAGATAAAATCCTTCAGAGAAGCATAACAAAAATCCCAGGTTTATTTTGAGGTGAATTCCTTTCATATGCTATACAGTGCATAAACACCTGGCTCAATGGTGAAACCATTCGCAAATAACAAATATTCTTCTTTAAAAGTGTATCGTGTCGGGTAAACAAGTGAGCACCAATCTGCAACGTTCGCATGTATGATTAGTTGAGTGTGCGGGGTGCTGATGTATTATTCATGTACTAATCCATAAAATTCAGCATTTACTATTTCAAGACTATCATACTGACCACTGTCTATGTCTTTATTGTATAGGGTACAGCTAAATACGCCTTTTATTTGTCTGCTTCTGCTGTTACCATATATACTTTGATCATATGAATAGTTAATAGATTTTGATTCCAAAACCTCAAATCTGTTTATTGGACTATTTGAATAAAGTATCCCATTATAACTTTTATAAGAATGCCATACTGTACTAAAAGCATTTAAACTTATATATACGCCATATTTTTGACCAAAATATATACTCCCACTTTCATCATCATTAACAGGTGTACTGTATAAAAACTCCTTAATACCTGTACTAAATATATTGTGGAATTCCGAATCGCTTTTAAAATAATAATTACCATAAAATATCGGTTCATCAGTTAAAAGGCTCATATCATGATTGTAAGCGAAATATATGCCTAAATCATAGTATCCAATTGAAAGATCAATTGGGCTATATAATATTCCAAATGCTGTTTGCATCATAGTAGACGTATCAGTCACGTGACAACATGAACCTTTTCTATTTACAAGCTGTGAAATACTTTGAGTAGTGTCATAGATTTGATAATTGTAGTATTTATTATTTATCATCCCCCGAAAGTAATAAGGATCCAGATCAATGATGATTTGTTTATCGCTTTCGCAGGATAGAACCATAATTAAGCCCAAAATAAACGTCAAATTTTTATTAGTCATAGTTTGTTTATTAACATAATACTTATGCGAATTGCGTACAATACTTAATAGTTCAAATTATACGAATTGGGTATAATTTCCTTGCAACCATATAAATGATTCAGGGTAAAATAGTTGCTACTATTCTCAGCACTACTCTGCCTGCCACAAACCTTCCAATTACCCCGAAACAAAATCAATCAAAAGATAGAGAATATTTTTGTACCGGGGATGGAAGGAGTTGTTAAAAGTTTGCATGCCGTGTGGTAGTTACACTGCGCTAAATGGTTTTTCTAATAGTTTATTTTGGAATTATCATTTCATTTTTGTAATTTATAAGACAAAATTAGAGCATAGTATTTTGAAGTATTCCTGATCTATTGGTTATTCTGTAACTATCTAATAACTAATTTTTTCCGGATTAGTCAGTCGTTCTACTGACAGCATTTTAATACCTGATATTAATCATAAAGGAGGAAATTCAAATGAAAAAAATTGCCTGGTTTGGATGGATATCATTTTTATTATTAATTAGTATTTGCCTTGGCGAGTGCAAAAAAGATAAAGACGCTGAGGAAGAAAATGAACCTAAAATGCCATTTACAGATAATTTCAGTAATTATAGTTCATTTCCAAGTGGTTACTGGGAATATGAGGACACTACCACATATGGAAGCTGGAGTATTGTCAGTGATGGCGCGCAGGGAAACGTGGCAGCATATGATGGTGCATACGGGATAGTTATTTTGGGTTTGAGTACCTGGACCAATTATACTTATACCGCTAAGTTTAAGCCCAGTGATGCAAAAACTGATTATCAAAATTATGGCATTATCGGACGTTATCAGGATGTTGATAATTTTTATATGTTACATATTTATAAAGACGCTTCTAACAGTTACTTATCGATTGACAGGAAGTATTTAGGAAATTTTGTAATTCAAAGTCAAGATATTTTTGCTTTTGACAGTACACAGTACTATACCTTTACCTTTGAGTTTAATGGTTCGAATATCACTGGCAGTGTGGATGGTGGGCCGACTCTGAGTATTTCTGATTCAAGTATACCACAAGGGAAAATTGGATTCTTTGCTCAAAAACCAACTTATTTTGATGATGTATCGGTAACAGCTTTATAGGTGACGAATCCGATAAATATAATCAACTATTAACTATCCTAATATCCAATAACCCAAAGCACCCGCTCATCGAAAGCGCATTTTTCGACCATTTCGATCAGGTCTTTGTTTACCCCGATAATCTTGCGGTTGTATTCTCTCCAATGGGTAAGCCATTGAGAATCTTCAGCTTCAATTTCTGAGAAAAAATCCTTACCCATGAACCGGCTGCTGATCAATTTCACGAATTCATTACCATCAGCCAGTGATTCAAAATGTTGAAGATTAGCAATCAATTCATTGCGTAATACAATTATTTTTCTGGAGTTGTATTTAGTTCCGGCAAAATAGTCGTATGTTTTATTAGCCTCTTCGAAGCAGGGTTGAAAAAGATAAAAAACCGGACTGTCGATGTACTTCGATTCCTCATCGCAGCGATGATAATTGTCATTGTCACCGGTAAGGTTAAATTCCACGAAGTTCAGTAAATCAGCATTGTATAATTCAATGTGCATAGTTTCAATACTTGGGGACTTTAAATTCTAAAAATATTAAATCCTCAGCACAATTCAAAATATTTGTCACACTGGCCATTATTTTCACTATTTTTAGCCCCCGTCAAGAAAAGTTTTACACCATGGATTCACCTGAATTATTTCGTCAGGAAGCACATAAATTAGTGGATTGGATTGCTGATTATTATACCGGAATTGAAAAATACCCGGTAAAATCGGCCTGTAAACCAGGTTCGGTGTATGCCGGCATCCCGGAAACGCCGCCTGTCGAACCTGAAGAAATGAAAAAAATTTTTAGCGATTTCGAAAGCATTATCATGCCTGGTATAACTCACTGGCAAAATCCTTCATTTTTTGCTTATTTCCCGGCCAATACAAGTTTTCCTTCCATACTGGCTGAAATGCTTTCATCAGCTCTAGGCGCACAATGCATGAAATGGGAGACCTCACCGGCTGCCACCGAACTTGAGGAGGCTGTGATGAACTGGTTAAAAAAGATGACAGGTATTCCCGAAAGTTTTGAAGGTGTCATACAGGACACAGCTTCCACGGCTACCTTATGTGCGATATTATCGGCCAGGGAAAAATCGACAGGTTTCAGGATAAATAGCGAAGGTTTGAATAATAGTTCCTCCATGCGGGTATACTGCTCTTCTGAGGCACATTCATCCGTCGAAAAGGCAGTAAAGATAGCCGGGATCGGAAAGAACAACCTGGTAAAAATAGGGCTCGATGACAGTTACCGAATGAAACCGGCTTTGCTGGAAGAGGCCATTCGCGACGATATCAATAAAGGGCTGAAACCTGTTTGCGTAGTGGCAGCACTTGGTACTACAGGTTCTACCGCCGTGGATCCGCTTGATGATATTGCAGCAATATGCCAGAAACATAATGTCTGGTTACATGTTGATGCGGCTTTTGCCGGTTCAGCCCTGATCCTTCCGGAATATCGCTGGATGACAGCAGGAATTGAAAAGGCTGACAGTCTTGTGTTCAATCCGCACAAATGGTTGTTCACCAATTTCGATTGTTCGGCTTATTTTGTTAAGGACAGCGATAGCCTTATCAATACCTTTAAACTTGTACCGGAATACCTGAAGACACAGATTCCCGATCATGTTAACGATTATTCAAACTGGGGAATTCAATTAGGCAGAAGATTCAGGGCTCTGAAGCTTTGGTTCGTGATCAGATCGTTCGGATTGCGGGGGCTTCAGGAAAAACTGCGCTACCACATTGCGATAGCCGGCGAACTGAAACTTTGGATCGAAGAACATCCTGATTTCGAGTTGCTGGCGCCTGTGTTATTTAACCTGGTTTGTTTCAGATTCCATCCCCGGGATGTAGATGACCCGGAGACCCTGAACAGATTGAATGAACAGCTGCTTTTAGCCGTAAATAGAACCGGAAAAATGTATATCTCGCATACCAGACTCAGGGATGTTTATACCCTCAGGATGGTGACAAGTCAGACGCATGTTGAATTACGACATGTAAAGCAGGCGTGGCTTCTGATTCTGGAAAAAGCCTTATCCATTTACAATTCATCAAAAAGTTAACGAATGACTGATCCCATCAAAATACTGGAAGATTTATTTAACAGGTGGAGCAACAGCAAAGCCGAATCTATTGTTCCTTTGCCCGAATCGGGATCATACAGGCGCTATTACCGGATAATTTCCGCGCATGGACAGATAATGGGAGTTCATAACAGTGATAACCGGGAAAACCAGGCTTTTATTTACCTCAACAGGCACCTTCTTAAAACTGGTAACCACGTGCCGGAAGTTTTTGTAGAGGATCTTGAAAAGCATGTTTACCTTGAACAGGACCTCGGCGATACTACGCTGTTTGACTACCTGGCCATTATCCGGAAAGACTCTGACGGCGATGAGAAAACACGGCAGATTTACCGTAGTGTGATCGATGCTATGCCCGGCTTACAGGTACATTCTACTGCAGCAATTGATTATTCCATTTGTTATCCGCGTGCTGAATTTGATGTTCAGAGCATGATGTGGGACATGAATTATTTCAAGTACTGCCTGCTGAAACCACTCAGAATAGGTTTCTTTGAACAGGACCTTGAAGATGACTTTTTGAAAATCGTTCACTGGTTGATAGAGGCAGATCGCAACTCGTTTATGTTCAGGGATTTTCAATCAAGGAACATTATGCTTCATAAAAATGAACTTTACTTCATTGATTTCCAGGGAGGGAGAAAAGGTCCTTTACAATATGACCTGGCCTCCTTACTGTTTGAAGCTAAAACCCATCTTTCCTTTGAAATCCGTCAGGAAATGCTTGAATACTACCTGGCATTATTTAGCAAAGCTTTCACCTGGTTTAATGCGGACAAATTTCTGGAATACTATTTTGGTTTCGTTTACCTGCGTTTAATGCAAGCTATGGGGGCCTATGGTTTCAGGGG
>Ga0315284_10005906_pt1 | contig 17423 bp, 17 predicted proteins | sample YL17G09_16_MG_FD_203696 | JGI IMG/M metagenome (GOLD analysis project Ga0315284, IMG submission 203696) | Sediment microbial communities from Yellowstone Lake, YNP, Wyoming, USA - YL17G09_16 | ecosystem: Environmental > Aquatic > Freshwater > Lake > Sediment | place: USA: Wyoming | collected...
CTTCCGGACGTAATCCCGAACCCCTTCGGGATTGAGCTGAATTCCGTAATGATAGGCTTTATAGCCATTCACTTTTTCCACGCCATACTCCTTGCTGACGCTGAAAAGATTCGTTTCAGTAAATATATTTTTGAGCTGCTCGTCCTTCGCCTTGGAAGCTTCGTCATTCCCTTGGAGGCTGCGGATGTTTTCGGGAATGAAATCCTTGGCAATATGGAGCCATTTTCCTTGATACTTTTGCAGGAAAGGCTGCAAGGTTTGCAAACTGTCATCACTCACTTCAAGCTTGTCGATTTTAAGAAAATAATCCTCCGACACGGAGATGAAGTTGAAGCCAAGGCTACCTTGGAAATTCTTGTCGGCGGAATTCATACTGCCTCCCAAATCCAATTTCACGTCCGCCTTATGCTCACTGCCTTCCCGGCGGTCAAATTTGGCCGTTAAATCGGCATTTAAATCTATTTTTTCGTTGGCTTTTTCCGCAAGCCCCACTCCCTTAACCACCGCATGAGCGGTAAGGTCACCCGACTTAATCACGCTGGTCTGCTCTTTAAATTTTTGGATCACCACATTCGGCGATTCGTTGCCTCCCCCACAGGAAGTAAGGAGCAGGAGCGAAATGCTGGAAAGAGCAAATATTTTTAATAGGAAATAACGCTTGGTTTGCATAGTGATAGGCTTAAAATTTATTGCTTCAAAAGCCTACCACCAAACCCCAGCCAAAACAATGGACAAGACCTTTACCTGATGTTGCCCTGATATTTTGCCTTCTTGCCGAGCTGCTCTTCAATGCGCATGAGCTGGTTGTATTTCGCGATCCGCTCGCTGCGGCAAAGAGAGCCCGTCTTGATTTGCCCCGTGGCCATGCCAACCACAAGGTCGGCGATGGAGGTGTCTTCCGTCTCGCCGCTCCTGTGGGAAACGACCGCAGTGAATCCGGCATCGTGCGCCATGTTTATAGCATCAATCGTTTCGGTAAGCGTGCCGATCTGGTTGAGTTTTATGAGGATTGAATTGCAGTTTTTGCCTTTAATCGCCTTCTTAAGCCGCTCGGTGTTAGTAACAAGCAAATCATCGCCCACAATCTGCAATCCTTTGCCCAATTTATCCGTCATCAATTTGAACCCGTCCCAATCGTCTTCCGCATGGCCGTCTTCAATGGAAATAATGGGATATTTCTTCATCAGGTCTTCGTAATAGCCCACCATTTCCTCCGAAGTAAGGTAGCGGTTTTCGGTAGCCAGGTGATATTTTCCGTCTTCATAAAAGGAAGAGGCGGCCGGATCAAGGGCGATAGAGATATCTTTGCCAGGCTTGTAACCGGCCTTTTCAATGGCTTCGACAATCACCTTCAAAGCGTCTTCGTTTTTGGCAAGGCTGGGAGTAAATCCGCCTTCATCGCCAACGGAGGTTGAGAAGCCTTTTGAATCAATGATTTTCTTGAGCGCGTGGAATGTTTCGGCGCCATAACGTAATGCTTCTTTAAAACTCGGCGCCCCAATCGGCATGATCATGAATTCCTGCAAATCGGTGGACCTAAGCGCGTGTTTGCCGCCGTTAAGGACATTCATCATCGGCGTGGGCAATAAATAGGATTCGCCTTTGTTGCCCAGATTGCCGAGGTATTGGTAGTAAGGAACGCCCGCAACCTTTGCCGCCACCCTGGAAACCGCGAGCGAAAAACCAAGGATAGCATTGGCGCCAAGCTTTCCTTTATTAGGAGTGCCATCCATGGCAATCATCCGCTCATCAATCTGCCGCTGATTCCTTGTTTCCGCGCCCATGAATTCCTTGGCGATTACCGTGTTCACGTTTTCAACCGCCTTTAAAACACCTTTCCCGCCATACCGCTTTTTATCGCCATCCCGAAGCTCAACGGCTTCATGGACGCCTGTGGAAGCCCCGCTTGGCACAATGGCGCAAGCGCTATGCGTCGCCGTCGCGACTTCGACTTCAACAGTCGGATTCCCGCGTGAATCAAGCACTTCACGGGCATGGATATGGGTGAGAGTTGAGGACATGGGTTGTTTTGTTAATTCACATTCACATCGAAGATACGACAAACAGAATTCCAAGTCCATAAAAACCACGCCGGGGTTTTCGAGCGTGCCCCCGCAGGCTCTATCCTTTCCCCCGAATATACTTAGATATCCAGTTCGTCCTCCAAATTGATCTCCTTCTTTTTTCTCGTTTTTTTAGCCGGTTCTTTTGCCTCAACACCACCAGCATCATCAAATTTGGGAAGGACGGCTTCGATAGCGGCCCATTCGGCATCGTCGTCGTGGATCGGAATGATCAAAGTGACCTCATCGCCCACCGCCGCGCGGAAATAAGTGACGGAAGCGAGGAGCACCTTGTAAGCCTTGCCGTTGGCGAGAACCTGGTACTGCCCTTCGTTGTAAACCAGCGGGCCAATGATCGTTTTGCGTTCCACCGGACCGATTTGCTTATAGAGGAATTTGCCTTCTTCTGTGACGGTCAATTTGAGCACGTCACCGGGGATAAGTTTGGACTTACTGGCATAGTTGGCGGGGACGGGATAGGTGGTTCCCTTTTTATCCACCATATTCTGCCCGTCAAAAACGCCTTCAATGACCCTTCCGCCCGTGGCGGTTTTGCCAACGATGGCGGCTTTTTCGGCATAATGTTCCGTGGTGACCCTGGAGGGAATTCCGCTCACCTCGCCCAAAAGCTGCTTGGCCAATCTTAAAGCGGCCTCGGCGGTTTCCAGTGCCTCATGGGCCTTTGCGATTTTATTGGAATCGGTCATTTTTGTTTTTATATTAAGAGATTAATTTTTTTATTTTTGTTTTTTTAGCGCAGGAGTTCCGTGCTGGTGATCTGTAAATCAACCGATTTCAGCTTCTTTTTCATCTCGCTCCTTGTAAGCAGCCCCTTCTGGGCGCCGAAGAAGTTCACCACGGAATTCGCGTTGAGAGTACCATAGGCCAAAGCCGTTTTCAAGGTTTCCCCTAAAATCATAGCGGAAGTGAACCCGCTGGCGAAAGCGTCCCCAGCCCCAAGCGTATCCTTGCGCACGGTGGAAACCACGGGGCAGAAATAGAGGCGCTTGCCGTCGCTCACCTGCGCGCCATGGCGGCCGTCCGTAATCACGACATTTTTCACGCCATACTTGAAGAATTCTAACATGATCTCCGAAACGTCATCCGCGTAGGGCGGAAGGAAATCGCGGAGCATGTGCACATGGAATTTGGGATCTTCGCGCTTGATGCCCGCGAGCCTGTAGGGAATTTTAGTGAAAAGGGCGGCCTCCTCCTTGTTCACGAAAAGGATGGTGGTGTGTTTTAAAAGCTCCTTCCATTTTTTCACCCCTTCCTCAAACTGTTCGCGGCCGGGGTTCCAGGCCATTTTGATAGCGGGATGCTTTTTGAGGGTGTTTAAAAGGACATCGGAGATCTTCCCTCCCCCTTCCGCCAGGTGGTTGAAGAAAATCCAGTCGGCCTTGGAAAGCTCCTTAACAGGCAGATCCTTTTCATTGAAAAACCGGTTGGCGCCGGCGTAAGCCAAAACCGTCCTGTCCCCATCAAACGTGCTGATGATGGTGGAAAAAGCGGTTTTGTCCTTGTCCGTGCATTTCACAAAATCGGTGTTCACGCCGTTATCTTTCAGGTTCTTCAAAACCTTGTCGCCGTATTCCTCGCCGATCTTGCCAACAAAAGACGAGTCAAAACCCATCCTCGCGAAAGCGACGCCGGTATTGGTGGCTCCCCCACCGAAGGTCTCGATGACATGTTCCACCTTCACTTTGCCCCCATGTTTCAGGCAAAGGTATTTTTCGGCCTTATCCGGCGTGGCGAAGCTCATCACGGCCTGGTCATTCGTTTTCACGAAAATATCGAATGTGGCGCCGCCGATGGTGAAGATTTTTTGGTTTTTCATCTACATATTAACCTTATAACGCCTGAACATTATTTTCAACGGCTTTTGGCAAATAATCATATCCCCGCAAAAAGAGGGTAGTGATGCCAAGCAGCAGGGCGATCACCGCCATCACGGTAAAGGAGACGGGTAGGCCGAACTCATCGGCAACGAATCCGGTGAGGATGGGGCCGACGATGTAGCCAAAGCGCATGGCGAGGTTATCGAGGCTGGTTGCCTCCCCTATCATGTTGCGCGGGGTGAGGCGCGTGATCATGCCGTTGTAAGCGGGGCGCACGATGGCCATGGAAAGCGAGATCATGGCCGCGAGCGCAAGAACCCAGTACTGGTGGACGATGAAGGAAAGCATGACAAACGAAAACGCGCCGATGAAAAGACCGAAGGCAATCACGAACATTTTGCGCGTTCGGTCCGCCGCCTCCGAAAAGAAGAAGCTGAAGACAAAAGGCAGATACATGACGGCCGAAAGGATGGCGATATCCTTTAGGCTCAGGTTTAAGGAAAGCGCGAAAAGCGGGATGAAGATGTAGGAGAAGATGCGGATCATCCCGTCGAAGAACGTGATCAGGAGGAAGAAAAACATCTTTGAGTCGATGGCCCTGAAATCGTTCCACAAATCCTCAAAATCCTTGCGGTGGTGGAAATACTGACGGAAACCCATGATTAGGGAAGCGAGTCCGTCTTCCTTGATGCGGAAAAGAATGAGGATTCCGAGAATCGTACTTGGAAGAACGAACAGGAACATGTTATTGAAACCGTAGAACTGGATGGTGAACGCGGCAATAAACATGCCGAGGATCCACCCGAAATAATCCAGCGCCGTGTAATAGCCGAACGAACGGGCATCACCGCCGGTCTTCCTTATGTAAGATTCCGCCCCGACGACGACAAACGGGTTCCCGATGCCGTGAAGAATCAGCCCGAGGATAAGGAGCGGGACGCTATGGAGGTATCCCGCGCCCGTGTAGGAAAGGATGGCGAAAAAATAAAAGATCTCACCGTTTTCCATGATGCGGATGTCCTGTACCTTATCCGCCAGGCGGATAAGGGGGATGATGGCCAAAAGCGAAACGATGCCGGTAAGTGACACGAATAAGCCGACAATGGTGTAATTCTCGCTGAAATTATTGATGAAAATCGAATAAAAAGGGTCGGCAAACCCCCATCCGAGCGTGCGCAAAAAAAGCGTGAGTACCACCAGTTTCACACCAAGCGGTATCCTGTGGGTATCGCTGATGATGTAACGAAGGGCGTTTGCTAACATTATCGTTTGATGAGCCGGCGTTTATGGTAATAGAAGAAATGCGCGGCCACGAGCGAAAGGACGACAATCCATACTGCTTCGGGACCGGTCTTTTCGGTTGCGGGCACATGGGTAAGCTGGGTGCCGTAACTTGGGGCAGGATAAATTCCCTGCGTTTCCGCCGGCGCCGTGGAATGATAAGACGCGGCTGCGCCGCCCGGAGCAAGAACAAATTCTGCCGAAAGAGGTGAAATTTCCTTGCCCATGTCATCCAGCGCCACCACGGAAAAATGGTAAGGCACGCCATTGATAAGATCCTGGATTGTTAATCCGATGGGAGATTGAAAGCCTTGTGGGGCGGGAGTCATGACGTAATCGTCATATTGCCCGGCTTGCAGGCCAAAATAAACTTTGTAAAAGTAAACGCCTGTTTGGGTGAAAGGCTGCCAGGTAAGCGCCACGGCATTGGGGAGGGCCGTGCCCTGGATACCGCCAAGCGTGGAAGGAGTTGCATTGGTAGTAACTTCAACCGGTGTGGATTCAACTTGGGGCGCCACGGGCGTAACGGCAACCGTCACACTCGTCTCTTCACTTTCCATGCCCTTGCTATCCACGGCGCGAATCGCGAAGAAATACTGTTTATCATTTTCCAGATTCTGGACGACAGCGGAAGTGACCGCGCCAACAGTGTCGAGTTTTTGGTCTAACTTATCGAAAGTCGTGCCAAAATACACGCGGTAATTCTGGATGATGTTATCGGAAACGGTGACCGGCTGCCAGGTAAGCGTTACCTGCTTGTCGCCGGGAACGCCTTCCAAACCTTCCACTTTCGGTGGTGCGACCGGTTTAGGCGCAGAAACGGCAACCATGCCCTTGGCCGCCATTTCGGCTTTGTTGGCCAGGCGGTCGACAAGGATAATATCGATGGGGTAAGAGCCTTCCACAACCGGAGCGGCAATAGTGGCCGTGTAAGTGCCCGGCTGAGAAGCGGAAGGAGGAAGCATTTCTTCGGCGCCCTGCAGTCTCGCCTTCACCTCTTCGAGGTTCGGCTCGGATTGGACGGTAATGGTAAGCGAAGTGCCGGGAGCGACCGTGCCTTCGGGGGAAACTTCGAAATAATTAAGGACGGGCGGCAGCGTATCAATCGTCACATTAATTTGGGACGACACATCGCCCTTGTCGGACATCACATAAAACATGTGGGAACCGCTAAGCAGATTCTGCGCCTGGAAACTGAAAAACCCGTCGGCGTCTGTTTCCGCGTCGCCGATCTTCATGTCGTTGTCAAAAACTCTCAGGTTGATGTTGGCTTCACCCTGCCCGCTTATAACAACCAGGCTGTTGCCCAGTTCCGCGCCGTTTACGGGCGACTTGATGGAAAGGGTACCTGATATGGATTGCTGAGAAACCGAATCGCTGGAAACCACTTCAACTTCTTTTTCGCCGGCGATTTTCCAGTTGGTCTTATCCAGCACCTGCACCGTCTGCTTTCCAAGCTGTGAAAAACTTAAGGCAAGATTGAAGGTGAATCGTCCTTGGTCGTTTTCCTTGAAAGTGTATTCGCCGTTATTGGGGAGTGTGGAATGCTCGTCATCCGGCGTGCTTAAAAGGATGGTGCCCGTATAGTTCTTGGCCACATTGCCGTTTTTATCCAGCGCTACCACGGTCATCGTCTGGTCGGTGTTTACCTTAACCTGGGATGGCAGATCCTGGATTTCAAAGCGGTCCACGGGGCCGGGCAGCACTTCGGGGTCAGCCTGGCCGATATTGGCAGCAAAGATATCCGCGGCAAAAAGGCTGTTTGAATTTTCCTTAGGTGTTGGCGCGAAGAAAACGACCTCTTCCCTGTCGGCCAGTACCTGGCTCACCGTGGAATCGAGCGCGGTGAAGGTGGAAACACCTGGATAACGGGAGGTGACTTTGAAATTCGCGCGGCCTTGTTCATCCGTAACGCCGTTGTTGATGGAAGAAACTTCATCTTCCTTCCGGCTCGAGATGAGCTGGACCTGGTGATTCGTAATAGCATTCCTGTAAGCGTCGAACAAAGTGACGGTAACAAAAGTTTTCTCATTGCCATCCGCCGTCACCATCTGGCTGGTCGCCTGGATGGTGGATTGGGTACCGGAAAGCACATCGGGGTAAACCGAAAAAATGGTTTGGGGCGAAGCGTCGGGGGATCCCGGAAAAACTACGGCCATTTTGTAGGTGCCGGCGACTTTTGTCTGGTGCCCGTAAAGATCAGCCTGTGCAACGCCTTCCAAATCAGCCGTAGCGGTAACTTTAACAACAGCTCCATCTGGTTTTTCCACAACAAACGTTAGATTCTGATTCGGGCTTACGAGTGAAGTCTTGAGCTTGCTGGCGTACCCGGCTACCGTATCCATGCCATACGCGCGTACGGGAAGGTAAACGGCAAAAGCGGAGCCAATCAGTATGGACTGGAACGCCGTGACAAGCGCGACAATGAGGACTTTTGTCTTGGTGTTTTTCATAGATGGATTTAAATCTATTCATTATACCAAAAAAACACCTTTTTCTCAATGGTGGTATATGTGAGAAGGGAACATAATAAGCCATTTATCAAGCTTAAATTTCACCCTGCCGAAGAGGACGGACCGGTTGAGGTGCCCCCCTTTGAAGCGATGAGTAAGGTTTACGTAAAGCTTATATAAAGCTTATATAAAGTTTACTCATCGAGTGCAACCCCATACCTCCACCCTCTCCATCATCATTAATCTTGCCTGGCCAGACATCGTTTTCACATACTTGAGCTCATAACCTTTCAACCGGGTTGCCAGGATGGCTGTCTGGAATTCGAAAAGTTCAAGGAAAACCGCCTTAGGCTTGATGAATTTCAGTTGGTCCATCAGCCTTTTATAAACATCCAAGCCGTCTTTGCCGCCATACAGCGAAATATCCGGCTCGAATTTTGTGGAAGGATGCACGGAAAAATTGGAAGGAATGTAGGGCAGGTTCGCGGTGACGATGACTTCCCTCCCCTTAAACAGTTTGGCGGGCAAGGCGCCAAGCAAATCGGACTTGAATAACTGGATACGGTCCTGCACCGCGTATTTTCTGACGTTTCTCTTCGCCACACCAAGCGCCGCGGACGAAATGTCGGTCGCTATCGCTTTTACCCGTTCGGCATTTTTCAAAACCGCGATTGGGATGCACCCGCTACCTGTGCCAACGTCGAGGAGGAGAAGGGATTTTCTTGTTTTAACCGCGCGCAAGTAATCAATAACCGCCTCAACCAAAATCTCCGTATCAGGCCGCGGCACAAGGACATGGCGGTTCACGAAAAGGTCGAGGAAATAAAATTCCTTGTGGCCCGTAAGGTAAGCCACCGGCCATCCCGCCTTCCGCTTTTCGACCAATCGTTTGTAGCGCCATAACTTGAAAAAACCGAGCTCATGATCATCGTGAGCCAGCAGGAACGTGACCGGCTTTCGGAGGACATGCGCCAAAAGGAGCTCAGCATCCAATCGTGCGGAATCGGAGGAAGGCGTCAAAACTTCATGGCCCCATAGCAAAGCGTTCTTGATCTTCATCAGGCACCGTTAAAACGCTTCCATTATGGATATATCCCGGGAGATTAATCAACGGGAAAACCTTAATTGGCGACAACCCCCTCTCCCTCCCCTTCCCGCTCCATGTCCCGTCGTTGCCGGTGGCGAACCTGGATATATCCCATCAAGGCGCGGTCTTTCTCCGTCATCTCGGAAGGACTCACTTCTGTTGTCCCCTTAAAATACTGCAAATATTCATTTTGGTCTCGGAAACATCTCACCAAAGCAATTTCATCTTCTGACAAAGCGAGGAGAACATCCTGGACCCTTGGGTTCAACCCGGTCAGCGTCGGCAATTCATCTTTCAGAGGAACCTCGAATCCGAAAGGCCGATTGGCAAGAATGGCTGCAGCTTTTTTGCGGGCAACGGCAGCAACCCTGTATTTTGCGCCCCTCTTGTTTAAAAATTCAATGATAATGGCATCTTCGGGGCTTAAGGCCTGGTCAATGGAGACCGTTTTGGGCTTACCGGCCGAAACCACCTCTAAATAATCACCGGGCGTGGCACAATTATCAACGATTTTGGCTTTTTCTTCATCGATATTCCGGATAACCTGGGCCTTCTCGGAAGTCCATCGGGAATGTCCGCCGATCGCGATTTCGTCGACCTGGAGGGCAATGGTTGTGTTATTCCGCGCAACCTTTTCGCCGCCTTTATCGGTTGAAGTTGGAGTTGTATTGGTAGATCCGTTATTCATAGTTTAAAAAGGTTAACTTATGCTAAGATAGTACAAAATCAAAAAAAGTCAATATATTCAAAAAGCCCGCAGGGGCCTTTTGAACTAAATACTGCTCTTAAAAGTATTTTTATAAGTTATTAAGCATCGCCATGGTCCGCGGGCCGATGCGGCCAGCGCCGTTATCCGTTTCCTCACGAATAATCCCCTTCTCTATCTGAAATCTGATGACGGCTTCTTTTGTTTTGTCGCCGAAGTAACCGGTATTCATGCCCTTCTGAAGATAGCCGTTGCCGATGAGGATGTCCTGCAATTTCACGACTTCTTCGCTTTTTGCATCAAGGTCGATTTCATTGGTTAATTTGGATGAATCCTTGGTTTCTTGTATAACTTTTGTATTCATCAAGTCAGGTTCAAAGTGAAGCGCTTCCCTTTCGAAAGATTCAGCGGGAACCGTCAGGCTAGCCACCTGAGGGAGATCCCGCTTGGCGGGAACCCAGGTTTGCATTTCCAAAGGGAATTTGCCGACGCGCTTCATCTTTTCCTCCAGGGCCGCGGTAAGGGCCGCGTGGGTCTTTTTGCCGAAGTAGCCGGCGCCTTTTTCCCATTGGTTCTGCAAAATCCCGTGGTCTTTCTGGAACTCGAACACCGCATCCATTGTCCTTTCGTCATACACGCCCGTAAGGTCGCCGTTGTAATAATTAAGTTCCCACAACATACGCTGCAGGGCCGTCACGTCATCGCCGCTTTCATCGCGGCCAAGACCTGAAGCGAGCATGAGGCGGTTTTCCTCCAGCCGTTTCAGTTCCTTTTCGACTTCGGAATTGTAGCTTTCCAGCTTCTTTTTCAGGGCTGTCTGCGTTTTGGGACCGAAGTTGCCGGCACCCGCGCCGTTCAAATCGGAAATGACGCCTTCATCCATCTGGAAAATTTTCACGGCTTCCGTGGTTTCGGGCCCGTAAACGCCGTTGATATCGCCGTGGAAATAGCCGAAAGTGGTTAAAGCCTCCTGCAATTCCTTGATATCGGCATTTTTGGAAACACGGGTAATGGGCTTATCAAAAGCCGCGGGATTCTGGAGGTTGGTTTTTTTAAGCTGCTTGAGCCAGCCGGTGGAATATTCGGATTTGACCCAATCGAAGGTTAAATTTTCCTGGGCGGTAACCGGATCCCAAAAGACTTCGCCTTCCACCAGCCTCGCGCCCCAGTTAAGCGCGCGGGCCAGCCCATCTTCCCCCTTTCCCATCCACACGTCGATCCTGTCATAGTTCTTTCCTGTAAGAATGGCTCCACCGCGGTCATGCACTTCGCCCACGCCAAGATCCGGAATAAAGACGCGTGTGCCGAAAGGGTAGGTTTTGGGGGCGGCCAGCATGCCGGGGTAAACCTCCGTGCCGTCCGCGCCATTGGTGCCGCGGCCATTCAGGCGCACATCCGCTTCGTAACTGCCACGGATATAGAATTCCTGGTCCGGAAGCGGCGAATAGTAGGCCGTAACCAGGAACATATGCTTTTCCCTGTCTTCCGCCGCGTAAGCGGTGGAGGCAATAAGGGTGAGCTGCAGGGCAATGGTAAGCAGGCCGATGGCTTTTTGTATGGATTTTTTAGTCATTTTTGTTGTGAGCGAAAAAATCATAAAATTTTATATGTATAAAGGAAAAGATGCAAGAAAATACTCTTGCCTGAACAAAAAAGTAGTTCTTAATATTCAGCTCTCTACTTGGCTGCTTTCGTCAGAATTTCGACCTTTCCTCTTCCATTCACATGCACCATATCCTCAATCCTCACTCCCCCGACACCCTCGATATAAATACCGGGCTCGACAGTGAAAAGCATACCCGGCTTAACCGTATCTTCTGATTTTTCGTTCACATGGGGCGTTTCATGCACTTCTAGGCCGATGCCGTGACCCAGTGAATGGCCGAAGTATTTGCCGTAACCCGCTTTTTCGATCACATCACGGGCGGCTTTATCGATTTCGCTAAACTTCCGATCTACTTTGACCGCACGGATCGCCGCCTGATTTGCCTTCAGCACTATTGAACAAATTTTTTGTACAGTTTTATTGGTTTTACCAATGAAAAAAACCCGCGTCATATCCGTGCAATACCCCTTGTATTTAAGGCCAAAATCGATGAGGAGGTGCTCCCCTTTCTTGAGCCTGTTCGATTCTTTGCTGTGGTGCACGTCCGCGGTGTTTTTGCCGAAAGTGATGATAGGGTCAAACGAAAATCCCTCCGCGCCAAGGTTGCGGGCAATGGTGCGCAGATTCCACTCTAAATCATCCTCGGACATGCCGACCTTAACTTTATCAATCCACCGACGTAGGCATTCATCGGTTATTTTCACGGCGGCGCGGATGATTTTCATCTCGCCTTCATCCTTCATCGCACGCATTTCTTCGACAAGTCCACCGAGGGGCAGGAGTTTCACTTTGGGCAATGCTTTCTTGAGTGCCTTATGCCCGGCAACGGTCACATGGTTTTCCTCAAAGCCCAGCGACCTTGCGCGGCCCATCAGCTTAAGGATCGGTTTTTTATAGTCATAAATTCCCACGCCTTTGGGCAGCATCTTTTTGGCGGAAACGTAGTAGCGAAAATCGGTGATCAGCGTGGCTTTTTTAGGCGTAACTAAAAGGCGGCCATTCGACCCTCTGAAATTGCAGAGGTAAAGAATATTGGTTTTATCGGTCAAAAACATTGCGCCGATCTTTTTTGAGCGCAATTGTTTCTGGAGGGTTTTGATTCGGCGTTTGTTTTCTTCCATTTATTCCCGTTTTCCTCCGGGTGATTTCATTGTAACGGAAGAAATAATCTGTTTCAATGTCCTGCGCAAAATGGGGACTTGTTCCTTTATCCTCCCTGCCCAATAGCGGCCGCTTGCCCCATCGAGGGCACTTTCCCCATCAAGAGATTGGAAAGGGCGCATGTAGACAGGGAAATCGCCCAAGTTATTGATTCCATCATGTTCATCACGAACGGGAGTTTCTTTGGCGTGCATAAATATAACGGGCTATAAGGTAATTGGGTTACTATTTTACTTAAAACATTATCTTAGGCAACAAAAACTTTCCGCTCACCCCTTTTTCCTTTAAAATGGAATCACTTATCCTTAACCCCTCCAAAAAATGCCCAATCGCGCCCTTATTAAAGAAAACCTTAAAAACACGATCACCAAAACGGATTTATCGGGCTTTAAGAAGGTGGCCACAGGCAAGGTGCGCGATACTTACGAAAAGGACGGGCAAAGGATTATCATCACAACAGACAGGCAATCGGCTTTCGACAGGATCCTGGCCGCCGTGCCCTTTAAGGGCGCCGTGCTAAACGAAATCAGCGCGTTCTGGTTTGAAAAGACAAAGGACATCTGCCCCAACCACATCATCGCTATTCCTGACCCCAACGTTGCCGTGGTGAAAAGCCTCAAGATGCTGCCTGTGGAAATGGTCGTCCGAGGTTACATCACGGGCACAACCGATACTTCCGCCTGGGTGAATTACCAAAAAGGCGTGCGGGCGTTTTGCGGCGTGAAACTGCCGGAGGGAATGAAGAAAAACCAGAAGTTCGACAGCCCCATCATCACGCCGACCACAAAACCGGAAACGGGCCACGATGAGATGATTTCGCGCGAGGAAATATTGAAACGAAACCTGGTGCCGGAAGCCACCTACAAGAAAATGGAGGAATACACTTTGAAAGTCTTCGCGCGCGGGCAGCAGCTTGCCGCTGAAAAAGGTTTCATCCTGGTGGACACCAAATACGAATTCGGCCTGGACGCGGACGGCAACGTGGTGCTGGCGGACGAGGTGAATACACCCGATTCCTCCCGCTATTGGATTGCCGCCACTTACGAAGAAAAGTTTACCAAGGGCGAAGAGCCGCAGAATTTCGACAAGGAATTCCTCCGCCTATGGTTCCGCGAACACTGCGACCCGTATAACGATCCCGTCCTTCCCCCCGCGCCGGATGACTTAGTGGAAGAATTGTCGTATCGTTATATCGATATTTACGAAAAGCTGACGGGGAAGGCGTTTGAATACCATGCCGATGAACCGATCCAAGCAAGGATCGAGCGCAATTTAAATCAATATTTCGCTAAATAACCAAACCTATGCTCGTCCCCATCATTATGGGTTCCAAAGCCGATGAACCCCACGCACGCAACATTGCGGATGTTTTGGAGCAATACGATGTAAAATCGGAACTTTATGTGGCTTCCGCCCACAAAGTGCCGGAGCTCGTGCTCGATATCGTGAATGATTTCAATAAATCCGATGACGAGATCGTTTATATCACCATTGCCGGCCGATCGAACGGCCTTTCTGGCGTTGTCGCGGCCAATTCTGTTCATCCGGTGATCGCCTGCCCGCCCTACAAAGACAGGGCCGATTACTTGGCCAACATCCATTCTTCAACCATGATGCCTTCGGATACACCGAGCATGGTCGTCATCGACCCGCAAAACGCCGCCATGGCCGCGCTTCGCATCCTGGCGCTTACGGATAAGGGCCTGCGTAAAAAAATCGCGAAACATATCAATGAAGTTAAAGAATCCTTCTAATTTTTTCTCCATGATCACTTCCCTATCCCCTCTCGACGGCCGTTATGCTTCTAAAGTCGCCGACCTTGTCCCCTATTTTTCCGAATACGCGCTCATTAAATACCGCCTGATCATTGAAGTCAGCTGGTTCATGGCGCTTTCGGCGGAAAAAGGGATTAAGGAATTGCCGGCCTTTTCGGATAAAGAACTCAAACTGCTCGAAAACCTGATCGCCAATTTCGATGAAAAGGAGGCGGAGAAAGTGAAGGCGATTGAGAAAAGGACGAACCATGATGTGAAAGCCGTCGAATATTACGTCAAGGACAAGCTGAGGGCCACAAGCCTTAAGAAACATCTTGAGTTCGTCCACTTTGCCTGCACATCAGAGGATATCAACAATCTGGCCATTGCCAAAATGATCCAGGACGCGGGCAACAAGGTGCTGTTGCCGACCATGCAGGAACTGCACAAAAAAATCAAAGAGCTTGCGGTTAAATGGCGCAATGAACCGATGCTTTCTCTCACGCACGGCCAGCCCGCCACGCCGACGACGGTGGGCAAAGAATTTTTGGTATTCGCCAAAGGACTGGAGCGCCAGATCGGGCTTTTGCAAAAGCAGGATGTGATGGGCAAAATCAACGGCGCGACGGGAAATTGGAATGCACATTATGTGGCTTATCCTAAGGTAAATTGGCTTGAGTTGAGCAAAAAATTTGTACACAATCTCAACCTGGTTTTCAATGCCTACACCACGCAAATCGAACCCCATGATTTCCAATCGGAAATCTGTGACGGGATCGCCCGTTTCAACACTATCCTCCTCGACCTCGACCGCGACATGTGGATGTACATCAGCCGCGGCGTATTCACCCAAAAAACAGTCGCCGGCGAAGTGGGAAGCTCCACTATGCCGCACAAAGTGAACCCGATTGATTTCGAAAATTCCGAGGGGAATCTTGGTTTGGCCAATTCCCTACTCCGCCATATGTCCGAAAAACTTCCCATTTCCCGCATGCAGCGCGATCTTTCCGACAGCACCGTTCAGCGTAATATCGGCGTGGCGTGGGGCTATAGCATTTTGGCTTATAAAAGCGCATTAAAAGGACTTGGAAAGCTTGAGTTGAACAAAAAAGTTATACAAGAAGAGTTGGAATCAAACTGGGAACTCCTGGCCGAACCTATCCAAACCGTCCTCCGCAAACACGGCGTAACCGGCGCGTACGAAAAACTGAAAGAACTCACCCGCGGTAAAAAAGTGACGAAAGAGTTGATGCGCGATTTCATCAAAAAACTGTCGGTACCCAAGGAGGACAAGGATCGATTATTGAAACTCTCCCCTGCAACTTATATTGGCTTAGCGGATAAATTGTAATGAGCAACCCTGTCTTTGAATCAATTGTCCGGATGCTTGATGAGCATGGAATTCGTTATGAGGTCAAACACCATGCACCTACGCTGACATCCGAAGATTCCGCCCGCGAGCGCGGCACGCCGCTTGAGTGGGGTGGCAAGTCGATTCTGTTCAAGGTCGGACAATCTTTTAAGATTTTCGTCTTCAGTGCCGCGCGAGCTCTTGATTCGCTCGCCATCAAAAAATATTTCCATGAAAAAGACCGGCGGTTCGCCACGCGCGATGAATTAAAAGGATTTACAGGACTTGAATCGGGTTCCGTGCCACCGTTTGGTCATCCGATTCTCCTCTTCGATTTATTTGTGGATACCTCCATCACCAAAAACGACAAGATCGCCTTCAACGCGGGGTCGCTGACGGATTCGGTCATCATGGATACAAAGGATTACCTTGAAATTGCCAAGCCGACAGTTTTTGATTTCACGGAAGAGAAGAAAGCATAGTACAATTCGGATATGATTATCGGTTTAACTGGCCCCATGGCCTCGGGGAAATCAACGATCGTCGCCGCCCTGCAGAAGATTGGTTATAAGCTCGTCACTCTTTCGGATATGGTGCGCGAGGAATGCCGGCGCCAGGGAAAACCCGAAGAGCGGGAAGTTTTGATGGAAGTCGGCCACGGCCTGCGCGAGAAATACGGCGCCGGAGTCCTGGGTAAGCGCGCGCTTGAGAAAATCGGGGCTGAAGGCGGAGATAAATGGATCGTCGATGGCATCCGCAACCCTGCGGAGGTTACGGAACTTCGCACTCATCCTGATTTTATTTTGATTGCCAATACCGCACCGGAAGAAAAAATCATCGAGCGCATTTTCTTCCGCAAGCGCGCGGATGACACCCTTGACCCGGAAGCGATCAGGCATAAGCTTCATCGTGAAATGGGTGAAGGCGAACCGCCGGATGGGCAACAAGTGGGTAAATGCATCGAAATGGCGGATTATGTGTTTGAAAACATTATGCCTTTCGAAAAGGTTGAGGAAGAATTTTTGAAATTCTATAATAAGATTATCAACCCCTAATCCCCCGCCCCATGGATAAAATTAAAATCCTCCGCCCCAGCAAGGACGAATACTATCTTGATCTGGCCAAAACCGTCGCCAAACGCGGTACCTGCACAAAGGTGGAATTCGGCGCTGTAATCATCAAAGATGACCAAGTGGTGGCTACAGGCTACAACGGCGCGCCGCGAGGGGCGAAAAGTTCCATTGAACATGGCTTTTGCCTAAGAAAACAGTTAGGTATTCCTTCCGGCCGCAATTACGAGATCTGCCGTTCCGTCCACGCGGAACAGAATGCCATCATCAATGCCGCCCGCGCGGGCGTAAGCCTGCTTGGCGGCGACATTTATATCCATGGCGAACTGCGCGAAGATGGCAAAAAAGGAAAACCGGTGGACGCGTTCCCCTGTTTTATCTGCAAGAAGATGCTCATCAACTGCGGCCTCAAGCGCGTGATCTGCTCGCTCGCGAATGGAAACTATAAGGTTTTCTACATCAATGAATGGATACGCGAATGGTGCGAGAGCGACATCATCGATGACCAGTTCCAGTATGGAGTCGAATACCTGGAGCCTGGCGCCACGGAAAAACGGAAATATTTCAAAGTTTCACCCGTTCTCGCAAAAAAGATCGAACACGTGAAAAAAACGAAGGTAAAAAGCCGTCGTTGACCTTTTCTTCGCCAATATAAAGTTGTTTTGTCTTTCGATTAAATTGGATATTGACGAAATCCCTGTCCCGAATGACAGGAATTATGCATTCCACAACGTCATCCAATTCATCGAGTGTTTTGGTAGATTCGACCATGCTGAATTCCTCTTCCGTTCCTGCATTCACAAAGCGGAGAAAATTGATAACCTCCCCTTGAGCGCGTTTGAGTTTTTTCAAACGCAACCGTTCAATGACTTCTTCCCGAATTTTGTCCACTTCCCAATCCGCTTTTGCTTCTTCGACAGCCTTCCTTTCCTCAGGCAATAACTGAACACCATCTTCAGCAGCATCTTGATAAAAATCATGTCGCGCTTGTCGCAAATAATATTTTCCAGAATTGCTTTTCATCCTCTCAGCAAATTTATTCCAGTCATCAAT
>Ga0315284_10005907_pt1 | contig 17422 bp, 21 predicted proteins | sample YL17G09_16_MG_FD_203696 | JGI IMG/M metagenome (GOLD analysis project Ga0315284, IMG submission 203696) | Sediment microbial communities from Yellowstone Lake, YNP, Wyoming, USA - YL17G09_16 | ecosystem: Environmental > Aquatic > Freshwater > Lake > Sediment | place: USA: Wyoming | collected...
AAGAACATGATAATATCAAAGCTATCTGCGACAGCCCTGATATGACTAAGATCACATTCTCCCGGTAATCCTTTTCTATGACTACTACAAGATGGCGTAGGATCATATCCAAAGTAAGAAACCTCATGTCCTAGAGCCTTTAATTCCCTAGGAATACCCATTGGACTAGACCAAGTGTCTAGATCAATACCATCGAAGTGCCAAGCACAAGCTATTCGCATTGTAAGTCCTTAATATTAATGAATTTGACCCCAGCATCAATCCATTGTTTATTTGCTCTAATAATAGAGTCAAAGAAATTCCAAGCTAATACAATTACTAAATCGGGAAGATCTATATTCATATTATGTACTAACACTTCCCCTTTTCCTTTTACCGGAATCCCTGTACCGGGTATAAATTTTCCAACTTTCAGTGCATTATCCTCAATAGTACACTCAATATCATCACTAGTGATACCAAAGAAGTTTAAGGCTGTGGTCGCCTTAGCAGGCGAGCCATAGGCTACTATTTTAGGATATTGGGCCTTCAGCTTATCAAGGTTGGTCCTAACTGTTTTCTTAAGATTGTAAATCTTCTTACCAAATCTAACATAAGTTGCAGACCTCAACAACCCTGACGCTTTTTCGTTATCTAAAGCATCTACAACTGAATCTTCAACTTGTTTATATCTACTTATATAGGCTCTAATAGAACCACCATGAGTGTCAATATATTCTACCTTATATAGGCAAAAACCTATACGATTAAAGAAGTTATATAAAGAAGTTACACTCCAATAATTTGTATGTTCATGATAAATATTATCAAAGGTTAAATCTTCAATAGTATCTAATAGATATTGTACTTCTACTACAAAGTCACCGCTGCTCTTTAATAGCTTGAAAGCAGTCTTAGCTATTTCTTCTAACTTATCTGAATGAGCAAAAACATTAGAGGCTGTAATGAGATCAGCCTTTCCAACCGAAGCTAGAACGTCAGTGACAATAGCCTCAGTAAAATAGGAGTTCATGGTTGGGACTCCATTAGAATTGGCGAGCTTCGCTAGATTATGTGCAGGTTCAATTCCTAGAACCTTACATTTACCGATAAGTGGTCGTAAGGCCACTCCGTCATTTGACCCTATATCAATCACCAAGCTATCGCTTGTCAGATCGTATTCCTTGATGTACTTAGCTGCATTTTCTTCAAAATGTCCAACGAAATCTTTATTAGTAGAAGACACATATAGATAATTATCAAACATCTTCTCTGGTGGAATTACCACTGAAAGTTGGCAATTATGACATCTGGGGCAGTATTTCATTTCAAGCGGATAAGCGTCACAATCCTTGGATTCTGTAAGCCCATTTGCTAACGGGGACATCCCCAAAGATACACAATCTTCCAACTTATTCGAATAACATGATCGGCATTCAGTCTTATATGATTGCATAAGAAACTGTCGAAATTTTTCATCTACCAAAATATAAGGAATGGTATGGGTGATCCCATAGTTATCATGGTCCCTCTCCCCATTCACTAAATTTAAGAAAATAGAGTCACGAGTAAATACCATCGTATGAGCCACATTGGGCTTAATGATAGCAATATCACCCTCATTTATCAGACGTGTCTCAACATTCGCATCCGGGACCGATAGATCCTTAATAACGCTGATGTATTGACCTTTGATAAGTAAACACTTTTGTTCTTGAATAGGGTGGTAATGATTAGCCCGTACTGTACCAACCTTAGATTCGATATATCCGATTAAATTAATCGGCTCAGTGAGTTCATAATTTCTGATGACTCCGCGAGAATCATTAACACAATTCCCGCCTCTGTCAATATACTCTAAAGAGTCATTCTTATTTTTTACCGACCATTTCGAAATCATATCACCTATTGCTGATTCTAACGAATAAAGAAACTTAAAGCCAGTAGCTAAAAGCTTCTCATTAGAGATGGTATATCCTAGATTTGGGATTTCATCCTGAGTCTTAATGATCTTAAGACTAGGTGCAAACTTCTTACATAACAGAGCGACCTGTTCGACTGTGACGCTATCTTTTGACAGATGGAAGGTCTCCCGATTTATGTCAGACTCGGCCATGAATTTCATACATCTGACCACATCCAGCAATGGAACTAGACTCTTTAGCTGAACCCCACCAGAAAATAGACTAATCGTACCTCTTAACGAGGCTATCTTTGCGAATAGATTTGGCATTATACTCATTCGCATAGTATCGCCAGAATATCCATAGACCGATGCCAGCCTTAAGATGACGAAGTTCTTATCAGAAGAATATAGGTCTTTTTCTGACTGGACCTTACCTGTAGCATAGGTCAATACAGGGCAGACTGGCTCATCTTCGCTCAGGTTCTCACCAGTCTCAGAAAAACCCTCGTAAACCACATGCGTTGATGGGAAAACTATTTTACATGCGGGTTTTACCCACTTGATAATGTTTCGAGTTCCTTCAACGGCTGTTTCTGTTATCTCTTTTTCTTTTACTGGATCTTCCGGCTTAACATAAGCTACATCCGTAATTCCGGCTAGGTGAATTACTACATCAGCATCCTTAAGAATATCTTCAGCCGAAGGATCTAAGATCGATTTCTGAAAGAAATTGATTCCCCAACTTCGAAGCTGGGCGACCCGTTCAGAAACGAATCGCTTATCAATAACTATGATCTCTTTAAAGCGAGACTCTCCAGAGTAAAACTTGCATAGTTCTGTACCGATATAACCCAATCCGCCGGTAATTACAATCTTCATCGTGTGTTCCTATATAACCAACAATCAGCAGGATAAGTAGTAATATTTAATTTACCAAACGCTTCGTGTACAGCATCTCTTACTCCGGGATGCCCTGAATTTGGACCACCATCATAATCATGACCACCCATCAATCCACCACTTTTTAATTTTGGATACCAAGCAGCAATATCTTCTTTTACAAAAGAGTATTCGTGGTTAGCATCAATAAATATAGCATCTAATGATGCATCATCAAATTGTGTTGCAGCTTCTACAGATGGTAATCGAATTGGAGTTATGTTTGGAATAGTTGATACATTAGAAATAAACAACTCATAAAGAGTGTTATTACGGATAAATATATCTGAATTATGATCTAATATATCCGATCCTAGCCAAGTATCTACAGCATAAATACTAATATTTTTGCTAGAGTTAACTGCCTCTACTCCAAGATAAGCAATACTCTTGCCTTTCCAGCAGCCTACTTCTACTATTTTTCCACTTACAGGGACTTGATCTATAAAGTACGAGTATAATTACTCATATCCAAACCAATTTTCACCAAATCGTTCTTCTTGATAAATATGTTTCACAACATTGCCTTTACTAAATTATTGTCATGAGTATGCCACAATCCAGAAGATGGCTCTGGTTTATTTCTAATTAATATTTCATCCCAATTTCTGTTCTGATATTTTACTGTATAGTATTGATTAATAAACTCTGTAAGATATTTTTCATGATAAGTATCAGTACCAATATACTTTACCCAGTCCTTAAAGATATTAATGCCGCAAGGTTTTAGTATAAAAAAATCACCTGAGTAATATCCAAGTTCACCCCAAACAGAAGGCTTACAAACTAAAGCATCAAATTGCTCCTGAAATTCTTTCTCAAGGGGTGTAGAATCTACAATAAAACAATCTATTTGGGAAAAAATAACATTTTCATATTTAGACCAAACATCATAACTTTCTGAATGGGCTTCGCCGTGACCAAGTTGATAACCAGCATTATTTTCAGATAAACCTATTGTTACAGTAGTATTAAATTTGGCTTTACTAACAATACTATCTAGTTTATGATTTTTATTATTACATAGCAACAATACGTCGAAATTTTCCTTTAAGAATTGACTTCTATTAAAAAATTGAGAAGCATAATATACTTCATCAAGATGTCTATGGAAATGATATAATAGTAGATTTTTTTTCATAACCAATCATCAATAAAGGTTTTAGGCTCCCATCTCAAATAATCTATTGCTGTATCGATACACGCTAATGTATGATCTGCTTCACCATCCCTATCAGCAATATGAATCTGATTAACAGAAATTTTATCGGCTAACTCTTTAATACTAATATTTTTGCCAGATCCAATATTAAGAACATTCGCCCTGCCAATTGAAGATTTCATAGCCGCAATATTCGCGGAGACTACATCTCCGACATAAACAAAATCCCTTCGTCTGCTGCCATCTCCGACAATGGTGAGCGGCAACCCCTGACGAGCCTGTTCCTTGAAGATACCTACTACTGGTACATATGGCCCATTAATAGGTGAATTCTCTCCAAATACGTTGAAGTACCTCAGAATTATACTACTCACTTCGTGAGAGTATTGACGAAATAGTTCTTCTCCTAAAAACTTTGAGTGAGCATATGGATTTAAACAATCAATACGGCATCTCTCGTGTGTTGGAAATATTTGCGTAAGCCCATAAACTGATGAAGTTGATGAATATATTACCTTTTTAACCTTATACCTCTTTGAAGCCTCTAAGACGCTTAATGTGCCAAGTACATTAGTACGATAAGCCAAAGAAGGATTCAAAATAGCTGGCTGAATACGACTTTCAGCAGCAAGATGAAATACATAATCTACATTATAAAATAAATCAGATATATTGTTGATATCAAAAATATCTCTATAATAATAATCTACCCCCTGCCGCTCATTATGTGAGAATGGATTATTGTCAATAACGACTACGTCGTGATTAAGATTAGCTAGGGCATCGACTAGATGCCCTCCTATAAATCCCAGACCTCCAGTTACTAAAATTCGCATGCTTTTGACCCATTAAATTCTGGCTTAAACACCAGCCTATTATACCCTGATTCCTTCATAAATGCTTCCAAATTATTGTCTTCTGATGGAGCCTCAGTAAAAAGGAGTAGGAACCCTCCACCTCCGGCACCAACAATTTTACCGCCTAAAACATCAAATTTCTTTTTGACAGTATCATAAATAGAATCTATTTCCCTAAGAGAAATCTTATTAGACAGCCCCTTTTTTAATCTCCAATAATCGTCGAGCATTCTACCATAATCTAATATGTTACCAGATTGTAAAATATTTAAAGTCTCATATGACTGATCTTTAATTTTAAGTAGTAATTCTTCTGAATTACCCTTCAAAGATCTCTGGTCATTTAATATGTCAGAAGCATCCCTGCGGACATTAGTATAATAGAGTTGAATATGAGAAACAAGCTCTTCTATTCTTTTTACTGGAATACTGACGCGGACTGCGACAGTTCCTTCTTGACTAATTTCAAAAACTTTGAATCCGCCAAAAGCAGCAATGTATTGATCTTGCTTGCCAACGGGCTCTTGCAGCCTGTCAATCTCAACATGGCATGAATCATCAGCTAAAGATCTAGGATCGCAGGAGAGCCCCTTGTAGGACCTCACAACGTGGGATAATCCGACCAAGAAAGATCCAGAGCTTCCGAGTCCACTATTAGAAGGTAAATCAGCACATGTATTGATTTCACAGGCGTCTACGACGCCATGATACAGTAACATTTCTTTTGCCCTATGGTTTTTCAAATCACGGGCGTGTTTGACAATTTCAATTTGTGAATAGCGTAATTTCAAATCACGTTCAAAAAAATTAGGATTATATGTAACATAAATATACTTGTCAATAGCCAACGACAAGACAAAACCGCCATGTTTATTAAAAAAAGAAGGGAGGTCAGTACCGCCTCCCGATATTGTAATTCTTAATGGTGTTTTAGATATGATCACAACTCGTACCTCGCTGACAATGCATCGTTATAAAACATTTTAACGGTATCAACTGTATAATCATTTAAATCATACCCACGAAGTGAGTTGTATTTACCAATGATCTCTGGAGTAGCTGTGATTATGTCGCATCCAATTTTATTGGCTTGATATATATTATATATTTCTCTAGTAGAAGCCCATAGTACAAAGACATTCCTAGGCATTGTATCTACTGCAAATTTGACTATCTTCTTTGGGTTCCTGCCAGTATCAGCAATTCTTCCAGCAAAAATAGAGATAATGTGGTCTATATCATGACACATAACATCTGCTAGAGCAAGAATCTGTTCTTTTGTAAATACAGAAGTCACGTTCAATTGAATATCTTGCAATGATAATTTTTTTATTAAATCATATGAAGATTTACCTTTAGTATTTACTACTGGTATTTTTACATATACATTATGTCCCAATGCAGAGATTATTTTAGCCTGCCTCTCCATTTCATCAAAATCATCAGAAATGACCTCAAATGATACTGGAACTTCAGTAATCTCTTTTAACAACACCTTGGCGAAGCTAAGGTAATCTACTACACCGTCTTTTCGCATCAAACTTGGGTTAGTGGTAAAACCACTAATCCCATTGATCTTACGATCACGGTAAAGTGAAAGCATGGTGTTATAATTAGATCCATCAGCAAATATTTGAATCAACGTACTTCTCCTGAGGATAAAATTCTTCTGAGTGTCCGCCACGTCTTGGTTGTTGCAAGCCGGTATTGTGCATATCAATCTTTGAAAAATTAGGCAGATGAGATGCCGATCCTATCCAAAATTCTTCGTCTGGACGCTTATAAGAATCTAACATTGAATGATCGAGTTTGTTGATATAGGAACTTTTTGACCACCAAAAATTTCCAGAAAAATGTGGTCTTGGATAAGTAACCCAGTTGGTTCCGACTACGTCAACACCCGATAATTGTCCAACTGCGTCAGCCCATTTATGAATCATAAAATACTCCATCATAAATCGCCATGATTCATTATACACAAATGAAGGGCTGTCAGTATGAGTAGTTCCCTTATTGTGAAAATACATAAGTGGGCTGTCACCCACTTCAGAGGATGCGAAGTCCCTGATCAATTTTAGAGTGTTGTTTTCATAGTTATTATCGTTAAAATATACTACATTAGCCTTTTCAGGAACCGAATACAGTGAGGTTCCTCCGCTAACTCCGATTGTGAGAGTGTCTGCTGCTGAAAGTAGCCCACTAACATACAATTGATTAATTTGATTCTGGTATAAGTACTTCCAATGGCCATACATGCCAAGATGATAGAATAGATGCATTATTTATACTCATATGATAAGTTACGATGAGAAAATTTCATATTATCTTTGTTATCCAGTAATGATGTAACTATATCGGTAACATCTTGATGAAAAGAAAAATCGAAATCTTTCTTGAACTTATCACACGATAGTTTAAAATCATATTGACTAGCCGATTGTTCAGCCTCGATAGTCTTAAATTCTACGCCCATTCTTTCAGCAACATATTGGCCCATCTCTGTAGCAGTTTCGCTAAATGACGCTAAATTGTAGATTCCTCCAGGATTATCTGAATGTATTATAGTGTAAATAGCTCTATAAAGATCGTTGGTTCCAAGAATAGACCTATTAGTGTGTCCGTTATAAACTACAACCTCATTAGTTCGCCAAGCTGTAGTTACCATGGCATTTAGCATAACATCAGTCCGCAAGTGCGGAGCATATCCATTGACTGTACCAAACCTGAGGCCAAATGTTCTCCCTTTGCGATCTGACGCAGTTACGGCATAACCGTCTATCATTTGTTTTGATGCGTCATACGCATTGTATGGCCTCGCAAATGAAGTATTCTCATCAACGAATTCTTTCTGAGTATCGCCATATACGCTAGCACTACTGGCATAAATAAATATTTGGTGTGTGAGTTTATTCAATAGGTTAACGAAGTTAACCACATTGTTGTTAAATACGCCGTATTCATTGCCATAGCACATTTTGAAACTAGAATATCCAGCTAACAAAATAATGTTATCAAATAGGTCTAAATACTCTTCATGTAGATCATCAAAATCTATAACTGTATTATCAGAATTACGCTCAAAAATTTCTAGATCAACAGACTTGACATCAGGCAATGATGTCATCAAACAAGACCCCACATATCCACAACCTCCGATAATCAATGTTTTCATAGTACGCTTTCATAATACTTAATATAACTATCATATTCAGTTACTGATAAATTTTGTTTAAGATACTCACGAGTGTCAGAATCGTTATTTTCACGATTGGATATCATTAATCTATCATCATTGTAGGCTAATTCTGATGGAAATTTATGCCCCCAGTATTCTTCTATACCTTCATAACAATATTTTATATTGTCCCATCCAACCATCGATACCAATTTTTTTGTATTAAACCAGCAAAAACATCCGCTATAGTGCCAATCATAAAATTGCTGAGGAACCCATCCATTCCATGGATTTTTAGGATTTCTTACATCTATTAAATCTGGTGTCTCAACTTTTAATATACCGTATGTTATATATTTTCCATAAACTATTTTATTTATGACATTATCCATATACTCTAAGTTAAAATAATACGGCATGCAAATGCGATGTCTCGTTGTTGCGTCTAGACTTCTAGTGCATCCCTTATTATGAGAATAAAAAGTAATAGAATCCATGTTTTTAATATCTTTAATAGCGTCTATAAAATACATCGATTCTCTACTGTCACTATCATTGCTAACTATATAAAAACAATATTCTCCCAGAAATGTAAATTGTGCTGATATTAATACATAGTCAAGTATATCACAATAGTGATCTACAGATATATAAATGATTTTTTCACCGTTAAAAATATCACTATATCTACGCAAAGCATTTATATTTAATTGAGTCGCTATATCTATATTATCAATGTCTGCTATATAAGCATAAAATATTAAATTGCTATCCATTCTATCCCCAAATATGACTAATTACACCAGCATTATTAAGTTGAGCAATTATTTCGTTTCTACTTTCTGGAGTCTCAGATGTCATATAGATATCATGCCACTCTATATAAATATCACTGATTCTATTGGCTAAACCGTCTGAAATTAATTTACGTAAAATCTTAAACTCTGAACCTTCAACATCGATTTTCATTATGATCCGATCAGATATATTAAAACCGGATATAACTTTAGATATATCAGTACAAGGTACACCAATTATTGTATTATGAAATCTATAAGATTCAGAATTAGGGTCTGAACAAGCTCCGGCATTCATCAGTTTTTCAATTGATCCGGCACCAGTTGAATTTAGCTGAACAGAAAAATCTGAATATCCTTCGTGATCAAGTATCGCCCCTCTGTGCAGTTCAATATTGAGATTATTAGGTGGTGATCTGAGTTCTTCAACAGTTTTTTCAAGTACAAACAAAGCTGCTGGATTTGGCTCCCAAGTGTGAATCTCCCATGAGGAGTCCATATTATATTTCTGAATGAATGTCCTGAGACCCTCGCCAAAGTGACCTCCACAATCAAGATATACATTCATGATTTAATCCTATAAAATGCATCATTCTCATTAGACATACCGAGAAACTCATATCCCTTATTAGACATAAATTCCGTCATACTATCAATCCTGTATTGAAAAGTAGAGGTCTCAACTCTTATATATGTCGGTGGATTTTTTAAAAAATCCAGCCCATTCATAGCTTCTTTTTCATACCCCTCAACATCAAGCGATAAAAAGTCTACATGAATTAATCCAACTTTATCAAGTAGTGACTGTAGCGTAGCCACAGGTACAAAAATATTCTTTCTACCAATATATTTTTCCTTAGTAGCGGTCAATTGATGTTCATCATAATAGTCTAACGGAATTGTTATTTGAGAAGTTAGACTATCTCCTGTAGTTATTTCATCAAAATTACCAAGAACAATCTTTCCTTGATAATCAAACGATACCAAGGCGACATTTTCAAATGCATTTGCTTGTGATCGATTAGCTACACATTCATTGAACTTATGAGGATTCGGCTCTACTAAGAGTCCAATCCACCCACGCCTTTCGAGACTGTAAGTATTCGACTGAGAAATACCATCATTTGCTCCAGCTTCAACATATATCCCACAATCAAAATCTAGATACTTATCCACGGATAGCCTCCACTATTAAGTGCAATAAAATACTCTGCCACTCTTCTGCGTGTGGGGTAATACGACCTTCGATTGACGGAATAAGAATGGTCTGGTGAGACTCATCTAAAGCGTAGCCACCATCGCGGGAGACAATCGCGACAACATAACTGCCAACCTTACGTCCTAGTTTGATTGCTTCAACGAGATTCCTTGATGTGGTTTGTGACCCTCCACCAACAGACAATACAAACAACGAATCATTTTCAGACAGGTTGGAAATTTCCAACCAGTCTGAGTAGCATGTATTCCAGCCATCATCGTTAATACGGGCAGTAAGCTCAGCGACATTATCAGTCACTGCGTAAGATTCGATACCGAGAATCTTCCTGAAGTCATTCACAGCATGGGACGCATTTGCAGCACTGCCACCAACGCCTAAGAAAAAGATCCTGCCATTCATCTCTTTTACTGCCGCAATGATATCGCAAACTTCGCGGATCTCATCCTTATTGATAACATCACAGATATGTTTAACTTCGGAAAGATATTCGTCTATAGTATTCTGAAACATGCTTGGCTATATCCTAAACTTTGGTGACACAAACACTCAATCTGAATACCAGTATCTAGCAAGAATTCAGCAAAAGCCTTAATCTCATGCTCACGATAATCATCATAATCACAAATTTCATCAAAATCCAGTATTGTACCGCTTACAATACGAGGTTTCAAAGTAGTAAGCACTGTTTTACAAGCACTATAAACGTCACTATCAATGTGGACGTAAGAAGCATTCTGAGGATGTTCCAGTAAAAAGGAACCTAAGGTATCCTCAAACAGCCCTTTAATCAGGGTTACGTTAGCTGGCCAAGCCGATATAGCACGGCTCGGACTTGCATCATACATCCCCGGATTAGCACCTGCTACTGAATCATCAATCATTCCATTAGGAACAATCCCGTTAAGGTTATAACAGCCCTTTGGATTAGATGAGTCCCAATAATCTGGCAACCCTTCAAAAGAATCAAACCCATAGACATCAATACCCCTCTCAGCGGCGATCCTAGCTATGGTCCTCATAGACCTACCACGATAAACACCAAACTCCATCCATAGTCCATCAAGAGTAACATGTTTAAGTACAGCACTTAGATAAGTTACATGATAATCGCTAGAAGCATATTGCTCTTTAGCCGATTTAATCATTCCTAAAATTTCATCAATTTTTTGATTGAGCATTTTTAATTCTATCTCGTAAATCTGTAGAAGACCAAATACCTCTTTTGTGGAAATAAACATGCGAGCAATACTGCTCGCCTGTTACTGGTCCGGGATCTCCGACCACTCTTACATCTGGACGAATCTTAGATAAGATTCTTTCAAGATCGGCCTCTGTTTTATATCTGATGATCTCATCAACATATTTAATAGATGAAAGCTGAATCTCTCGCTCTATTATAGTCTGCACTGGAGAATTTTTCCAACTTCTTTCATCATGAGGGTTTTCATGTAATGCAGCTACTAGATAGTCACACACAGACTTAGCCTCTTTTAGATACTCGCAATGACCAGCATGTAATAAATCAAAAGCACTAGCAACAAAACCAACAATCTTAATCTCGTTATTGGCTCGCCACTGCTTTGCCGATACAGCCTTATCATCTACAAATAAATCATAGCTTGGTTTGCCAAGCCGAAACTTATGATATTTAACACCCCAAGCGTCTAATTGTGCAAGTGATAACTTGCCATAATATTTGCCCGATGTGCCACCCCTAGATGTAAAAATACTAATCTCATGTCCACTATCATATAATTCATTGATTTTCTTAATTACTTGGAGGTATGGCATAGCCTCTTCATACTTTCGAGACGAAGGCGTCAAACATATAGTCTCGTCCATATCAAAACAATATTTCACGCTACTCTCGCGTAAAAGTCATCTGCACAAATTTTCTGCAAAAGGGTATACCCATATTGGGTCAAATATGCAGATACAGCATCTCTCTCATTAGACTCAACACTGATGAGAGAAACCGTAACATGATTAAGATCTAAGCTTTTTAAAACACACAACTCATTTCCTTCAACATCAATACTAAGATAATCTATGTGAGATATATTCCTTTCAGATAAAATCTCTCCAAGCCTCTTTGGAAAGACTTGTTTTTTGACACAAACCGCATCTGGACGCTTAATTAACTCTTGTGCAATTCTGTTGGCATGGTCGTTCTTAAAACCACTCTCTAGCCCACCAAGACCACTGGCAGATCCAGTAATATTCCAGAAGGTCTGTTCAGTTATATCATCGTTGACTGCGTAGTTAAGGCATTCACATTCTCTATTAGCCACTAATTCATTGTAAAGATCTATATTGGCCTCTATCGAAATGCCACGCCATCCAAATAGCTTTTCAAAAATTAGTGTATTACTCCAAGCTATACCATCATGAGAACCTACATCTACAAAAAATCCATCTCTCATATTATTAAGTACATTGATAGCATATTCACACGGAAGTGGATGTGGTATGCTAGAATCGCCAGCGTAGCCGGGATATCGTGAGAAAAAATCAGACATATAAAGATAAAATCCTTTGTTCAATTTTTTTAATGTCATAATGTGAATAATACTTATTTAGTATTAATTCAGATCTATGGTCATAGTAATAGTCTACTTCTTTTAACTCTTTCATTTCTGCAATGTATTCATCTAAACTATTAGCAATTTTTCCACATCCATCTAGCATCTCTATATGCCCCTGATCTATATCACTTGGATGTGATACAATCGGTAATCCATGATACATGGCTTCTATCATACAGGCAGAACAGACCTCACCAAATGGTTTGGCATGAGTATAGCAATCTAAAGTCTGGAGAAATTTATGGATCATATTAGTATCAGAAGTATGGTCTAAGAAAATCACATTCTTGATATTGGCTTCACCCACATAATCCCGATGGGCTTGTCCACCCCCCAACATTAAAAAGATTGAGTCATCCTGAAACAATCTGAAGGCATCAAATGGGATAGGGGAAAATAACCCAGAACAATTTCTCTGATGATAGCCAAATACAAAGGCGTCCTGACGGACATCTAACTGTTCTCTCAGATTATCTCGCGTCTTAGGAGGCACATGAACAATAGATGGTATAATTTCTATTTTACCGGCTCCACCGTTGGCAAGCCACCGACTCGCCTGCCAATTACATAGCAAGATATTCCTGTGAATATTATCCTGATTATGAGCATTCACACCATGTATAGTATGAATTATTGGAGATTTTATCTTAGTAAATGGATATTCAATTGCTCCACCAACAACACTATGGACAAAATCATACGAATCATCGAATTTACTATCAAAATCACTAATCCAATATTCTCGCTCACAATGATCTACCTGTATAAAAACAGTTTTAATCCCATAAGATTTTACCAATTCTAACCGCGAAGCGTCATGATCGGGGTGATTGGGAGTGTTACCTGCACGGTTTGTGTAATAAAAGGTCACATCATGGCCAGCCTTAGCACAGATGATCGCATAACTTTGTAGATAGCGTTCGCCACCACCGGAAGCCATACCACAATACTTAACGAAAGCTAGTCTCATCTCATGGAAGTCTTAAAAAGGCCAGTCTCTGAGCCTTGTGATACAATTGGGTCCCACCAGTATGCCGCACTGTCGTGTAGCCATAACTGATAATTCATCTCCCAATCTGCGCACAAGTGAAATGGGATCATCGTCCCTACTAACTTTTGGCAGAGGCTTTTTTTAATTACAGTAGCACCTAAGCAACGGGTAGCTGGGTGATCCTTTTTACTGACATCCTCATCAGCATACAAATTACAACAAGATGCTAAAAATAAGATATCGTACTCCTGCGGAGTACGGTTATATAGATCGTCAAATCTATCAACAAAGTTGTCCGCTAGTACACTATCATCTTCAAGAATGAGAGCATACTCATCATTTCCTTCAGCGATCTGCTTATAGATCGCACAATACTTAATAGTAACTGAAATGTCTGTCAATTTGAGTGAGCGAGGTTGATTCTCCGGAAACCAGCGATTATATTTTGCCCGTTCTTCTTCTGGATTATCACGATAATATCGAGAGATAGTTTCAAACGACAATTCAGAAGCATCAAAATCTTCAAAAAATTCAAAATTCGTAAAATCATGCTCAGCAAATTGAGTTAATATAGAGAGCTTCCGGTCAGGAAGCTCTTTGCAATGAACTACATATGTTTTTAAATCAAACATTCAATTCTCTTTAAAACATTTTCAGGAAGAACAAATTGTGGAATTTCACCATCATTAAACCACGGCTCTTCCAGAATCGAAAAGTACAGATCGTTATCGCGGTCAATCTCATTAAGTTTCTCTATCAGCGACTCGTCACTGTAGTCTTTAGCTAAAATAAAACTTTTTACATTAAAGTCTTCACCGACCCTATCATTTCCCCAATAGACAGGAATACTATTAGCAAACATTGGATGGATAATCTTTTCAGTGGTATAGCCAAGATAATCTCTGTTCTCAAATGATATAGTGAATTTAAAGTTTCGCAGAAACTCAATTTTTTCAATATTATCGCTTCTGCCGGGAATGTTCCAATTACAATTATTAAACAGTCGTCCAGCAGAAACTACTGGCCGACCAGCTAAAGATGTTAGTTTTGGAAAGAAATCAACACGTTTGCCGCTAGCTTGAGAATAAACAAAATTACAGAAGTACGGCTTCTCTATAAGAATCGCGTCCTTATCTATCTTCTTTTCAAGAAAATCCTGAATGTTATGATGATAGGCATGGTCTCGTTCGGCTATATATGGCCTATTAAACCAATTTAGATATACCATCCATAGCGGTAGCCTATAATTTTTCTCATGAGCGTCATGATCAAATGTAAAAGCTAAATCACACTCATCCCAATTTGGTAGAGTTGATTCGCCAGTATAATATACGAGTTTTGCTCGTGTGCCTAAGTATTTTTGCTTCTCGTTCTGCCTTTGATAATCAACTGAATAAAACACAAGATCGGGATCGACCTCATCAACGACTACGTCGTATTTGGTCTTTAACAGATTGTAAAAGTAGTTATCAGTCTTAACCAGACCGACCCAGAAATCTACAAAGTTAACTTTTATAGTATCCAAACCATTCCTCCCGCCATTTTTGACCGCCAGCAAAATGACGGATGAGAACTTCGTTCCGCTCCGTTCGATTGATAAGAAATTCACAGCCAGACTCGCCTTCCATCTCTGTCACATTCCAGCTTGCTGGAAGCACTCCTACGTGCTCATAGAGTTCTTCTAATGAGTAAGTCGGCAAATCACCCGAAGAATGCCAGCCGTAGTCTGGAAGCTCAGTGAAGGGCACCCATGAATGCCTCTTTACGCCCGCTAGGGCGTACCACGATGCCTGTTCTCTAAACTCATGCCAAAAGGCGTTTGTATAGCCAAATGCCTCGTGAAGGCTTACCCGATCATTTAATTCATTGAAGCGGGTCTCATCTAGAATAAGGTCAATCATTTTGATCGACCAGTCGTTAATTTTCAAAGAGAAGCAACCCATGCAATGTGAGTTACCTGAATCAATTGAATAGTTAAACGACTTAGGACAGGGGAATTCTATCTCTGGATGTATTAGGCACATGTCAGCGTCTATATGGACAACTTCGTCATTCAATTGGAATTTGCCAGACTGAATAAACTCACGGATCTTAGTAAATTTCAACCAAGTTAAATTGCCTCTGAAAGGCACGAGTCCACTGGTAATCTCGATATACTCTGCATCATGAATTCGGCAATATTCTTTGTTGCGTGGAGACATCCATTCGTTAAAGAAATCTTGACGAGAATCGGAGTAGCTAGCAAATACTAGAAGAAACTTCATTTCAGCCTCTTGAGGATGTTATTATATACACCGTCTAGTGAGAAATATTTATTATAGATACTATCTATAGTGGTAAGCATTTGCTCATACCTACGGTCAGGAACTGACCGCAGTATTTTATCAATATCCCCAATATCTTGTTCCTCTATAAGGACCGCTATATCCTCCCAATCGATTTCATCTGCCCACGGCAGACAGAAATCGTCGCTAATGTAAACTGGAACTGATCCAAGCTGCATAGCCTCATACATCCTAAAGCTAGTATTTCCATATCCACGAGGACATAAAGTAAACTTACTCCTGCATGTAGTTTCGAGATGAAAAGTCATTCTGTCTTCAGTTATCTGAGGCGTCCACCTATCTAAATGTAACAGATACTTAGGGTCATCATACAATGCACGACACATCTTTTCACGGATTGGATGTGTGGTTGACCCAACAAACGAAGCGAATACATTGTGTTTGATACGCTCACAACATGGCACTGGAGAACAAATCGCTGGAATAGGGATATCATTTCGCGGAGTATATTGAGATGAGGAAAAAATTAATGTATCTTGTGGTAACTGAAAAGCTACCCCATCATCGTGCTGGCAAATAGTGAAATAAGCTCCCTCTGGGAGCTTGTTGAGAAAGTCTTGTACGCCATCAGACCTTCCTTCGACCTGCAAGGTAGTCCAGCTAATTCCAATATAGTCTCGTTTCAGATCGTTATCTTCTTGAGCAAAACGAGCGAAGCAGTAATCCTCTAGATATTGACCTACATGATAGGGTGGGTATACTGGATAACTTGGTTTTGGTCTAAACCTATCCTCTGAGTAAATCATATTTGCTCCGCACTAACTTCAACAATTCAATTTTATTTTGAACCCCAACAGTCCAATTGGCATGATGAATTATTATATCGTTTGGAATATTAAAATCTCTATTGTTCCAAACTCCGTTAAGATAATGTGCCACATTAAAAAATCTATGAGATAATCTTTTATGCTTTACCATATGCAAATTGTCGTTAAGACTAGTCTGATCTTCTAATCTATAATTATCTACCATAGATGTAAACATCTTTAGTGTAGACTCGTTAGCCCTACAAACAAAAAAACCAGAACACATAGCATGTATATCATCTTGACCCGCAATGTCAAAATCTCCGAGTTCGGACAATAACTGGTCCACTGGATCTGAGAAGAATTGAACGTCTACGTCTGAGACAATAAAAATATTGCCCATCTCTTCTTCACATATCTGCTTAAAGAATAATACCTTCTCAAAACAAATATCGCTCCATCCAGCCTCGTAGAAGTTGGCAGATGCACATATTTGGGGTATTTTTTTCGTATGCAGTTCAAGTGAAAGCGGGAGCGTAGCTAGAAAATAATCAGTAAAAAGGGAGCTATGTGATTCTGAATATGCGGTATAAATTCTCATGTAGATTTCTTACATAAATAAGATAGCATATGAACAAACTTATCTCTAACATGCCCAACCTCTTTTAGGTTTCGATCCATATTAGACTCTTTAGATGACATACCCTCAGGATTTCTGTAA
>Ga0315284_10005908_pt1 | contig 17420 bp, 15 predicted proteins | sample YL17G09_16_MG_FD_203696 | JGI IMG/M metagenome (GOLD analysis project Ga0315284, IMG submission 203696) | Sediment microbial communities from Yellowstone Lake, YNP, Wyoming, USA - YL17G09_16 | ecosystem: Environmental > Aquatic > Freshwater > Lake > Sediment | place: USA: Wyoming | collected...
AACCCGTAAATGGGGGGGCCCGCCCCCCGTTTAAAAAAAAACCCCCCCCCCCCCCCCCCCCCTAAAAAAAAGCATTGTAAACCTAAAGAACGTTTTTTTGTCCCTTCATCGACCCCCTGCCGTCTACTCCCGAAAACCAACTCACCTGTCGTCGCCTCGTGCCCCATATCCACGACGACGGCCGTCGGCCGGCCCGTCGCAAAGGAGGCCAGCACGGCGGCCCGCGACAGGAAGACGGCGGGCGTGCCGTGCCCCTCAAAGGCCAGCTCCACCATGCGCTCCCGGTCGGCGTCGCCCTGGACGGTCGGCTCCGCGATGAGGAGGGGGTGCTCCTTGGGGTCGATGCGCAGGCGGTCACTGGCGAGAGAGAAAGAGGGAGATGACGTGAGAAGGGTGCGACGAGAGGAAAAGGAGCGTGGCGTTGTGCCTGGAGGGAGACACACGGCACGCCCGCGCGCGCCTCTCGCAAAACTCCACAACACCAAATCCTCACATGAGGGCGTGCTCCCACAGGGAGTCTAGCTGGTCCCAGTCCGCGTAAGTGCCGTCATCCGCGAAGAGCGGGGTGAGCTATGGTATGGGAGAGAAAAGAGAGAGTAGGCAGAGGTGAGGGAGGTTTGAGAGAGATCGCTGGCCTTTTCGTCAAGCCTAGCGCGCACTCTCCAACACCACCCCGTCTCATCACGCTCTACGTACCTCCATGCCATCCCGCCGGTAGTTGACGGCTTGGGATCCGACGTACATACCCCGCCGGTCGGTGGCGCCGGACGAGGCAGCCCCCGACGAGCCGGCGATGCGTCCGACCAGGGAGGGGAAGACCGCTTTCGGGGCGTCCTCGCCCGCGTAACCGGCCTTCACGTTCAGGGAGCCCGCATCCAGGACGACCGCGTTGATTTCATCTGGAATGAAAAGGGGGGATGGCGATGTGGTAAGGGAGAGCTGAGCGGAGAGAAAGACGAGCGCCGGCGTTGGCCATCCAACTCCGCTCGCACGCTTTTCGTTTCGATCAACTACTCACCCCCGCCAAACATGGTGCCCGGGTTCTGCATGGCGACAAGGACTGTCTGTGCGCAGGGCCCCCACAGGTGGCGCGAGGTAGCTGCCACGAGGAAGAGAGAAGAGAAGGAAAACAAAAAAACACAAGCCGCTCGTAGGTCTGGCCTTACCTGCTTGCTCTCAACCCCGGCCTTCATCTCAAACCTTTTTCCATCACGCCCCGGCGTCGCCCGCCCTCAACACATGCAACCCTCCGTCCTGCCGCCCAAGAAGCGGACCCCCAGCGAATCCCCACCCCCACCGCCATCGCCATCGCCTGGCGCGCCTCCCGGCCTCATAGAGATATCAAAAATACGCGGCACGGCCCCGCCCCGCTCGCCCCGCATCGGCCCGGCCTTCCAGACCGACCTGCCGGACCTGCTGCCCAAGCCGCCGCCTGGGCGTGGAGAAGGAGCGGATTGAGAGGGCTGTGCGTAAAAGGTCGAGGAGCGAGAAACGCGGCTGGACGCCTCTGCATCGGCGGAGAGCGAGTGCGCGACGAAAGAGAGAGAAAAAAAAAAACTCGCTCCTCCCCATCTTTTTCGCCTGGGAAAAGCCATGTTTGGCGGCGGCCACCGTGCTCGCCGCTTCTCCCTCCTCCTCCTCGAGGAGGGCGAAGATTACGTGGGGGACTGGGTGGCGACCGCGGCCTGGCCCCCCGCCGTGCCCGGCAATGCCGCGGGCACGCCCACGCTGGCCGGCCGCCTGCGCCTGGCCTCCAAGTCGCTCTTCTTTGAACCGGACGACGGCCGGGTGCCCATCGCCCGCTTGCCTTTAGCCTCGACCACCCGGCTGGAACCCGTCCCAGGCACGGATAGCATGGCCTTCGAGGTTGTGTGCACGTCCGTCACCCGCATGAAGGCTGACAACGCGGACGGGCCGTACGGCTTTGACCGGTTCGAGGGAGACAGGGGTGGGGGTAGTGGGGGTGGCCGGGAAGCAGCCAACACTCCTCTCCTCCCGCCGCCCGCCTGGCGATTCACACTCCCGTACGCGTCCCTGGAGTCGGTGCTGCCGTCCGCTCACACCTACCTGGCCGCCTCCCGCCTGCCGCACGGCGACCGGGCGGCCGCCCTCGCGTCCCTGGCCGCCGAGCGGGTCGCCCGTGCGGCCTTTGACCCCTCCCGCCTGGCCGACTACAGCGAGGCCGTGGCCTGGGAGGGGGCCGCGCGCTTGGCGGCACCGCTGACCTCCCAGGCCGGGCGGCTGGCCATCACGGACGCCCGCCTCTACTTCCAGCCGCTGGACGACCTGGACGGTGACAAGCCCGTCCGGTCACACGCGGTCGCCCGGGTGGGGGCGCTTGCAAAGCGGCGCTCCGGCCTCAGGCCCGTCGGCCTGGAAGTCTTTTTCCTTTCAGAAGATGTGGGTCGGGGTGGCAGTGCTGGTGGTGGTGGTCGGAACACCGCGACCGCCCCCGACCGGGCCGGCACGTGGGGCGGCCCCTCGGCCCTCCTCACCTTTTCCACCCCTGCCGCCCGCAACGCTGCCGCCGCCGCCCTCACCCGCTCCCTGGGCGCGGCCGCCCCGGCCCGGGCGGCCGCGTCCGCGGCCGCATTTGAAGATCCGGCCCGCATCGCCGCCGTCACTGCCGCCTGGTCAGAGGGGCGGCTGTCCAATCTGGATTACCTCCTCTTTTTAAATCTGGCGTCCGGGCGGTCGTTCGCCGACGTCACCCGCTACCCGGTCGTCCCCTGGGTCCTGGCCGACTACAGCTCGCCCACCCTGGACCTGCACTCACCGACCTCCTACCGGGACTTGTCCAAACCCATGGGCGCGCTCTCGCCGGCCCGCCTGGCGACGTTCAGGGAGCGCATGGCACACATGCCGCCGTCCGACGACGCGCGCGACGCGCCCTTCCTGTACGGCACGCACTACTCCTGCCCGGGCTACGTCCTGTTTTGGCTGGTCCGGGCGGCGCCCGCCCACATGCTGCGCCTGCAGGGCGGCCGCTTCGACGCGCCGGACCGGCTGTTTGCCAGCGTGGGCGAGGCCTGGGCGTCCGCGTCCACCAGCCCGGCCGACGTCAAGGAGCTCATCCCCGAATTCTACCTGGGCGACCCGGCCTTCCTGGTGAATGGTGGGGGGCTGGCCCTGGGGCGCCGCCAGGATGGTCGGCCGGTCGGCGATGTGGCCCTCCCGCCCTGGGCGGGCCACCCGGCGGCCGACCCGGCGGCCTTCCTCCGCCTCCACCGGGCGGCCCTGGAATCGGCCTGCGTCTCCGCCAACCTCCACCACTGGGTCGACCTTGTCTTTGGCTTCAAGGCCCGGGGTGCGCCCGCGGCAGCGGCTGACAACCTGTTCCACCCGCTGACGTATGAGGACACTCTACCGGCGGACATTGAGGCGGCATTCCCCGACCCGCGTGACCGGGTGGCCCTGGAGGTCCAGGTCTCGGAGTTTGGGCAGTGCCCGCGCCAGCTGTTTGTGGCACCCCACCCCCGGCGGCGTGCGTGCCCGGCCTGGGGAGAAGAGCGGGGTGGTAGTGATGGGGAGTCGGGCGCCCGGGCTGGGACCGCACCCGCTGCTCTGGCCCTGGCCGTGCTTGCCACAGCGAGCGCGGCGGTTGAGGGAGGTGGTGAGGGTGGGGGTAGGGCCGGTGGCGCCCCGCCTGCCGTCCCGCCCGGCGGGGTGGGGCCGGACGAGCTGGCAGCGCTGGACGTCCTGCCGGTCGAGGCGGTGGTGGCGGAGGAGGCGCCGCCGCCTGTGGCGCCGGCTGTCGCCCAGGCGTCGGCGCCTGCACCTGCTGCTCCAGCCGCGCCATTGCCCGCCGCCGCTCAACCACCTCCTCCACCCTCCTCCTCCTCCCGCCTGGCCGGCGCGGCCCCAGCTCTGGTGGGCGCCTTGGCGGGCGCAGCTGTCGCAGGCGGAGAGGGGCTGTCTTCCACCCTGCGCGGCCTGTTTGGTGGGCGACGGGCGAGCAGCGCCGGTGGTGGAGCAGCAGGAGCAGCAGCAACCAGCCCGACCCCCGCGGTAGCCGCGCTCGCGTCCCCTCATCCTTCCCGCCCTGGCCTGCTCGCGTCCCCTCATCCTTCCCGCCCCGGCCCTTGGGGCCCAGCCGCCGCGGCCCGCCTCGCCTCCCTCGCCCCCACGCCTCCCATCCGCATCGGCACCCTGGCCGGCGGTGTGTCGGGCTTGGCCGCCGCCCGAGGCCTGGGCAGCGATGTCATCGTTTATGCTGTTGGCACTGCCGGCGTCCTCCAGTCCTGCTCCGCCAACGCGGGGACCCGCCTGCGGTGCACGCCCCTGTCGCCGGCCGCGCCCCTCACCTGCCTTGCCCTGCTACCGGGCGGCGGTGGCCCGGGGCGGCCCGCCAACCTGGTCGCCCTGGCGGGCGGGCTGGACGGGCGGGTGCACGCTTACCAGCCCGCGTCGGGGACGGTCCTTGGGTCGTGGGCGGCGCACGGGGATGCTGTGACAGCGGCCGTGATTGTGGCGGGCGGCATCGGGAGTGGGTCGTCAACACCCTGCCTGGCGACGGGGTCCTGGGACGGGACGGTCCGGCTGTGGGCGCTGGACGCGGCCAACCTGCCCTGGGCGCCGGCCACCACCTCCCCACCAACCCCGCTCGCCACGCTGCCGCTGCCGCCCTCCTCACCCGGGGCCGACCGGCCAGGTGTGTGGGCTCTTGCCGTGGACGTGATGCGTAGCGGGCCATCTTCTTCCGCGTCCTCGTCCCGCTCTCCTCGCCTTATCCTGGCCGGCACAGATGATGGTGGCGTGTTTGGGTGGGACGCGCGGGCGGTGCCTGCGACGACCACCCCGCTGTTTGCGGCGCCCGGCCTGGTCTCGGGTGGAGACTATATTGCGGGCCTGGCGCTGTGTCCTCAGAGCGGCGGGCGGGGCTCCAGCGGCGTGACCACCGCGGTCGCGGCGTGTGGCGACGGCCGGTTGAGGTTGCTCCACCTGAGCCCTGCGTCGCCCTCTTCTCTTCCTTTCGTCACCACTGCCGCCACCTCCCCACCTGCGGGTGCCCCCTTCCGGTGTGTGGCCTCCGACGGCGGCGCCTCCGTGGCAGGCACGGAAGACGGGCGCCTGCTGGTGTGGGATTTGGTGGCGGCGGCAGCGGCTGTGGCGGCGGGCGAGGACGCGACCAACCCACTGCTCCTCCCCGCCCTGACGGTCGCGCCCGGGCACGCGGTGACGGCTGTGACGGTGGGGACGCCAGGGAGTGGGGGGAAAGGAGGTGCCCCTCCTGCCCTCGTCGTGGTGACGGGTGATGACGAAGGGGCGGTGTCGGTGTTCAGGGTGTAAGGGGAGGAGTCTGGGTTTTGATTTTCGTCCCTCTCTTCACTTCTTTGTCTCGGGAGCTCGCCCACTCCACACTCACGCCACGCACACCACACCTGCCCCACACTTGCTCCCACGCCCACCTCACCCGGCCAAGGATCGATGAACGCGGACAAGGTGAGGAAGAACGAGAGGGAACTGATGTAAAAAGCCCACACGCCCCGCTTAATTCCCCTCTCTCACGCCACCACCACCTCTCATCTCTCTCCCCCTCATCACAGAGCACGAAGCGTTCTGAGATGGCCACCTTACAGGCTGACGCACCCGCGGGCAAGGACGGCTTCGTCGCAAACACCAGCCTGACGGTACGGGAGGAGAGAGGAGATACATTTTTGACACGTCGGGGCGACGTCGGGGTCCCGGCGCGCGGCAGCGCCTTTCATCTCACCTCTCTCACGCCACCCCCGTGCCCCTTCACCACCGCACAGGAAGAGGAAATGGAGCGGGTCCTGGCCCCTGAGCATGCGGCACAGGAGGAGGAACGCCTGCGCCGGGAGCGGGAGGCGGTGGCCACGGAGGCGGCGCAGGTAAGAGATTGCTTTTTTTGATGTGAGCGGAGGGATCGAGCCGCGGCGGCCCGTGGGCCGCTCTGATGTGCCTGCCCACGCCCCGGGCCTGGTGGAGGAGCGACATGTGAGTTGCCAGGGGTGGATAGTCGCGCCTTGCAGGCCCGGCCCACGTACCCCCTGTCTTGCCCTCCCGCCCGCGGTCCCCCATCGCGCGCACTTGCCTTGACTCTCTTCTCCACTTCACACACAGCCCACCACCGCGGACGCCGTCCTGACGACGGACCGGGCCGCCCAGCTAGACCACCTGCTCAACCAGACGGACATGTACACCAAATTTCTATCGGAGCAGATGCAGAGCATTGAGGAAAAGACGGACGCGGACGCGGCGGCGGAGGCGGCGGCCAAGGGCGCGGGGCCGGCCGCCAAAAAGGCGCGCAAGGGGTCGGCTGCTGCGGGCCGGGCCGCTGGGGCCGGAGGTGCACTTCGCGGGAAAGCATCTTCAATCTCTCCCACCCAGGTAGGACTGGTGAGAGGGTGTGCCTGACCACTTTCCGGGGGTTTGCGTGGCAGGAGGGGGGCTGGCAGTGCGCGGGGCGGGGCGCGCAGGGAGAGTGGAGAGACGCGGAGAGGAGCGGCACCCCCACCCTCTCACATCCTTTCTCTTTCCTCTCCTTCTTTTAGGAGCTCCTGCCCCTCGTCCAGGGCGAGCTGCGGGATTACCAGCTCAAGGGCGTGAAATGGCTGATCTCCTTGTACCAGAACGGCCTCAACGGCATCCTGGCCGACCAGATGGGCCTGGGCAAGACTGTGCAGACGATCGGCTTCCTGTCGCACTTGAAATCAAAGGGCGTGCACGGGCCCTTTTTGGTGGTCGGCCCGCTCTCCACCCTGCCCAACTGGGTGGCGGAGGTGGAGCGGTGGACGCCCTCCATCGGCGCCGTCCTGTACCACGGCACCAAGGACGAGCGGGCGGCCCTGCGGTCGTCCCGCCTCGGCTCGCCCTCGGCCCGGGTGACGGGGGCGTTCCCCATCGTCGTCACCTCGTACGAGATCATCCTGGCCGACTCCAAGTTCCTGGCCCAGTATAAGTGGAAGTACGTGGTCGTGGATGAGGGGCACCGCCTGAAAAACATGAACTGTCGCCTGTTGCGGGAGCTGAAGGCCATTCCGACGGCCAACAAGCTGTTGCTGACAGGTAATACGAGACAGGATGAGAGATGATGCTGGGGGGAGGGCATCTGTGTCGCCCTGCTCCTCCGACCGCCGCGCATTCCTTCACACACACACACGCACACACACACACATACTCCTTTCTTATCCAGGCACCCCCCTTCAAAACAACTTGTCCGAGCTGTGGTCGCTGCTCAACTTCCTCTTGCCTGACATTTTTGGGTCGCTCGCTGACTTTGAGTCCTGGTTTGATTTTTCCGCGGTCGGCCAGGAGGGCGGAGACAAGGCCATCGCCGCCCAGGAACAGCGGAGCCGGGTGGTGACCAAACTGCACTCGATCCTCAAGTGAGTAGTAGATGTGGAGGGCGGGAGAAGAGAAAGAGATGGAGCTGTTTTCTCACCTCCGCGCTCCATTCACAGGCCCTTCCTGCTGCGCCGGATCAAAACGGATGTGGAGACCAGCCTGCCGTCCAAGAAGGAGATCCTGCTCTACGCCCAGATGACGCCCCTGCAGAAGAAGCTGGACAAGCAGTTGCGGGACAAGACGCTGCAGGTAAAGAAAAAAAGGGAGAGAGAGAGAATGGAGGGAGGGGGGAGAGCGAGCACAAGCAGCGAGCTCGCGCGCCTTTTTGAGTTTCTAGGGTCCGCTGGGGGCCCCTTGCCTTGCGCCCTTTGCCGCAACGATCACGCCCCAGCATTTAACGCGATCCCTGCGCACCTGGTGCCCCGCAAGCTGTGCCCAATGCACAACTGCTCCGCACCCCGTGCGCACTTAGTAGCCGAAAACGCTCTCATTCTTTTACATTCTTTCGTATCTCCGCACTTCACCCCTGCCTCCCCTTTTTTCTTTTCCGCACGACATCCGCACACGCACAGGAGACCATGGCCGCTTCTGCCAAAGCCACGAAAGCCAAGGGCGGCGGGACCGCGTCTGTGGCCTCTTTGAACAACGTCCTCATGCAAATGCGCAAGAACGCCAACCACCCTGATTTGATCACGTCTGCCTTTGACGGGTCGGCGTACCTACCTGACGCGAAGGAGCTAGTGGCTCAGTGCGGCAAAATGAAGCTGGTGGAGCGCATTTTGAAGAAGCTGGAAGGGAAGCACAAGGTTCTGATCTTTTCCCAGGTATGTTGACTGCGCGCCCTTCTCCGCGCGCTTGCAGAGGCGAGTGTGCGGATACGACTCGCACCACCTAACGGGAAATGTGCGGGGAACGGGCTCGTGCGCACTCTCCCCACGCTACCTAAGAAAAAAACACATGTCCGCACTCTTCTCTTACCACTCTTCTTTTGCGCCGCACCCGCCCCTGCGCCCCCCCTTCTCTCTCCCTTTCTTCCTCCGCACAGATGACCAAGGTTCTGGACCTTCTGGAGCACTACTTGGACCAGAAGGGTCACCGTTCTTGCCGCATTGACGGCGCGGTTTCGTGGCAAGACAGGCAGGCTGCGATGAAGCAATTCAATTCGCCCGCCGCCGACACGTTTGTGTTCCTCCTGTCCACCCGGGCTGGCGGGCTGGGCATCAACCTCACTGCGGCGGACACGGTGATCATCTACGACTCGGATTGGAACCCTCACAACGACATGCAGGTCCGTAGAAGACCTAGTAGAGGTTGGAGCAGAAAGTGCGGGGATGAAGGGGTCGCGGACAGGCTGTGGAGCTCTGGGCCACGCCATTTGTGCGCAAAGACGTGCGCACGCCCCCTGTACGGCGGGAGGAAATGGCTGCCTTTGCTGTACCTTGGCGTTGCCTAAATCGAAATCGGGTTGCCCCTCATTCGGGTCACTGATTTTTTGTGCGGCGATGCGAGAGGTTACGGTCTGCGCGCGGACTTTTGGGTAGCCCAGCCTGCTTCGCGGGGCCACGCGCTCCCCTCTGCGGGGAACTGGGAGCAAGTGTGCAGCCGCCGGGCCTCGAAAGTGCCCATCATGAATTCAAACATTGGCTGTCTTCTCTCTTCACCTTTCCATCTTCATATCTTCGCCCCCTTTCTCCCCTTGCTCTCTCCCTCCCTTTCCCTCCAGGCCATGGACCGCTGCCACCGCTTGGGCCAGGACAAGCCTGTTCTTGTCCTCCGCCTCGCCACTGCCCACAGCGTGGAGGGCAAGCTGCTGAAGCGGGCCAACTCCAAGCTCGCTCTCGAGCGCTTGGTGATCAAGAAGGGTGCTTTCCTGCCTGGGTCCACAGAGGTAAGTTAGAGCGTGAGAAACCATTTTTTTAAAGCCAGCGATGGGCTGGCGCAGGAACCTTCACCCTGTATCACCCCTGGCGCGGCGGGCGTGGCGCCCGTGGGCGGGGGGAGGGCGGTGGAGGGAGACGACCTTTCACAACTTCACCATTCTCTCTCTCTCCATTCTCTCACCTTTTAGGCCGACAACAAAGCCACGTCCATGTCCGCCGAGGAGCTGATGGACCTCCTGAAAGCTGACGCATCGCTGGCCGACGTGCCCCAGTCGGCGGCCGTCTCCGAGAAAGACCTGGACGCCATCCTGGACCGCAAGCACATGGTCGACTCGACCCTGCCCCCCCCGTACGCATTTTCGGGCCCGGGGTGGGAGGTCGTGACCCAGATGGACGGCTCCGGCCTACTCAGCAGTGTCCAGTGAAACGAATGACGTGTGGAGAGTGAGAGAGAGAGGTGGTGGTGGGCAATGAAATTGGCGGGAGAAAGCGGTGGTCTGTTTCGCGCCTATCGTGGCGCGACCTTCCGCGCGATCTGTGTGTTAAAAACTGCGTGTGTGTGTGTGTATGGATGGCCCGCCCGTCCCTGTCCAACCCCCGGAGTTGATCCGGAATGCTTCAGAGCTGCCTAGGGTGGCGATTCTGCGGCCAAAAAGCCCCGTTTACGAAAGTCGCTTTCTCGGCCTCAGCCCCGCCGCAGGCTGCGCTTTCCCACGCACTCTCCCCTCTCTTCTTCCCTACTCTTCCCTTCTCTCTTCTCGACGGGCCTGTGAGAGAGGGAAGCATCCTCGCGCGCTCGATGCACAAACCAAGGCCACGTCTTACATGAGACCTCACTCATCCAAGGGTCTCCGCCAGGGCCGCCTCCGCGGCCGCCAGCGCGTCGGACACCTTGCTCGCGTCCCGCCCCCCCGCCTGCGCCAGCCCGGGTTTCCCCCCACCCCCACCCCCACACATTTTGGCCAGGCCGCCAATGAATTTGCCCGCTTGCAGCCCCGCTTTCACCGCCCCAGGACTGGAGGCAGCCGCCATGACGGCCCCCGACTCGCCGGCTCCAATCAAAAAGACGGCCGCCGGGTCGCCCAAGCGTTCCAGGAGCGCGGCCGCCGCGTCCTGCAACGCTTTCCCATCCACCCCGTCCAGGCGGGCCGCCAAGTATTTGGCGCCTGTCCCCGTCGTCACCGCCTTGCCCGCAAGCTCGCCAGCTTTGGCGAGGGCCAGCTCACTCCTCAACCCGGCAGCCTCCTTTTGAGCCGACTTCAACTCGTCCAGCACGCCCGCGACCCGGTCTGGCAGGTCCTCCGTCTTGACTTTTAGGCGGGCCGACAGGGCGCGCACCACTCCGTCGACTTCCTGGAGGTAAGAGACGAGGGCGGGGCCGACGACTGCTTCGATGCGCCGGACGCCGGACGCAATGCCCGATTCGGTCAACACCTTGAAGCCGCCGATCTGGGCCGTCGACCGGACGTGCGTCCCGCCGCACAGCTCCATGGAGACACCCGGCACGTCCACCACCCGCACGCCGGCGTCCTCGTACTTTTCGCCAAACATGGCGGTCGCGCCGGCGGCTTTAGCGTCGGCCAGGGGCATGACGGCCGTGGTCAGGCCGTGGTCGGCCGCCACCCAGGTGTTGACCAGGTTCTCAATGGTTGCCACCTCGGCCGGTTCCAGCCCGCGCGGCAAGTTGAAATCGAAACGCAGGCGGTCGGCCTGGACGAAGGAGCCCTGCTGGGCGACGCCTTCACCCAAGACCTGCTTCAGGGCAGCCTGGAGTAGGTGTGTGGCGGTATGGTGGGCGGCCGACCCGGCCCGGCGGGTGGGGTCGACGGTGGCACGGACCTGTGTGAGGAGGGGGAGGTTGAGTCTGAGCAATACGTGTGCGGGAGAGGGGGCGATGGAGGGGAGCAGCTATGTGCGCGCACCCACCCAGAATGGAGATCGAGTGGCCGAGAACGCAGAGGCGTGCATCAAAAGAGTGGCAGGGGGGGGGGTCCTCGAGCGCGGCGGGGTGGACGCGAGTGCCGTGCCACGTGCTCCTCTCTCCCCTCCCTTTTTTCTGCTTTCTCACCTGGTCACCCACCGCCAGCTCCCCCTCCGCCACCGTCGCCCGGTGCACAAACAGGGCCCCGCCCGCCGCCCGCCGGGTGTCAGCCACAGTCGCAGACCCGCCACCCTCCCAGCTCAGCTCGCCCGCGTCGCCGACCTGGCCGCCGCCTTCGCCGTAGAAAGGGGTGGCCTCCAACAGGACGTCGACGGGGGAGTCGGCCGGCCCCGCCCGCTCCAGCCGTCCTCCACCCGGCGTCAGCAGGGCCACCACCGTGCAGGCCGGCGCCGAGGCGGCCTCGTAGCCCACAAACCGGGTCGCCCCGACCTCAGCCACAAGGTCGCCCAGCGCCGCCGCCGCCGTCAGATCGACCGTCTTGGCGGCGGCCTTGGACCGGGCTTTCTGGGCGGCCATCGCGAGCGCAAAGCCGTCCGCGTCTACCACGACGCCCGCCTCGCCTGCCGCCTCCACCGTGACCTCCAGCGGGAAGCCGTACGTGTCGTACAGCTCGAAGGCGGACGCGCCCGGGATGGGTGTGCCCGCCGCCTTGGCGGCCTTTAGGGCCTCATCCAGGAGCTTGGCCCCGGCCTCCAGGGTCACGGTGAAGCGTTCCTCCTCCCGGCGCAGCTCGTCCTGGACCCGGCCGAGGTTGGCCGCGAGGGCCGGGTCGCACCCGGCGGCCAGGTCGGCCGCGATGGCGGCCAGGCCGGGTGTGAACACGTCCGTGATGCCCAGCAGGCGCCCCTTCATGACAACCCGGCGCAGCAGGCGGCGCAGAATATAGCCCCGCCCCACATTCGAGGGCGTCACACCGTCTGACACCAGAAACGCGCACGCGCGCGCGTGGTCGCCGATGACTTTCAGGGACGTCTTTGTCCGCTCATCCGCGGCCCCGTACTCCACGCCCGCCAGGTCAGCCGCCGCCTGCACAAGCGGGAAGATGAGGTCCGTCTCATAGTTGTTGGGCACGCCCTGCAGGATCTGGGCGACGCGCTCCAGGCCCATGCCCGTGTCAATGTTCTGGGCCGCGAGCGGGGTGAGCACCCCTTCCGCCGACCGGTTGGACTCCATGAAGACCAGGTTATAAAACTCGATGAACCGCGAGTCGTCGCCCGCAATGTCCGCCCCGGCCATCCCGCGCTCCGGGTGGAGATCGTAGTACAGTTCGGAGCAGGGGCCGCAGGGGCCGGTCGGCCCCGACGCCCAGAAATTGTCTTCCGCGCCGCACCGCTGGACACGTTCGGTCGGGACGCCGACGACTTTCGTCCACAGGCGGGCCGCCTCGTCGTCGTCCTTGTATACCGACACCCAGATGCGGTCGGCAGGGATGCCCAGCCGCACGGTCGCAAGCTCCCAGGCCATGCGGATGGCGTCCTCCTTGAAATAGTCGCCGAACGAAAAGTTGCCCAGCATCTCGAAGAAGGTGTGGTGCCGGGCCGTCACACCCACGTTCTCGATGTCGTTGGTGCGAATGCATTTCTGGGAGGTCGTCGCCCGCGGGTGGCGGCGTGGGGCCTGGCCCAGGAAGACGGGCTTGAACTGGAGCATGCCGGCGATGGTGAGCAGGACAGTCGGGTCGTCTGGGATGAGCGATGCCGACGGGAGGCGGGCGTGCCCCTTCTCCTCGTAGAAACGCAGGAATCGGTCCCTGATTTCGGCACCAGAGAGAGGTGGGGGAGGGCTGGACGTGGCTATGCCCTGTGCCGTTGAGGGCGAGGCAGACAGGGCGCGGACGCCGCGGGCGGCGGCGTGGTGGTGAGGAGGAAAGGAGGCGAGGGTGGTCGGGCGAGAGGCGGGGACGACGGCTAGAGAGGATGAGGGAGAGAAGTGTGTGAGCGCACGCGCTTTCGTCCCCCCGCAACACACACGCACTCGCATCCACTGCAGCCACCTCCTTGCCGCGGACGCATTGCGAGGGGCGTGCATCGGTGATGCACCCCTCCCGAGCCCCCAATTGCCCCCCAACTCAGTGGAAACGCACCTGCACTTCTCGCACTGCTGAGCGCTGCCGGCGCCCGCCCTAACAAGACCCGTGACGCCGCGCGCAATAGAGAGGAGGAGGAAGCGGCCAGCATCGTGTCCGGCGGCGGGGCCAGCAACCGCATGGTATAGTAGGAGAAGAGAGAGAGCAGGCGGGAGCCTACGCGAAAAGCCGAACGCGGTGTGGTCAAGAACGTGGACACATTCAGAACCTTATTATATTTATCAGGGCGTGTGCGCACTGGGCCATCGCCAGGGCCCGCATCGCCATCAGCTGGTACCAGCGCCTGGCAAGCCACCCCTGCCACACTCTCCTGCTGTCTTTGGCATCGTAACCCTTTCTCACAAAATGATGGGCGCGCCCTCAACCACCAGACCTGCAGATGCAGCTCCCCTCCCATCAATCGCCCCTCCCGCGGCCGGTCAGCCCGCCCGCGCTTTCAAATTCGCTATAGACCGGGGTGGAACGTTTTGTGACGTGTTTGCTGAGGTGTGTGAGAGAGAGAAGAAGCGTTGGCAGCACGTACCTCAACATGCGGCAAGAGGTTCTCGCTCACTCAACCCCCTGCCCCTTCCTCTCTTTCCTTTCCAGTGCCCCGACGGCCGTGGCGGCACCAAGTACCGGTAAGAGAACGCGAGGCAGTGTGTGAGGCCTGCAGCAGAGTCTGCCCTTTCTCGCCTGCCACGCTGAAAAAACGCGCTCACAAACGCTCATCCCCCGTCCCTCTATCCACTCATGTGAATTTCCTATAGAATCACCAAACTCCTGTCCGTCGACCCGGCCAACTACCCGGACGCGCCCCGGGAAGGCATCCGCCGCATCCTGGAAGAAGAGACCGGCATTCCGCACCCGCGCTCGTCTCCCTTGGACACCTCCCGCATCGCCTCCATCCGCATGGGTACGACGGTCGCGACGAACGCGTTGCTGGAGCGGGACGGGGAACGCTGCGCCCTGGCCATCACGGCCGGCTTCCGTGACCTCCTCCACATCGGCAACCAGGCCCGGCCCGCCATCTTCGACCTGGCCGTGCGGTGCCCTGGCGTCCTGCACGAGGCTGTGGTGGAGGTGGAGGAAAGCGTGGTGCTGCCCCTGGGGAGCGAGGCGGGCGGGCGGGCGGGGCTGGACCCGGCCGCAGACACCGCGGCGTACTCTCCGCCTGGCACGGACGCGGTCGCCGTCACGGGCGAGGCCGTCCGGGTCGAGAAGGCGCCGGACCTGGAAGCTGTCAAGCACGATTTGGAGGCCCTCCACGCCTCTGGCTTCCGGTCCCTGGCCATCGTCTTTAAGCACGCCGCCCTGTACCCCGACCACGAGCGGGCGGTCGCCGCGCTCGCTTGCGCAGTTGGCTTCACCCAGGTCTCCCTGTCCTCTGACGTCTCGCCGGTCGTCAAAATGGTGCCGCGCGGGTACACCGCCACCGCGGACGCGTACCTTACCCCGCACATTGCGCGCTACATTGCAGCCTTCCAGTCGGGCTTCGACGGCGGGTTGATTATGAGTGGGGATGGTGGTGCTGCTGGTGCTGCTCCTGCTGCGACCAGCCGCCTCGCTTTCATGCAGTCTGACGGCGCGCTCGCCCCTGTGTCTTCCTTTTCCGGGCACCGGGCCATCCTATCTGGCCCGGCAGGCGGGTACGTGGGTTACGCCCGCACCACGCGGTGGGGCGATGGCGGGAAAGGAGGCGGCGGCGAGGGCGGCTTCTTCACCCCACCACAGGTCATCGGGTTTGATATGGTGAGACTGGATATTGTTGGGAAGCGGTTTGCGGGGAATATTTCCGAGATACCAACGCGGCCGCCTCTCCATCTCACACATAAACACGCGCACATGTACAGGGCGGTACCTCGACCGACGTCTCCAGGTTCGCGGGCGCCTACGAGCACGTCCACGAGTCGACGACCGCGGGCGTGACCATCCAGGCCCCGCAACTGGACATCAACACCGTCGCCGCGGGCGGCGGGTCCCGCCTATTTTACCGGAATGGGATGGTGGAGGTCGGGCCCGAATCGGCGGGCGCCCACCCGGGCCCGCTGTGTTACCGCAAGGGCGGCCACGCGGCTGTGACGGACGCCAACCTGTTGCTGGGCCGGGTGGTGCCCGCATTCTTCCCGGCCATTTTCGGGGTGGGGGAGGATGCGCCGCTGGATGCAGGGGCGGCGGAGGCTGGCCTGCGTGTGCTGGCGGACGAGATCAACGATGCGGCACGGAGGAAGGGGCAGGCGGAGAAGAGTCTGGACGAGGTGAGAAGAGGGGGATGGACGGACGGTGAGAGAAAGAGGCCCTAACCCTTTTTGACGTGCCCCGACCTTCCTACCTCCTGCCTCCCCTCACACGCAAATTGCACCGTCTCTCCCATTTGTTCAGGTCGCCATGGGCTTCATCCGAGTGGCCAACGAGGCCATGTGCCGCCCAATCCGGGCCCTCACCCAAATGCGCGGCCACGACGCCGCGTCTCATGTCCTAGCTGTGTTTGGTGGGGCGGGTGCCCAGCATGCGTGCGCAGTTGCAAGAGCGTTGAGCATGCGGACTGTTTTCGTCCACCGCCACGCCGGCATTTTGTCGGCCGTCGGCATCGCCCTGGCGGACGTGGCTGTTGACCTGCGTGAGCCTGCGGCTGCCCACTTAGCCGACCCGGGCGCACCCGCAGAGTTGACGGCCCGCCTGGACCGCCTGGCATCCAGAGCCGAGGCCGACCTGGCCGCCCAGGGCTTCCAGGGCTCTGGCTCAACCTCCACCACCCGCTTCCTCAACCTGCGCTATGACGGCACGGACGTCGGCCTGATGACGGAGGTCGATGGCGGCCTCGTCGACACGTCGGCCGCCCTCGCCGCCTTTGAGGGCGCTTACCGGCGGGAGTTTGGGTTCACGCTGGCTGGCCGGGGCGTGGCGGTCGACGACGTCCGCTTGCGGTCCGTCGGCCACGGCGCCCGCCCGCCGGACCCGGCGCCGCTGCCGGCTGGGCCTCTGCCACCCCTGCCCGAGCCCGCCGCCATCACGTCGACCTACTTTGAGGTCGGCGGCCGCCAGGCCACGCCCGTCCACCGCTTGACCGACCTCCACCCCGGCCAGTCCCTCCCTGGCCCGGCCCTCCTGGTCGCCGACACCTGCACGACTGTCGTGGAACCCGGCTGCCTCGCCCACATCACCCCGGAATGCAATGTCCGCATTGACCTGCTTGCGCCGGTGGAGGTGGATGAAGAGGAGGAGGGCGGTGGTGCGCCCCACCACCACCAGCACGCCGACCCCGTCACGCTCTCCCTGTTTGGGCACCGCTTCATGGGCATCGCCGAACAGATGGGTCGCACCCTGCAGCGGACGTCCGTCTCCGTCAACATCAAGGAACGCCTCGACTTTTCGTGCGCCCTGTTTGGGCCGGACGGGTCGCTGGTCGCCAACGCGCCCCACCTGCCCGTGCACCTGGGCGCAATGGCCGACGCCGTCCGCTTCCAGGTCGCGCACTGGTCCGACTCGGACGGGATCTGCGCCCTCGTCCCGGGCGACGTCCTGGCGTCCAACCACCCGCAACTGGCCGGCGGGTCCCACCTGCCCGACATCACAGTCATCACGCCCGTGTTTGAGCGGGATGAGGCGGGTAGCGAGATCCTGTTTTTCGTGGCCTCGCGCGGCCACCACGCCGACGTGGGCGGCATCACGCCTGGGTCCATGCCCCCGAACTCCACCGCCCTCGCCCAGGAAGGGGCGGCCCTGCTGTCCTTTAGGCTGGTCGACGGCACGACGGGCGCGTTTGATGAGGCCGGCATTACGGCCGCCCTTATGGCCCCCGGCGAGCTCGCGCAGCTCTACCCGGGCTGCTCCGGCACGCGCAACCTCGAGGACAACCTGTCCGACCTGCGCGCGCAGGTGGCGGCAAACCAGCGGGGCATTGCCCTGGTGCGCGCCCTTATCGCCGAACACGGTCGCTGTACCGTCACGGCCTACATGGCTCACATCCAGGCCAACGCGGAGGCCGCAGTGCGTGGCATGCTGCGTGCATTTTCTGAGAAGGCGGACCTCGGGGAAGTGGGGACGGTGTGCGCGGCTGATGCGATGGACGACGGTTCGCCCATCGCCCTGGCCGTTACCATCGACCGGGCGGCCGGGTCGGCCGTCTTTGACTTTACCGGCACGGGCCCGCAAGTGTTTGGCAACACGAACGCGCCGCCCGCCGTCACCGCGTCGGCGGTCATTTACGCCCTGCGGGCCATGG
>Ga0315284_10005909_pt1 | contig 17419 bp, 15 predicted proteins | sample YL17G09_16_MG_FD_203696 | JGI IMG/M metagenome (GOLD analysis project Ga0315284, IMG submission 203696) | Sediment microbial communities from Yellowstone Lake, YNP, Wyoming, USA - YL17G09_16 | ecosystem: Environmental > Aquatic > Freshwater > Lake > Sediment | place: USA: Wyoming | collected...
TTACTTTGCCGCATCATGCGGCGGCGCACCGCTATCTATCGTGAGGCAATATATCGAGGCGCAGAAAACACCGCCATGAACTCGCTAACGCTTCGCGCTAGCTCGGGCTGGTGCCTGGTATCCCCGCCATGAATGGCAGGGTTTTACGGCACCAAAGATAAAATAAAGAATCTTAAAGCCGACTACAGACGCTTCAAAAAAATACATTTATCGTCGCCATCACTGTAGTAATCGGGTATCCGCGCGATCAGGTCGTATCCATTACGGAGATAAAAACTCCGGGCGGAATCAAACAGCGATGAGGCGGATGTTTCGATAACAACTTGTCGGCCGCCCAATGCTAAAACCTGGCCTTCGGCCGCACTCAATAAACTCGAGCCTACTCCCTGGCCATGAAGCACACGACTTACCGCGATCCAATACACGTACCAAGTCCCCTTGGTGATCGGTGCCGGACTAAATTGAATGAAGCCAGACAATGGACTTTCTGCCGACTCTCGGACCACAATTCGGTCACCAGCTTCCAAATCACAGCTACTAAGATCAATAGCTAGCGAGTCACATTCCTCCGGAGTGAATACGCCGAGATCTCGGCTTAGAGCGACAATGACCGGGAAATCACAATTTTGGGCTAACCTCAATGATTTTGAATTCATTGCAGTGGGAGGTTTGTCGCTTTGCTTGTCCATTGATCCCTCAAGGTGGTCTAGTTCACAAAAAAACACGAATTCAATATTAGGGCACTCTGACTATACTTTCTCTGGACTGGTACTTCTATGACCCCAAGCCTCATAATAGACCAACTCTTCGAGCGGTACACGCGATTGCCAGCCAGCCCGCTCAAGCATTGGTTTTTTATCGAAGCTAATTGGGACTCCGATGCATAGATAGGCAACCAAGGTGAGCGACTGCGGTATTCCCAGAATCTGCTTTGCTGCATCAGGATCGACAATACTTACCCAGCCCACGCCTATGCCCTCTGCGCGCGCTGCGAGCCAGAGATTCTCAATCGCGCAGCAGGTACTATAAACAGCTGTTTCAGGCATAGATTTACGTCCAAGCCCGCCCCCCGTTTCACGCTGTGAATCACAGGTTACGGCGAGATTGATGTCCGCCTCAAGAATTCCCGCTAATTTTAGCGAATCATATAAGGCCCTCTGCTCACCTTGATAGTCCTCAGCAGCTTGCCTGTTAGCTTCCTTGTATAAGTCAAATATACGCTGCTTTGTCGCCGCAGAGCGGATGACGAGAAAATTCCAAGGCTGCATAAAGCCGACGGATCCCGCATGGTGCGCAGCATTAAGTATGCGCTGAAGTACATCATCTGGAACTGGATCTGTGCGGAAATGCCTTACATCTCGCCTGCTATATATTGCTTCGTAAACATCCATCCGCAGGCTCCTACTTTACTTAGTGACTGCTGGTCGGGTAACTCTCTGTGGCAGCTTCACCTATTTGACCCTTAACGGTATACCCGCCACCATCAATTCAACCCGGTCGGCTCGTCGTCCTAGCAACTGATGCGCACTCCCACTCAGATCGCGAAACCGTCGCGATTCAGCATCAGCCGGGACTATACCTAAGCCAATCTCGCTACTCACAATGACCCACTGGACACGGTCCAAGCTGGCCTCGATGGCCTGCCCTAACTCTGCCAAAATCTCGTCATGATTCGAGTATTTACTTGTTTGAATATAGAGCCAAAGAGTGAGGCAATCAAGTAACAGGCAATGACCGGGGTTAGCTGCGGCGATCGCGGCTAAGTCAACTTGGTTTTCGATAGTGCGTATCCCAGGCGCTCTTTCCCGTTGGTGGCGTTCGATTCTCTCCGACATTTCCTCGTCAAGATCGCGTGGACATGTAGCGACATAGACAACTGGCAATCCACTAGAGAGTGCAATTTCCTCGCCGCGACGACTCTTACCGCTCCGGTTTCCACCCAGTACTAAACTAAGCCGAGAATGCGTATTCTGATCCATCAATTCACTCCTTTTGCCGAAATGGTGGGACCCTCTGGATCAATTAGCCTGCAGCTAACATGGCTGCGCTTCGAGCGCTAGGGCGGCAATCAGGCGATCCACATCGTGAGCTGGACGTACCGCCAGGCGTAAATAGTCCGGTAGCGCATAGGACGCACAGGAACGCGTCATAATACCGTGCTTCAACAAGCGCAGCCGCATTGCCGTGGCCTCCCGCATCGGCAATAGAAAATACAGTGTCGAGCTCGGAAAGGGGTGCCATCCCGCCTGACGTAAAGCCTGCTGCATCGACTCTTGGTCAATAAGGATCTGGCGACGACTTCTGGTGACAAAATCCTGATGTGCACAGGCGGCAATTCCGGCAATTTGCGCTAGGGCATTGATGCTCCAGTAAGGGCGGGCTCGTTCGCAGCGGCGGACTAACTCAGGCGTAGCAACCGCATAGCCAAGGCGCAGGCCAGCGATTGCATGTTCTTTAGTGAATGATCTGAGGATGATCACGTTCTCGGGAAGATCGATTCTGTCCTCGGCGAAGAAATAACTTAACGATAGGAAGGCTTGGTCAAGGATCAGCTTCCTATGCGGTTGCGATTCAGCAAATGCTATGACTTCACTGAGTGGTAGGTAGACACCCGTAGGGCTATTGGGATTACAGAGGTAGACCACTTCAGCCTTGGAACTCTCGACGGCCGCGGCGAGTGCAAGCCAATCAAGCGCGAATCCAGTCTGTGGCAGTGAGCGCCATTCATGGATCATCGCTCCGCGGTGCTCACATGCGGCACGGAATTCACAAAATGTGGGTTCAACGATGAGCACAGAGGATTTCGGCTGCACAAAGACTGCCGCTAAGATCCAAAGCAAATCTGCGGCACCATTGCCGATCACTATGCTTTCCGCAGTGATGCCGTAATTAGCCTCGATAGCGCATTTTAGCTCTTCCGCATTAGTATCAGGATAGACATCAAAACGTGCACTCTGAACAGCCGAGACTACTGCTTCACAAGGTCCGTAAGGGTTCGAATTGACACTAAAATCGATGACCTGATCCGGGCTAAGTCCCAGTTGGGCTAGCTCTCGGTAGGCAAGGCCACCGTGGCTACGACTCGGCCCTATCTCCGTATTGGAGTTTTTTTTACCGGAAGCTGACACCTACTCCTCCAATCCACAAAAAGACTATGGCACAAAGAATTAGTGCAGATCCCAGCGCAACTCGCCAAGCCATACTTACAGTTGCTGTAGTCAGCGGCTCACCTTGCTCACCCAAGGCGTAGTAGCCAACCTTACTGATCTCAATGTGCAGCAGACCAGCCATTGCCGACATAGGCCAACCACCGTTTGGACTAGGAGTATGCCCATGATCTCGCAGCATGGTTGAAAAGCCACGGCTGGGGGAGTGACCACAGCACATTCCAGCGAACAGAAGAAACAGTGCGCTGACTCGCGCAGGGATGAAATTCAGCACATCATCGACACGCGCAGGGAATTTACCTAGATATTCGTATTTACCGCGGTAGCCAATCATGGCATCCATAGTATTAATCGCGCGATAGAATATCGCCCCTGGTACGCCGAAACATGCATAGAAAATAACCGGAGCGATAAAACTATCCGAAATGTTCTCGGCAATAGAGCCGATAGCCGCCGAGATCAACTGGCTGCTATTTAGGGTAGAAGCGTCACGACTGCACAAGCTTCGCAAGTGATAGCGAGCACTACTTAAATCATTCGAGTTAAGTGCCATGGCGACGCGCTGACCAGCCGCTCCCAGCTCTTTTAGAGCAAAAGATGATTGTAGAAAAAAAATCGCGAGCGCTGTCTGTAACCAGGGGAGTGACGCAGTGAGCTGCAAGATAACTGCGGTTGTGGCAGCAAATAGCGATGGGATTAAAAGAGTCATGAATAATCCCGCAATAAATTGCGAGGCTGAACTTTTGGCCATGATCGCAAGGTCGCGCCAGAAGCCAATCACATGACCCATCCAGGCCACCGGATGGAAAGTATTGGGCAACTCCCCAAAGGTGAGATCCCAAATTAGAGCTGCTAAAAGCGTCAGCATGTCAGACCCATAACCGCATATCCTCGACACATAATTAGACGAGTTCAAGCGAAAGCTTTTTAATGACGTTGGCGGACGTCTAAGGCATGATCAGGTCTCTAAGCGGCCGGTATCCAGCTGTCAAGGTTAAACATAAGCAGCGAGGTCTAGTAAAGACACGCTATGACAATCCCCTCTGATTTCCACTTCAATATCGAAGCAGTTGGCAACGACTTAAATGCCGAATTGCAGCTGGCGCTTGATGCGAAAACCAAGCCTCCTGGCTCTCTCGGCGCGCTAGAAATATTGGCTCTGCAGCTAGGAAATATCCAAAAGTCGCTGACGCCCGAGGTATGCCATCCGACTCTACTCATATTCGCTGGTGATCACGGCATCACCGCAGAGCAAGTCAGTCCGTACACATCGGATGTCACTGCACAAATGGTGCGCAACTTTCTCGCTGGGGGCGCCGCTGCCAACGTCCTGGCTAGGCAAGCCTGCGTGGATCTGGTCGTCGTCGACGCCGGTGTAAGCTCGAATCTACCCGACCATAGTCAGTTAATTCGGGCAAAAATCGGTCTTGGAACCCGTAATTTCCGCCATGAAAGCGCGATGTCGCTAGATGAATGCAAGTTAGCGATAACTCGCTCATCAGACATCGTTAGGGATCTACACGCTCGCGGAGTCAACACTCTAGCCCTAGGCGAAATGGGCATCGGTAACTCTTCTGCCGCATCGTGTCTGATGAGCAGACTAACTGGACTACCGATTGAGTCCTGTGTCGGTCGCGGTGCGGGACTAAGCGATACTGGTCTAAAGCACAAGTTGCTAGTTCTAGCTGAGTCGCTAGAGCGCACTTCCCTGGTCGATGGCCAAGATCCCCTAGAGATCTTGGCAGCATTTGGGGGTTATGAGATCGCCATGCTCACTGGGGCGATGCTTGCCGCAGCTTCGCATCGGATGGTGTTGGTGATTGATGGTTTTATAGTTACTACCGCACTTCTCGTGGCGACAAAGATAAATGCCCGTGTTCTCGACTACTGTGTGTTTGCTCATCAATCTGCCGAAACTGGCCATGCTTTATTGCTTAAACAATTAAATGCAAAGCCATTGCTGAATTTACAATTACGACTTGGCGAGGGGAGCGGCGCTTTGCTCGCCATGCCATTAATCCGTTCAGCATTAGCTATTTTGCGCGAGATGGCGACCTTTGAAGAGGCAAATATCCGCAGAGATATAAGGCATAAATAGGGTGACTTGGCTTCGCCAGTCTCACTGAAAGTACACATGATTCAAATATTCAAACAAGAGTGCATATATTTTTGTGAAGCTATTGTTTTTTACACTCGAATCCCTGGCCCGACGTGGGCTGGCAAGGACCCGGCTAGGATGGTCCATGCCAATAAATATCTGCCTGTTATTGGGCTTTTGGTGGCGGCGATCTCAGCCCTAGCGTTGGTGGCAGCAAGTCAATTATTCCCAGCAGATATTTCTATTGCGATAGCGATGCTTGCTTCAATTTTGATAACTGGCGCCTTTCACGAGGATGGTCTCGCGGATGCGTGTGATGGCTTTGGTGGCGGCTATGAGCGGGAGCAGATTATTAGGATCATGCGTGATTCACGCATCGGCACCTTTGGAGTCATCGGCTTGATCGGCGTTTTGACGCTCAAGTTTCTTTGCCTGCGCGACCTGCCTTTAAATCAAGCTATCTTGAGCTTATTTATCAGCCAAAGTTTAAGTCGATTATCATCCTTAGCGATCATGCACTCCCTGCCGTATGCCAGCGATCAAGGTAAGATCAAGGCTGCAACGAGTACGTGGAGTTGGCGCGACCTCTTAATGGGTGCAGCAGTAGGTCTGTTACCTATTTTCTTTATGCCACAAGTGGCCCTGATGTCCGTACTTGTTGTTGTGGTGGTATTTGAACTTGGACGCCGCTACTTCCTCCGTCGACTGGGTGGTTATACTGGTGACTGCCTTGGAGCCATCCAGCAAATAACTGAATTGTGTTTACTCATGGGGATTGTGGTTCAATGCAGATTTGGCTGATTCGTCACACCAGCGTCGCCATTGGTCAGGCTTATTGTTACGGCCGCACCGACGTTGATCTAGCGGCATCCTTCGCCGACGAGGCTCAGTTGGTAAAAGCCAAGCTTGAACCCTTGCCGCCTAACACGGTCGTGGTCAGCAGCCCAGCTCAGCGCTGCCGCAAGTTAGCAAACATATTGGGTGGTGAGCTGACGGTAGATGACGACCTCTGGGAAATGAACTTTGGCCAGTGGGAAGGTCAACGCTGGGATGACGTACCACGAAATGAACTGGATGCCTGGGCCAACGACCTTGGTGGCACACCGCCTCCGGGTGGTGAGACCCTGACTGAAGTCTCGCAGCGCGTACAAAGGGCATGGCAGAGATTAATATCTCTACCAGCGGAAACAATTTACTGCGTCACTCATGCTGGAGTGATCCGAGTCATGCTATCTACCTTATTTGAGATGCCCATCGGTAAAGCATTCTCACTCCAAGTGGACTATGGCGGCTGCTCGCTTTTGAGCACATCAAGTCTGGCTCCAAAGTTGCGGAAATTCAACTTATAAAAAAGCGTAACAAACTAAAAATACTGGGCTTAATGAAGATTCGTATTTCCTCATAATTTGCTCAACGCATTTCATGCTATATTCCCAAAACAGGCCAATGGCCTGGAATTTCAGTTTCAAAGAGAAAGGTAAGACATGCAAAACAGTTCGACCCTAAACACGTCGGTACGTGCCCGGGATCAGGTAGATGTCCGCGCTGGCAAGTACATTACCGGTGTCTATGTCCGAATGATGCTAGGTGTATTGCTCAGCGCAGCGGTTGCTTATGCACTTATTGCCAGCGGTCTGATGTATCAGATCATGGCAACAGCTGGGACGGGCTTCGCCCTCGGAATTTTTGTACTCCAATTCGCTACTGTTATGATGTTTCGCCCAATGGTGCAGTCGGCGAGCGCTGGTAAAGTGAAGGCTTTGTACTACTTCTACGCAGCTATCACTGGAGTGACCGTCGGATTCGTTGGGATTATTTATACCGCAGCTAGCATCCTGAATATTTTTGCCGCTGCAGCCTTCGCGTTTGGTGGATTGGCTGCATTTGGTTACAGCACTAAACGCAACCTCGGCGTAGTTGGAACCTTCTGCGTTCAGGCTCTCTGGATGACAATCGGTCTTTCACTCATTTACATGTTGAGCTCTTTTGTCCCGTTCCTTCGTCCATTCGCTCAGACACTTAACATCACCACTGGAATCCTAGGTGTATTGGTATTCTCCGGCCTGACTGCGTATGAATCACAGATGCTCAGCCAAAAAGCTTACTCTTTGGCACGCAGCAACGCTGATGAAGGCACAATAAGCCTCTATACAACTAGCGGTGCTCTGACCATGTACTTGAACTTTATTAACTTATTCTTCAGCCTGTTGCGTCTATTCGGTGATCGTCGTCGCTAATCAAATTGGCAATGGCAAAATCATTTGATTCATGATGCAGAAACGCCCGGTTTAGAACCGGGCGTTTCTTATTTATAAATTCCCTAGAATTATCTATCGAAAACTAGTTTGCCGTTACATCAATAACATCTATGCCAAAGGCTGATGTTTTGGTGCCGCGTGCAGTTATAATGACCGTAAATTTGCCGCTGCCGCTTGGTTCCCAATTAGCTTTAACTGCATTGCGTGTATCAATTTTACCACCACTCACGAACCAGCCCACACGAAAAGTCTCATCATTAACTTCGGTAATTTCCGCTTTAATCTCTTGCTTGCTATTACCGATGGCTGAATCTTTAGTTGGGGTCGTGATCGATAATTTTGGCAAGTTATTACGCGAGATGAGCTGCTCTGATCCTTCCGGGTACACCACAAGATTACCCACCATGATCTGCGAACCTTCGTTTGATTTCAGCGAAACGGCATAACGTACGGTTGCAAAACCATTGTCTGGATCAAAGTAAATTAAATTAGCTGTGGGCACCATGGCTGTCGCCTTTATCTTTGCTAGGCGCAAACTTGCGTGATCCTCGTATTCGACTCCATCGATAGTCAGTGGCAACTCGATTTTCCTGAGTGAGCCCTGCAGGTCGGAATACGGCTCAGCAGTGACCGTGCCTCCCAGCGGCATAGCCGCATAAAAGGTCATCTGGACCTTGCTTACCGCACTGTCAGTGCTGGGCGGAGCCACAACTGGCGAGGTAACCAAACCAAGGCCCCGCAATTTAGCGATCTTCTCAAAGCGATCGTCGTCTTCATTACACCCGATCAAGAACGCTAATGCTGTAATAGCGCAAAAATTCGATAATATTTTCATAGAATCCCTCTCAGTTCAATGTAGGGAATCGGTGGAGCACCGCGTAAATATTCAAGCTTGGAGTAATCGTAGTTATAGTTTACGCCCTGCACTTGTGGCCGTAACGCGAGATTCTCAATGCCAAATCGCCAGGTCAATTTCCAGGTATCAAAAAGCACCGCACGATCAGCGTAAAGATTGAGTTCATAGTAAAGAGGCTCTCTCTTGTTATAGAGGGAGGTCAGAGGAGACTGCCTCGCCTCGTACTGATTTAAATTCACATTGTACACTGAGTAGTCCACGCCATTGAAAGTGTTACCACTGCGCAAAAGCCCCCGGCCTCCAAAAGTCCAAAGAGCGGAAGCTTTATAGCTACCGGTGATATTTAGCACGTGGGACTGATCGTACTCTGAGTTATGATATTTCTGCGCCGAACTCTCTCGCGCCTTATTGATCGAGTAGGTGTAGGCCAACCATCCGAACAGCCTCTCTGTTAAGTTCCTTCGGACAAAAAGTTCGAGACCTGTACTAAAGGCATCGCCACTGTTATCGAGATTTGTCTTTGGATTGCTCTGAACCGTATTGTCAATTGTCTTGTAGAATACCTGGACATCAGACAGCCACAGATCACTCCAGATAGTTTCAACACCGAGCACGTAATGCCGGGAGTGGATAAACTTTAAGTCCGGATTACCAAAGCTGCTATCGGTCTCAGCAAACTCAGGTGTTTGCGAGTACTGACCCACCGCACCCTTAAGCGAATTCATTTGACCCAATTGGTAACGCCAATTTATTCGCGGGTCGACTCCTCCAGTCTTCAACTGCGAGTAGCGAAAGGCTCTAATACCTGGCATCAGGAGCAAATCACCGGCCCACGCTTCACTACCCAACCAAAAGCTTTCCGAGGTATAAGGTGTGTTACGTTCGACTTTCTTCTGGGGTGCTGACTGTGGATTGTAAAACGGATCGCTCGGATTAGGTTGCGGTGCCAGCACCTTTACCGATGCTTTCCCATAAGTCAGCTCCGTGCCGACATATAGACGATTTTTACCGCCTAACTTGCGCGATGCCTCTGCATATACAGCGCCTCCAGTGACCGCGATATCAATATTGTTATTTACGATATCAATCGAATTTTTCTGGTGACTAAGACTTGGCTCGATCTTCATCGTCCAATCTGGATTAAGATCCTTCTTCCATTCCACACCCAACAGCTCAAACGACCGTTGAATGTCAAACTTTGCCCTACCATCTGATGTAGTCGATAAGTCTGAGTTCAGAGCTAACTTGACCCCATCATAAACATGCGCACCAATCACCTTGATAAAGCCATCCTCGGTAGGATGCACGTAGAAGAGATGCTCATCACCAAACAAGGGAAGTACCGTCAGATCCATACTTTTGGATCTTTTCAGAATAGGCGGCAATAAAACGTCTAAGTAACTGCGCCTGGCTGATAACGCCACGTAGTCTTTACCATCGTTGACCGGCTGCTCGTGATAAATAGACGAGAAAATCGGAATATTGACCCGAAACTCGGTCTTAGCGCGCTCTGGAATCTCACTTTTTGTGCGCAGATTCACCACACCACCTGTGACATTTCCGCGCTCAGGACCGAAGCCTCCCGTAGAAAAGGCCACGTCGTTGACGATTTGATCAGGAATTACCGAAATATTGCCAAATGAGTGAAAAATGAAGGGCACCTGAAAGTCATCAATCACATAGAGCGACCCACTCGGCGGCGACCCCCGAATGACGATATCAGTGCGGAAATTGTTTACCTGCACTCCAGGCAATAGCCGAGGGATTTGTGCTGGATCACGCCCCGGGGCCACTCTCACAGCCTCCTCGGTAGTCACCGTTTTGCGCGAAGCTTCTGTCGGTTTTTCCCCGCGAATGATGATCTCGTTACTGTCACTCGGAGCTGCGGGCAAAAGGTATATTGCATTTGGCTGGGACAAGGACAGATCCTTGACCTGCACCGTCAGCGGCTCAAAGCCCGACCTATAAAGCTCAAAACGCTCTGCACCTCTTGGCACACGCACGTTCAAATTACCGTCCTTATCAGAGTACAACTTACTGCCATCTGATAATTTCGCCTCGACTCGACGCAGCGGGACCCCAGTACCCTTGGCCATTACCTTCAAGTTGACAGCCCCAGCCTCAGGATCTGCAATGGCTGGATCTGCAATGGCTGGATCCGCGCTCAGTGCCGCCGCTAGCAGCACGCTCCAGCTAAATATTAAGCTCAAAAGAAGGCGCAAACAAAGGGGACGAGTAGTCGTAAGACAACGCAGCATGGACCTAATACCCCGTCGGATGTTTGCTAGTATCCTACGCAATCTAAACGGATTGGCAAAGTATCCATTGAATAAGTTAAGATGGAGAAATGTTTAAACTGAAGTCTATTAATTGGACGTGGATTTGGCTTGCGAGCGCTGTATTCTCGCTCGTAGTGCACGTGGGCGGAGCCGAGTTCTCTCATCAGCTGGGGAAACTCAAGCCAGAGCCATTGCGGCCGGTAAAGGTAAAGATCGTGGAACAGAAGCCTGAGCTCAAGATAGAGCCAGCTCCGCCACCAACGCCGCCGCCAAAATTGAAACCAAAGCCAAAGCCTAAAGCTCAGAAGGTCGCTAGCGAGCGCAAAGCCCCCCCGCCAAAGCCTAATCAGCCGCCACCAAAGCCAGTCCAAGGTCTAACGGCGGACGCGATGAGTCCCGGCGGAAAAGTCGCAATGCCGCTTGGTAACACTCTGATGACGGCAGATACGGGAGAGCGCCCCAAAGAGGCACCGCAAGCATTTGCTAGCGACCTCAGCTCTGAGCCTGAATTAATCCGAGACTCGATTATTAAGCCTGAGTACACCCAAGCCGCTATAGAAGCTGGCCTCGAAGGCTCCGCTATCGTGGAGGTATTAGTGGCAGATACCGGCAGAGTGACTGACGCGGAGATCAAGCGCCGCATTGGTTTCGGCATGGATGAGCGCATCATGGAATCAGCCCGGGGCGCACGGTTCAAGCCACGCAAAAACCGCTACGGTCGCCCTGAAACTAGCTGGACAGAGATTAAATTCACCCTCCAGCTACCCTAAATCTAATTCATTGTCGGTTACAAAGATAAGCCCGTCAGAATATCGGATCTTTTACCCACTGAAATGACCCATAGTTGGTGGACCGCGCGGGTAATCGCGATGTGTAGTGCGCGTCGAGCCACGGCGGTATCTGGATAAACGCCCAGATTAACATCTGGCAGAATGACGTAATCGAACTCCAGGCCCTTTACTTGGGCAATGTTGGTGATATCAATGCCTGGCTTAAAGGTGAATTCGCCATCAGTCACAAGTCTTACATCTAGATTGTTTACCAATGCGTTATAGAAGTGGAGCGCGTTTTCTTCGTTCTCACAAATAATCGCCACCGAGGCTAGTGGCTCTTTACTCGTTAACTGACTTAAAGCATCCGTGATCTCGACGATAGCAAGCCCTTCGTTTGGCACTGCTGTGAAAATGACTTCACGCCCATCACGAATCGAAGTCGGCAGGGCTGCCGGCGCCAGATTACCGAGCACCTTATGGCCAAATTCTGCAACCGGTCTAGGACAACGGTAATTCGTAGTAAGCCTGGCCTCCGAGCTCTCGGCAACCGCCAACTGCGACAACACGTCATCCCAACTACGAAAGACTACTGTCGGGTCGGACTGCTGCGCAGCATCGCCAGCGATCGTTACTGTCGAATCAGGGCTCAGACTTTGACCCAAAACTTTAAGTTCAACAGGAGCAAGATCCTGCGCCTCGTCGATCACTAAGTGATGATACTCGGTGATGGATTTGGTCTTACGAGTGACGCGTCCATGAGTTACCAAAAGCCAGCCAAGAAGTACTGCATAGTCTTCGACATCGATGGTGCCTGCATAATCATCAAACTCGACTTCAGCACCTTCGACATCTCGATTATTATCGTCATCATCCCCGCCACCGCGAGACTGATTCTGCGGCTCCTCGAATTGCCGGCGTGTGTGACGAGCTAATTCCGCGATCATTCTGGGATTGATGTGACCCTCGCCATGGGTCACTAAGGCCTCGAGTGGCTCAGCATCGCCATAAAGCTCCGACCGGATCACATCGAGATCGAGGAGTTTTTCTTTCGATTCGTTGATAAAGCGGCCTACTGTATCTAATTGCCACTTACTAAGTGTAGCGTTGCCCGCAGTGCCGCGAGCCTTGCAACCGTCCCATACTTCGTCAAGTCGAGGCACCAATGGCTTTTGCGAGGCTACAAAATTAGCGACTAAATCATCAGCCCAACCTTGCATGAGGGACTTTAATCCGTCAGCTACCTGTGTCGATTTTTTTGCAGCCAGAGCTTCTAGAGCTTTAACGATCGCCGGGTGCCGCTTGATATACACGACCGCCGGGGGCGTCCAGTCATAAATCTTCTTAGGCAAACGCTTAAGGATATGCCGACCTTGATCGCTGATCCATGCATCAAATGTATCGACTTTAACCGAAGGCAGACCAAGACCGGCCAGCAGCCGTTGCGTTAACCGCACGATACCCTGCTCAGGAACAACCACCTGCATAAAGCGTTGAGCATAAAATCCAGGTCTTTGGTAGGCCAACAGCGCCATTCTGTGCAGGGCCACTGTAGTTTTGCCGCTACCTGCTCCACCCAAAATAAGGAGTGCTCCGCGGTCCTCGCGTCGCAGTATTTCGTACTGATCTGGATCAAGCAGTGCCGACACATCTGGCAACTTCCGATTGGTGATACCAATGCCAAATTGCTGCACGTTCACGGCCGTGCCTGCGCCGCCGCTAAGTTCAGGGTTAATTTGGCCACCATGGCGACGCCACGGCTGCCCTCTTTCACGCGTCAGCATGAAATCTGGAGAGGTAATGCCGGTAAGCTCACCACAGTCAAAGGTTATAACTCTGCGCATGGCCAAGATGCCGATGGCGATACGCCCCGGGAGCTCGAGTTCGTACTCGTCGCCCTGACGGTAGTTGAAAAAGACCCTGGCCATCGCGGCATGGCGCCAATCGATAATGGTGGCTCCTGATTTACTATCAATAAAAGTCTGATAGCCGAGCAAGACATCCCTGACCTTGCCGTTTTCCAACAGTTGGACGTGGGCAAAATAGGGAGCCCGCATATCAGGCAGTTTCTTTGTGAAATCGCGCGCTGCTAGGCTATGGTGAGTATAAAGCTGCTGAAAAAGTGCAGGCAGATCATGCTCATTAGCGCTGATCGCCTCATCTCGCAGCTCTACTAGGCGCTTTTTAATTTCATTCATGTCCGGAACAGCGGCCAAAGCCTCAGCTCGCACTGCGTGCTTCACCTTCTCATGCAAAGCCAATTCCGAATCGATGATGTTTTGATCTTCAGGCGTTAAAGCAGCACCTGCATCGTAAGTCATAGCCACCTCTAATTGACGGCAAAAAAGCTATCCACGGTATCATGGTTTCTACGACGCGTCGATCTGGAGGTCGATGCGGCGCCATAAGAAAAACTCCTGCTTGTCCGAGACGGAGCAAACAGGAGCAAGTGTTTGGGAAAGAAATACTTATTGGGCTGGGTTTGAGGCCGCCGCCGGAGCCGCTAACGGCACCATTTGAAGCACCTCGCCAACGTCTAAATCTAGAGCAATCTTAAGAACTTCCTGGGCAGTATCAGCAAATTCAAAGCGCAATTTTTCTTTCACCTCCTCGGGCACATCACGCAGGTCCTTTTGATTACGCTTCGGCAGAAGCACACGCTCGATACCAGCGCGGTGTGCCGCCATCACCTTCTCTTTGATGCCACCAACGGGCATCACAGAACCGCGCAAAGTAATCTCACCCGTCATTGCCAGCACAGGGCTGACGCGCCTACCCGTGAACAGCGAAGCCAATGTCGTGAGCATGGCCACACCAGCTGATGGGCCGTCTTTGGGGATTGCTCCCGAGGGAACGTGAATGTGGATATCCTTTTTCTCATAATCAAACCCGGGAACGAACGCTGGCAAGTTTGACCGCACCAAACTAAGAGCAATCTGAGCCGACTCTTTCATAACGTCGCCTAGTTGGCCAGTGAGTGTAAGTTTACCCGATCCCGGCATCAGGCTGGCTTCGATAAATAAGATTTCCCCGCCCACAGGGGTCCATGCCAAGCCAGTGACTACACCTGGTTGCACCACACGCTCCGCCACCTCATGCACGAAACGCTCGGGGCCTAACACCTCTTCTAAGTCACTCAGCTCAACAACCAGTAATTCACCCCTCGCCTCTAGCACCTTCTCGGTCATAAATCGCATGACTTCAGAGATCTTCCGCTCAAGATCACGGACGCCAGCCTCTCGCGTGTAGTGAGTAATGATGCGCATCAAAGCATCATCTGCTAGGCGAACCTCTTCGGGTTTAATACCGTGCTCATCCAGCTGCTTTGGTATCAAGTGACTCTTTGCAATGTGCAACTTCTCTGCCGTCGTATAGCCGCTAAGCTCGATCACTTCCATGCGGTCGAGTAACGGTGCAGGAATGGACTCGAGGTTATTAGCCGTCGCGATAAAGAACACCTTCGAAAGATCAAATGGCACGTCTAGGTAATGATCAGAAAAGCTGGCATTCTGTTCTGGATCGAGCACTTCCAGCAAAGCAGCAGACGGATCACCAGCAAATCCACGGCCTAATTTATCAATCTCATCGAGCATGAACACTGGATTATTCACTGCGGCTCGCTTTATGCCCTGAATGATACGACCGGGCATGGCGCCCACATAAGTGCGCCTATGGCCGCGAATTTCCGCATCGTCACGCACGCCACCAAGACTTACGCGTACAAACTTGCGCCCCAAAGCCTTAGCTACACTCTGACCAAGGCTTGTTTTACCGACCCCAGGCGGGCCGACAAAAAGTAAAATGGAACCACGCCGATCCTGCTTCAGTTTCAAGACAGCAAGGTGTTGGATAATTCGTCTTTTGATTTTCTCAAGACCATAGTGATCGCGGTCAAGCAGGGCGCGAGCTGCATCCAAATCTAAATTATCAACTGTCGATTCATCCCAAGGCATAGCCAGCAGTAAGTCGAGATAGTTCCGCACGACATGTGTCTCGGGCGATGAGCTCCCCAAATCGGATAAACGCTTAGCTTCATCGAGCGCAATCTTTTTCACGGACTCAGGCATAACCGCCTTATTAACTTTATCGACGTAATCATCGCGCGCTTTACCAGAATCCTCTTCACCTAGCTCTTCTTTGATAGCTCGCATTTGCTCACGCAGGATTGCTTCACGCTGCATTTTTCCCATCTTAGTCGAGAGCTTCTCACGAATCTCGCTCTGCAACTGCAGAGCCTCTTTCTGGCTCTGCATGAGCTCCAAGAGTTTCAGCGATCGTTGCCGGATCGAGGTCATCTCAAGCAGCTCTTGCTTGGCCGCCAACGGCACTTCTAAGTACTCAGCGCATAGATTCATGAGCAAAACGGCATCATCCAAGCCAGCGATAAGCTCAACAACTTGTCTGGTATCTCCTGGTATCAATTGGAGAATCTCACGAGCGAGGCCTTTGACGTTAGCGACTAATGCTTCAAGTGTCTTGGCATCAGCATCGTTTAAATCCTCGAGAGCCTCACCTTTAGCTCCGACAAATCCGTCCTGTTCTTCAAATGCGGCGACATGAATACGGCTAAGTCCTCTCACGAGCACTTGGTAGCCATGCTCTGTCGAGCCGCGTAGCTTTTCAATCTTGCAGAGAGTTCCTATGGCGAACACATCCTCCGTAGTGGGATCTCCGCTAACTTCGTTCTTCTGAGCGACAGCTACTATAAAACCGTCATCAGCATTAGCCGCCTCAATAGCTGCCACGCTTTTTGGCCGACCAATGTTAAGGGGCAAGGTGGTACCAGGGAAGATCACCACGTTGCGCGTTGGAAGCACCGGATAAATCTTATCTTGAACCAAATCCATATAAGTAACCTCACTAAAGCCTGAGAGCTTGAGACACTAATGAAAGTGTGGCGCCTTTGATTAATGTCAATGGCGTGAGGCCAATGTGAAAAAAATTCATAATTAACATTTGGACATTTAATTTGCAGAGTGCCGAACTGGCTGCTCATCGCCCCCCCTGTGGGTGGGCAATACACCATAATTATTAACGTTATTGATGATTTTTAGGTAAAGCTAACTCGCGATGTCTAAATTAACTTGATCAAAACCTGTGCAAGACTTAACCTTATAAAAGATCAGACCTCTGTGACTCTAGCTCGGGGGGGCTAAAGAAACGGAGGAACCTGATCTATTTTTTTGTCTAATTTATTAGTCGGCAGGGTCTATATCCTGCAGAGACAGTAATTCCAGCTTCTCGATCGCTTGCATCAATGCCCGATTAATCGGAAGGGTTTCGCTGTAGCTTGGTGTCGGAGCTATTGCGAACATCCGCATCCGGTAGTCTGCAAAAAGCGGAACATTGCCACCAGCATTGATGTCGCGTTGTGCAGCTTTGACCGCTTCAGGCATAAGCTGCTTATGCCACGAGCAGGAAGCCAGAGCAGGATGCTCACTCTCCTTCGTACTCACCGCGGCAAAGCCAAATAGACGGCAGATACCGGGCCGCAGTGCATAATGCCGACATCGGCCTTTGGTGTGGTCCTGTGATTCCGGCGCATAAAATACGCAGACCCCATCTGGACTTGCCGCTGCCAAATCATAGCTACTCGACGCTTCGCCGTTTTTAATCAACTCTCGTGCCAGCGGCAGCATCTCCACCACTTGTACTTCCAAAGCAGGCTTTAGACAGCACTGACCACAGCCCTCGCGGCATTTGATTCCGGTCTGCTTAGCGAACACATTCGTCTCTGACTGAGCCTCTAATAAAAGGTTTAGAGCTTTTTCGGCGCAGTCATTGGCGAATGATGACATTTCATTCTTTCTCGTTTTCAGCCTCAACAGATTTTGACGGAACTGCATGTCCTGCGGGTGTGACTGCAGGAGCAGATGGTCCACTTCTTTTTTCGTCGACTTTATTCGCCTCAGCAGCAATCGCCTCAGCAGCAATCGCCTCACTGCTGGTGAGCCATTTGATCACTCGAGCAAAATCAGCAAACCGCGTATG
>Ga0315284_10005910_pt1 | contig 17419 bp, 14 predicted proteins | sample YL17G09_16_MG_FD_203696 | JGI IMG/M metagenome (GOLD analysis project Ga0315284, IMG submission 203696) | Sediment microbial communities from Yellowstone Lake, YNP, Wyoming, USA - YL17G09_16 | ecosystem: Environmental > Aquatic > Freshwater > Lake > Sediment | place: USA: Wyoming | collected...
GATCTCCAGATCCGCTGGGGACTGGCGCAGATCGAGGCGGGCGCTCACGCGCTCTGGTACGGCGACTGCAATGCCTCGTCGCATCTGATCTCGAAGGAGATTCTCGCCGAGCACGCCATCGAGCCGGCGAGGCGCGTCGCGGAAGCATGCGTTGATGCGGGCGCGTTCGTCTTCTTCCACGCGAGCGAGGAGAAAGAAGACTACCTGGTCCTGATGAAGGAGATCGGCGTAAGCGCGATCAGCATCGGCCCCGGCCTCGACATCTCGAAGGCCCGGCGCGCGCTTGGACCCGAAGTCTGCATACTCGGAAACCTCGATCCGATCGAGGTCCTGATGAAGGGCACGCCGCAGGAGGTCGCCGAGGAGACCAGGCGCATCATCCGCGAGGTCGGCGGACCGGCGTATATGTTCAACACGGGCGAGTGCGTCCCCCGCGAGACACCCGTCGAGAACATGGATGCGATGATGCAGACCGCGCGCGAGGCATGGGAATCCTTCTGATCCACCCTACTCCGCTTCGGAGTACATTTCGCCCGGGAGGCCGAGCACCTCGATGGGGAGGATTCGCCCTTCGCGGAGAAGCTCCTCGACGATGCGCGCGACATCCTTCCGCTTCCGGCGGAAGACCCACGCGATATCGCCGACGGACGCCGCGACCGCTATGCGGATGTAGCGCAGAATCAGCTCCTTGATCGCGGTTTCCGGCGCGATCCGTCGGGCCTCCTCGAGACAGCGCGCGGGAACCCAATCCTCCACCAGCGCCCAGTTGTGGAGGGTCCAGCCTTCGATCGAGCCGCCCGCCACCGTGATCCTGAACGTTTCCTGCAGGTTCTGCAGCGCCCTGTCCATCGTCCGGGTGACGTCCTTCCCCTGCGAGCCGAATCTCCGGCGCAGATCCCGGCTGGAGATCTCCGGCTGTTCCGCGATCAGGTCAAGTATCCGCTTCTCGTCCCTGGAGATCAGCCCGCGCCGATAGTCCTCCTCATACTCGTTTCCGGTCGCATAGACCGAGTAGAAGAGCGGGAAGCATTCCCAGGAGATGAACGTCCCTCTCGCGCGGAGGACCTTCGAGTAGTAGCACGCCTTCCGGCCCGTGAGCGTCTGCTTCGAATCCCACCACGAGCGCGCGATCTGGTCATGCCATTTCGCTCCGGGGCGCTCGTAGGATTCCAGCGCGGCCTTGTGCAGGCTCGGCAGATCGGCGTCGGAGAGGTCAATCAGCCACGCGAACCCGAGTTCGTTGATGAAGTCGAGGGCGTCATCCTCCGTGCGGAGGCGAGTCCCCTCCTCCTGGCGATAGTTCGTCCGGCGCAGTCGGGTCAGTTCGTCGAGGGAGATGATGTCGGCGTCCATCGAGCTATCGTATCAGAGGCCGCCCGCGAAATCAATCGCGCCGGATGTGCGGATCGCGCGCTTTGCGGGAATACTGTCAGCGGAGATGGTTACCGCACTGCAGCCGAAACTGAGCCTGCACGCGATGATCCCGCCGTTCACGCTGCCGTCCGCGGAGGGAGAGCCGGTCAGCGTTTGGGACTTCAAGGGCCGGGCGAATCTCGTGCTCGCGTTCCTCCCCGGAGGCGACTGCGCCGAGTGCGAGGAGTTCATCCACGCGGTCATGGACAACTCCGACGTGTATCGGGAGGAGCGGACCGAAGTCTACGGCATCGTTCGCGAGGCGGAAGGACACTTCGACGAGCCGCACCCGGCATTCCCGCTGCTCTACGACGAAACCGGTGAGGCGACGGAGAAATATGCCGACGTTCTGCCCGCGGTATTCGTGGCGGACCGGTTCGGCGAGCTTTACGCGCAATGGATCATCGGCCCCGACGGCCTCTTTCCGCCTCAGAAACGCATACTCGATGTGATCGAGCTGATCAACCTCGAATGCCCCGAATGAGGCGCGAAGCTCGACTGGGCGTAGTCTACGCCCACGGATTTGACAGCATCCCCCGCCATGCCGCATACTCTGAGCATGAGAGCAGTTGTGCTCAGGACAACCGAGGACCTGGTAGTTCAAGACGTTCCGAAGCCGCCTCTCGCGCCGGACGAAGTGATGGTGAGGGTCACCGATTGCGGGATCTGCGGGAGCGACATCAGATATCTCCATGGCGAGAATCCATGGGCGCAGCACACGCTCGGCGAGATGAGGGAGAATCCCCGAAACATCATCCCCGGCCATGAGGTGTGCGGCATCGTGGACGAGGTCGGAAAGGACGCCGATCCCTCGCTTCTGGGAAAACGCGTCGCCGTCCTCTGCTTCCGAACGGACGAGTCATGCTACTGGTGCCGAATCGGCGAGCGCCATCTATGCCCGAATACGCAGCACATGGGACACGGCGCGGGCTGGGGCGATCAGGAGTACTACTACGGCGGCATGGCCGAGTTCGTCGCGGTCTGGGCGGATCACGTGTATCCCCTGCCCGATCACGTGTCGAGCACGAATGCGACGCTCCTCGATGCGCTGGGTGTCGCCGTTCATGCGACTGAGCTTTCGCGTCTGAAGCCCGGCGAGAGCGCCCTCGTGATCGGCACGGGCGTCCTCGGCCTGCTCGCAGTCCAGACGCTGAAGGCATACGGCTCGGGCGACGTGATCTGCTCCGACGTGAGCGATTCGCATCTGGAGATCGGCCGGCGACTGGGCGCGGATCACACGGTGAACGTGAGAACGGAGGACGTGAAGGAGGTTGTGCTCGATGCCACGAAGGGCTTCGGCGCGCGCGTGATCATTGACACCGTCGGACGGCCCCTCGCCGAGACGCTCCCGATCCTCGCGCGGGGCGGACGACTGGTCACTCTCGCCGTGCACGACCGCGCGGAGGAGTTCAACCGGCTTCTTCTCGCGGGCGAGAAGAGCGTGCTGACATCCGCGAATTTCAAGTATGAGGAGTTCCCAATCGCGATGGACCTGCTCTCCTCCGGCCGCGTGAAGGCCGAGCCGCTGATCACCCATCGCTTCCCGATAGACCAGGCTGTGGAGGCGTTCTCCGTCGCGGATGATAAGGAAACGTCCGGGGCGATCAAGGTCGTGATAAACCCATGAAGGGGAATGGCTGATGGCTAATGGCTGATGGGGAGGGAGCGGATGAGGCGTTCACGGGCCTTGGAGGGCGCATCCGGATCCTTGGGCGCATCCAGAACCGACTTCACCGCCTCGCCGATCAGCGCTTTGTCAAGTCCGCATGACTCGCACAGCTTGATCAGCGCAAAATCCTCGATCCCCCTGCGCCATGCCTCCCACCTGCGCCCGGTGATCATGCAACCGTTCCCGTAGTAGAACAGCGACGGGTCGTAATCCGCCGTCGTCTGATGCCGGTTCCAGGGATCGCCGTAGTGCTGAGTCGCCGTCCAGTAGCCCAGGATGCCGTTCAAGCCCCGCGAATAGGCGTACCAGAACCTCCACAGATAGTGCCCGTATGAGTCCTGAGCCTTCTCGTTCGCACCCTCGCTGTAGTAGTAGAAACCCAGCGGCTTGCCGGTGGACTTCAGGTACTCGATCGAGGGGGCGCTCCGCGGATCCAGGTACGCGTTGAAATGGGGAATCCAGTAATCGGTGTACTTGTCCGCTGTCTTGACCTGCTCCAGACTCCCGCCGATGGTGTCCTCGACGACCCTGATCTTTGGGTCAACCTCCCTGATCAGGCGCGCGATGGCGATGTACCTCTCGTCAATGCACTCATCAACCGGGTTCACCATGTAGTCATCGTATGAAAGCCCGAGCTTGCGAAGGACTCGCGCCATCTCGCCGATGATCTTCTTAAACGCAATGCGCCATCCCGGCGAGTCGAACCTGCCGTTGTAGATCTTGCGCTCGTCGGCCTTCTCCCACACGTCCAAGCCGATGTAGAGCTTCCGGCCCGGCTTCCACTTGAGCCGCACCTCGCGCTCGAACCGGTGCCAATCCGTCGGCTCGAGCAGCTTCCCGGAATCATCGGCTTTCGGTCGAGGCATGAAGCGCAGGCCGGTGATGAGGAAGACGCGGATGCCGTGATCGAGCATCGTCCGGACGTATTCCTTCTCCAGCCCCCGCTCAGCCGCATCGCCGAGATAGTCCCACGTGAAGCCGAGCGGCGCCGTCAACGACTTCGGCGGACGAACGACTTCAACCGCGAGCTTCACCTGCTTGTCGGTCTTCGAGGCGGTCAGCGGGCCGATGGTGATTGTTCCCTCGAAGCTGCCTGGCTTGAGACCCCTGATGTTGATCCATATCTGGCGCGTCTCGCCCGGCGGGATCACGAGTTGTCCGATAGGATCGGGAGGGATCAGCGCGTCGGGAAACGGCCTTCCATCGGCGGTTCGCACGAACGTGGGGATGAGTATCTCCACCGAATCCTTCGGGAACCCGGACGTGAGGATTCGCGCTGAGAGGGTCTCATCAGTCAAGTTGCTCACCATCAACGCCTTCGATTCGGTCTGGCCCGCGAGCACGAGCGCCCGAACCGAGGATGCGTCCCGGCGAATGCCCGACACGTCCTCCTTCGCGGAGAAGTGTCTCCACGGCGTCGTTTCCCAGATCAGGTACTCCGGGTTGCCCATTTCGGATCGCCGAACCATCTCGCTGAGTTTCCCGTGCGCGGTCCGGCTCTTCTCGATAAGCGAGCGGATCTGCAGATACCGCTCCTCGGTCAGCGTTCCCTCCGCGGGCAGGAGCGATTTCGCCGCTTCGAGCGAGGAATGTGCCTGGTAGAGCGCCTCGGAGGCGGAGATGCGGGCGGACGCAGCCGCCTTCTCGATCCGGGCAAGCGCCTCCTCCGAACGCTCGATCTCTCTTCCGGACCCCGCGGCCAGGCTGCCGAACACGATTTCTCCGAATTTCGCGGGCGCCTGGAACGAGCCGTTGGTCGCCGACCAGCAGGACAACTCACCGGCGGGCTGCTCCTCGCGGCAGAAGTTCCCGAGCCACGAATCGCCCGGCTGGGGAACCGGCGCTCCCAGCGCGCCGAACGGAATCCGAATCTCCGCGATCCAGCCGTCCGAGCCGATCCGAGCCGCGCCGTCCCACTTCGGGTTATAGCCGTAGGGATCTTCTCCAAGGGCGTCGTATTTCGTTCCCTTCGGATTCAGGATGAGGTGGACGAAGCCGGCGCGATCCCCCTTCGTGTCCAGAAGGATCTCCGCGCAGTCGTCCGTCCAGAGACTTCCATCGTGATCGGTGATCGCCGCCTTCAGACGGCTCACGTCCTTCTCCGCGCACCGGTAGGCAACGTAGAGCGCCTCGTCGTCATAGAGAAGGAGCACCTCGGTCTGGTTCCGCAGGTCCCCCGCGCCTCTATACTCCACGAAGGACGGAATCCGACCGGCATTTCGCCATGCCGCCTCGTCGAGCTTCCCATCAATGACGATCGCCGCCGCGGTTTTGGGAACCGGCACCGCCCGCATGGGCATTGTCCCGGCAACTGCTTGCGAGATCAGGGAATACGCGATCAGCAAGGTGCAGAGTGGGGTTCGATACACGGGGTACTGCTCCATTCGACCCGCCGCCACGGCATTATTCACGCATCTTCCCGAGGAACTTGACAAGCGCGACAAAAATCACGGCGAGTGAAACGGCTATTATCGCTTGCGTGACGTCCGACCGAGCGGAGGTATGCGTGAGCCTTTGGATGGCAATGGTGACCCCGGCCACAGCGGCGGCTATGAGGATGACGTAGAACCATTTCATGTTGTGGATGGCCTCGGTTTGTCTCCGTTGACGCCTATACCATACCATACGTGCGCTGATTTGGCAAGACCATTTTGATCTTTTGCACTAGAGCTCCAGGGACTCTCGACCCAGCGCCCCGTCCGCCATCTTGGTCAGAGCATCCAGTCGTCCCTGAGCCTTCTTCAACTGCCCGGCGCATTCGCCCGCCAGCTTGACGCCTTCCTCGAAGAGCTTCAGCGCGTCATCCAGCGGCAGATCGCCATCGTCCAGAAGGCGCACTATCTCCTCCAGCCGTTCCATCGCCTGCTCAAACTTCGTGTTCTTCGACTGCGCCACGTCAATCCCATCCTTTCCTGATGTGTGTCACCTTTGAGATGAGCCGCCCATCGGATATGAGGACATCAATCGTCTCGCCGATCTCGACCTCAGCGACTCGCCTGACCACGCGACCATCCGGCATCCTCACGATCCCGTATCCGCGCGCGAGAACCGCCAGCGGGCTGAGGCTCGCGAGCTTCGCGGAGACCTCCCCAAGACGCGCCTCGCACCGCGACGTGATCCCCTCGAACTCGGATGCGAGCCGCGATTCCAGATTATCGAGCGCCTGCCATCTGCCCTGAACCAACCGCTCCGGATACTTGAGAGACGGCGACGCAGTCAGATGATCCAGCGTGCCCCGCGCCAGAACCAACCGTCCCGCCAGCAAAGCCTTCGCGCTCTCGACAAACCCGCCGATCCGATCCAGAAGCTCATTCCGGTCCGGGACGATCAGCTCCATCGCGGCGGACGGCGTCGGCGCTCGGAGGTCGGCAGCCATGTCGGCGAGTGTGTAGTCGGTCTCATGCCCGACAGCCGAGACAACCGGCGTCTTGCATGCGAATATCGCGCGGGCCACCGACTCCGTGTTGAAGCTCCACAGATCCTCCAGCGATCCCCCACCCCGACCGAGGACGATCACATCCACGTCCGGGAGCGAATCGGCGATCCCCAGCGCCCGGACGATGCTGCTCTCCGAGTCCTCCCCCTGCACAACCGTCGGCACGAGAACGAGGTTCATGCCCGGCATTCTCCGCCGCGCGATGGTCACCATGTCCCGCAGAGCGGCTCCGGTCGGCGAAGTGAGAATCGCAATCGTCGTCGGAAACGGAGGGATCGGCTTCTTGTGCGCTACATCGAAAAGCCCCTCCGCCGCCAGTCTGGCCTTGACCTGCTCGAGGGCCACGAAGAGCGCGCCGACTCCATCCGGGGTCACATCCGTCACGACGAGCTGATACTGGCCCGCCTTCTCGTAGACCGTCACGCGCCCGTGAGCGATGACGCGCATCCCTTCTTCGAGTTGGAAACGCGTCGTTCGCGCGGCGTTGCTCCAGATCACGCATCGGATCAGAGCCGCCTCGTCCTTCAGGCAGAAATATACGTGGCCGGAGGTATGCCTCGTGAGATTGCTGACCTCGCCGCGAACCCAGACTTCGCGAAAGAGGTCCTCAGCTTCGATCACCGCGCGGATGCAGCGCGTCAGCTCGCCGACCGACAGCACCTGGAGAGATTGGGATGTCACGCCGCAAGTATACGCGGCGCCGGCAGCATCGTCAAGCCCGGCGGAAAACGGGTAAAACCAGCAGGGCAACGCTCGCCAAGTATCGAATTGAGATGTGCGCCGAATCCCGGAACACCAACATCGGAAGCGAGTGTGATCGGCCGTGATCCTCACAGTTACCTTGAACCCGGCGGTGGATGAGACGCTGGTCGTCCATCAACTGCAACTGGGCGAGACGAACCGCATTAAGGAGACGGACCTCGATCCCGGCGGCAAGGGCCTCAATGTCGCACGGGTCGTGAAGCGTTTGGGCCGCCCGGTGGTCGGGGCGATGCTGCTCGGCGGCGAGACCGGCCATTTCATCCGCAATCGCCTCGCGCGCGAGGGAGTTGACATCGCGGCGGTCGAGATCGCAGGGAAGACGCGGGTGAACATCAGCGTATTCGACGAATCCTCGGGCGTTCAGACGAACCTCAACCACGAAGGCCCTCACGTTGACGCAAGCGAACTTCACGCGTTCGAATCGAAGCTGGGCGAGTGGCTCCCGGAGGCCGTTATTATGGCCGTTGGAGGAAGTCTCCCACCCGGCGCGCCGACCGACATCTACGCGAAGATGATCGAATGGGCCCGCGCCAGTGACGTGCGAACGATCCTGGATTCCAGCGGAGACGCCCTAGTGGAGGGGATCAAAGCCCGGCCGTATATGATTAAGCCGAATATCCATGAAGCGGAGAATCTCCTGGGGCGGAGCTTGAAGACCGAAGAGGACATCATCAATGCGGCGAAGTCACTCCTCGACGGGGGAATCGAGGTCGTTGTGATCTCCATGGGCCCTCGGGGATCCATCGCCGTCACCAAAGACGCCGTGTGGAAGGCGATCCCCCCGGAGGTTCACGCGGAGAGCACGATCGGCGCGGGCGATTCACTCGTCGCGGGCCTGGCGATCGGGATCTTCGAGCATTCCGGTTTGGACGAGGCGCTTCGACTCGGAACCGCCGCCGCCACCGCGACCGTGATGGGCCATGGCACGGAGCTTTGCCGCGTCGAGGACGTGCGGGCGCTCCTGCCCCAGGTTCGAGTGGAGCGAGTCCGCTAGACGACATAGGAGAACAGCACATGCCTGACACCAAGATCGCCTTCTTCGAAACCGAGGACTGGGAGAAGCAGCACATCGAGCACGGCGATTTCCGCAAGCTCAAGCCGCGCGTCTATGCCGAGCGACTCGATTCCGATACGGTGGATCGGGCCTCGGATGCCGAGATCGTCTCCGTATTCATATACTCGAACCTCTGCAAGGACACCCTCGACAAACTTCCCGACCTCCGCATGATCGCGACGAGGTCCACGGGATACGATCATATTGATCTCGCCGAGTGCGCCCGACGGAGTATCGTCGTGAGCAATGTCCCCTACTACGGCGAGAATACCGTCGCCGAGCACGCATTCGGCCTGATCCTCTCGCTCTCCCGCAAGATATACAAGGCGTATCTGCGAACCACCAGGCTGGATTTCTCGCTGGAGAACCTGATGGGGTTCGATCTCAAAGGCAAGACGATCGGCGTCCTCGGCGCGGGGAGGATCGGCCTGCACATAGTCCGCATCGCGAAGGGTTTCGGGATGGAGGTGCTGGTCTACGATGTCCGGCAGGAGCCGCTTCTCGCGGAGGTGCTCGGGTTCACCTACGTGCCCTTCGAAGAGTTGCTTCAGCGTTCGGATGTGATCAGCGTGAACGTGCCGCTGAACGATGCGACCTACCACCTCATCAACAAGGAGAACATCAAGCTCATCAAGCGCGGGGCGATCCTCGTCAACACCGCGCGCGGCGCGATTGTGGAGACCGAGGCGCTGATCACCGCGTTGAACGAGGGGATTCTCAGCGGCGTCGGGCTCGACGTCTTCGAGGGCGAGGAGTCAATCAAGGAGGAGACCGCGCGCTCGGTCGAGCGGCTTCCCAGGGAGAAGATGATGGAGATTCTCCTCGGCTATGCGCTACTCCACCGCGAGAACGTGGTCATCACCCCGCACATCGCGTTCTACAGCCAGGAAGCGCTCGAACGGATCATGCACACGACCGAGGCCAACATCCAGGGCTTCCTCGCGGGTTCGCCGATCAATGTCGTAGCCTCCACTGCCCGCGGCCCGAAGTGCGCCTCCTAGAAAACGCGGCGGACCATACTCCGTACTCGTTCGGCATTCGACCCCTGTGGAGTGCGAACGCGAGTCCGCCGAGGCGGAGGAGCTTTCGCTTTGTATTCTTGGAAGCACGCTTCCGCGGGGAACAGCGGCGATGAATCGCCGCACTCCACATGGGCCGACTTCACTCACGCTGCTTTGCGGAGGTGTTCCTCCCGCGTCTCCTCGATCTCCGGGGTGGTGAACTCCTTGAGCGTCCGCGCGTATTCATCGAGCTTGCGCGCGACTCGGCCGTGCACGCTGTCCTTCGGATAACGCCCGGACTCGTCCGCCTCGCCCGCGGAGACTCCGGTGAGGATTTCGATCCCTGCGTCTATCGTCTTCACCGGCCAGATGTGGAACTCGCCGTTCCGAATCACTTCGACGACCTCCTCCTTGAGCATCAGATTGCGCACGTTCTGGTGCGGGATGATGACGCCCTGCCCGCCGGTCAGTCCCCTCGCCTTGCAGACTGCGTGGAACCCCTCGATCTTGTAGTTCACTCCGCCGATCGGCTGAATCTCGCCGTTCTGGTTGACCGATCCCGTGACCGCGATCCCCTGCGAGATCGGGATTTCGGCCAGACTCGAAAGGAGCGCATAGAGCTCCGTGCTTGACGCGCTGTCACCCTCGATGCCTTCGTAGAGCTGCTCGTAGGTGAGGCTCGCGCCGAGTGGAAGCGGCTTGTCCTGAGCGTACTTGCCCGCGAGATAAGCGCCGGCGATGAGCGTGCCCTTGTCGTGGATCGGGCCGCTCATCTTGGTCTCGCGCTCGATGTTCATCACGCCCCCACGCCCGATGTACGTCCGGCACGTGAGCCTGGACGGACGCCCGAACGCGTAGTCACCGATGGCGTAGACCGAGAGGCTGTTGATCTGACCGGTCTGAGCGCCGTCCGTGTCTATCATCAACATGCCTTCCTCGATGAACTCCTGGATCTTCTCCTCCACCAGGTTCGATCTATACTCTTTCTCGTCAATCGCCTTCTGGACATCCTTTGCCATCACGAGATCGTTCCCGCGCTCCTTCGCCCAGTAGCTCGCCTCGCTCACGATGTCGGCGATCTCGATGAGCCGAGTGGAGAGCTTCTCCTTGTCCTCGATCAGTCGCGAGCCGTGCTCCACCACCCTCGCGACGCCCGACTTATGGAACGGCTTCAGGCCTGCATCCTTCACCCGAGCTGCGATGAACGACGCGTACCTCCGGATATGCTCGTCGGACCGCTTCATCTCTACATCGAAATCCGCCTTCACTTTGAAGAGCTTCCGGAAATCCTCATCCAGGGCATAGAGGAGATGGTAGATCCACGGGCTGCCGATGAGAATGACCTTCACGTTGATCGGCACGGGGGCAGGCTTCAGCGTGGAGGTCGGTATCAGCCCGTAGTGTTCCGCGATGTTCTCCAGCCGAACCTCTCCGGCCCGCAGCGTGCGCTTCAGGGCATCCCATGAAACCGGCTGCATAAGCACGTCCAGCGCCTGGAGGACGAGATATCCTCCGTTCGCTCTGTGAATCGCCCCGGCCTTGATCTGCGTGAAGTCCGTGGTCAGCGCGCCGAGCCTGGCTCTGAAGTCCACGCGCCCGATGAGATTGTAGTAGGTCGGATTGTTCTCCATGATCACCGGCGCGCCCTGCTGCTCCTCGTTGTCCACAACGAGGTTTACCGTGTAGCGGTCGAACGACGGCTCGGGAAGTAGACCCTCCAGACCCGGGATCTCCGCGCGCGCTTTCCCCTTATCCTTGAAATCCTCCAGGTTGTCCATGATATTGTCGCGGACCTGGCGCAGGTGATCGTGAACCTCCTTGAAGTCCCGGTACTTTTCGTTCAGCTCGTCCAGCAGATGTCCCACGGCGAAGAGCGCGATCTCGCGGTCGAGCTGCTCGATCCGCTCGTTCGACTCCTTCTCCATCTTGCGGGCCTTCGTTAGGTTCTGCTGGATTACCTCCTGGAGTTGGGCGCTGTGCTTCTCGATCTCGTCCTTCTGATCCTGCGGGAGGCGCTCGAAATCCTCGCGGGAGAGCGGCTTGCCGTGCATGACCGGAACGGTCACGATGCCCATTTGCGTCATCTCGATGGCAAGACCGAGCTCCTGGGCGGACGCCTGCAGATCGTTGAAGAGCCTCGTGCGCTCCTGCTGCATGTTGCCGATGATGTCATTCCGGCGCTTCTCATAGTTCTCACTCTCGAACGCCCTCGGAATCTCGCGGCGGGCCGCGCCGATCAACTCCTCCATGTCTTTCACGAGGCTGCATCCCATGCCGGCGGGGAGCACTATTGCTTTCGGCGAATCCGGGTCTTTGAAGTTGTTCACATAACACAGATCGTTCGGAACAGGCTCACCCTTCGCCTGCTCGGTGACGGATGCAAGCGCGGTGCTGCTTCTGCCCGTGCCGGTCGGGCCCGATATGTAGAGGTTGAAACCGGGGGTCTTGATGTCAATCCCGAAGCTGATCGCGCTCACGCCCCTGTTCTGGCCGACCGTCCCCTCCAGCGGCTCGATTTCGTCGGTGGTCTCGAACGGGAAAACGCTGGGATCGCAGTGTCGGCGCAGCTCATCGGCGGGTACTTCCGTGTGCTCCAAGGGCATTTTCGTGCCTCCCACGTGAGAAGTATCAACATTGGCATGTCGCTTTCACAATACCCGCCCCGAAATGCGCACAAACCGGCAGGGCCGGCCCGCATCGCGCACCGTTTTGCGCCCCCTCGAAAGGGGTAATCCTTCCCAAGGGATCGCTTGACCTACCGCTTTCAGTCGGAGCGTCAGGATGCGTTCGAAGACGCCCTTGCTCATCATGCTCGCCGCCCTGCTGATTCTCGGACTCATCGTCTTCTTCGGAGTCCGACATCGCATCCGTCAGATGCGCGCGGCGCTCCCGGGAGCACTTCGGGCCGAGCTTCAGCAGAGACTGAATCGAAGCGTGACTTTCGGTTCCTTCGAGCTTCCGTCCCCCGACACGGCCGTCATCACGGACCTGCGCATCGGCGAGAAGGCATCCTTTGGGCGAGGGACCTTCTTCACATGTCCTCGCCTGATCGTTCGTTTCAATGCGTTCGACCTGATCACCGGACGCAGGTCGCTCCCGCGGAGCATCATCTCCGTCACCCTCGTCGAGCCGACCGTGCGGGTCACGAGGAACACGCGGGGGAAGTTCAACGTGGAGGACCTCATCGTCCGACCGCCGCTCCCACCGAACATGAGGTTCCTGGGCATCGTCGAGGTACATTCCGGTCGACTGATTCTCAGCGACTACGCGGCGAACGCGCGGCCGCTTCCGGGGGTCAACACCGTCAGCGCGATGAACGCCCATTTCGATTTCTCGCATGGCGACTATCTCACCCTTGATCTGGATGCGCGCGGAGATCAGGCCCGTCTCGGCGGAATCAAGGCGGCCGGTCGCTGGGGTGCGCGCAATCCGAACACGAACGTCCATCTGATGCTGAGGGATGCCGACGCTCGATACTGGCTGCACTACTTCGCGACAATTCCCGATTGGGACCTCAAAGCGGGCAGATTCGACGCGGATGCGACCGTGTTTTCGACCAGCAAGAGCACTCTGACCGCCCGCGGACTCCTGCGACTCCGCGGCGCCTCCGTAGTGAGCGCGCATCTGGCGGTTCCGATCGAGCCGTTCGGCGCTGAACTCCGATTCGCCGGAACCAGTCTCCAGGTATCGGGCAGAGGTAACCTCAAGCGCTCACCGGTGCTCATTCGTGGTACTGTTCAAGGGCCCGCCCTGGGGAACGTGAACATCGCGATATCCTCCGACCGCATGGATTTCGCCGTCCTCCAGTCCGCGATCAGGCCACGGGTTCGTGCGGGGGTCGGGCTCTCCGGACAGGGAACGCTCGTTGTTCGTATCACCGGAACCACGCGCGACCCGAGCGTCACCATGCAGGCGAGCATTCCCAAAGCGGTGATACAGGGAGTCACTTCGTCCGAGATCCGGGCGCAGGCGTCGTACTCGACGGGACGCTTCCAAGTGCAAGGCATAAGTGCCCGCGTCGCCGGCGGACGCGTATCACTCACGGGAAGCGGCGGCGTGCAGCCGGTCAGCTTCAATGGGCGCGGAACGGCGTCCGGTATTCGTCTCGCCGACCTCCCGCCTCACCCGGAATATCCGGTCTCCGGCACGGCGGACGCGAGGTTCAGCCTTGTCTATGCGCGCGGATCTCCCTCCGCCACGGCCTCCCTCACGATCTCGAATGCCCGTGTCGGCGGAATCCCGGTGCAGACCGCGACCGCCTCTGTCTCAGTTTCGAGGTCGGGAGTCACTATCCGCGACCCGGTCGTGCGCTCCGAGGACACGTCGATCATCGGAACCGGCGACATCGCCGTCGAACCCGGCAGGCCGCCGAGATTCGATATCCACATTCGCGCGGAGAACGTGGACCTCGCGCGGCTCGACGCCCTTCTGAAGACCCGGTTCGCGGTCAAGGGAATCGCCCGCGCGGACGTGAACATCCGCGGACGCCCCCCGCAACTTCGCGTCGCCGGCGAGGCGGAGGTTCGAAACGCGGTCGTCTCTCGCGTGAGTTTCGATCGCGTGCGGATCGCGGCCTCGTTCAGCGGCGCGGACATTGTGCTGGATGAGATCGCCGCTGAGAAGGGAACCATGCGGGTTGTGGGACGCGGACGTGTCGGCGCGAACGGGACTCTCGGACTGGATCTCGCCGGACAGAATCTGGACCTGGACCTCGTCAATGACGCGCTGAAGCCCTTCGTCAAGCTGGAAGGCCCGCTGAATCTTCAGGCGCGCGTCACCCGGACTATCAAGAATCCTTTGATCCAGGGGGCGATCTCCGCCTCCTCTCCCAAGATCAACGGCGTGCAATTCGACTCGCTCTCCGCGTCAGCATCGTGGGACGGCGCGGCCATCCTCGCCACCAACATCACTCTCAAGCAAGGAGCATCGCAGTACGCCATCGCCGAGGCGAAGCTCATCCCCGCGAGCGGCGCATACGAAATCCGCGGAGGCGCGTCGGCCGGCGATATCTCGGCCATGCTCGAGGTCCTTCGGAAAAGCCCGGCGATTGACACACCCGAGGGAGCGGGACTGCGCGATTTCCTGGCCGCGATACCGATGCCCGCGAAGGGAGTTTTCGACGCATCGCTCACGCTCGCCGGCTCCAAGAAAACCCTTCCGAGCCTGACCGCGTCACTTGCGGCTCACGGTGTATCACTCGCCGGCACGGAGATCGGCGAGGTTTCGGCCGGCGTCCGTTCCACTGACAAGACGATCGCCCTCGACCGCCTCACAATCAGCGGCCCGAACGGACAGGTATCTGCCCACGGGAGCATCGGCATGGACGGGCGGCTCGACATCGCGGGGGAGGTGAAGGCGCTTTCCCTCTCCCTGCTCGATCCCCTGCTGACGGGGGACCACGCGACCGGCGCCCTCGACATGGGCTTCACCATCGGCGGCGAGATGTCGTCGCCGGAGGTACGCGGCCAGTTCCGAGCATCCGGCATCAAGACAGCCGAATTCTGCGCGACCTCCATCAGCGCGCCTGAGTTCACTCTGAATTCGGAACGGTTTTCCTTCGAACGCGTCATTATCCAGCAGGATGGCAGCAAGGCGGTGGTCTCCGGATACCTTCCCTTCTCGTGGAGCGCTCCATTCATCCCTCGCGACAAGCCGTTTTCCGTGCGCCTCAGCCTGGCGAACCAGAGCCTGGAGATTCTCAAGTGCTTCTCGAAGTCGGTATCCCAGGCGCGCGGCAAGATCGAGGCGTCCGCCGTAGTGTCCGGCACGCTCGACGCTCCGTCTTTCACCGGCGAGATCGCCATCCGCGACGGCTCGGTCAATGTTCCGCGCCTCAATAACACATTCAAGGGAATCACGCTTTCGGCACGACTAGAGGGGCCGGCGCTTCAGATACAGAATCTGAGCGGGGAATCGTCACTGGGCGGCACATTCTCAGGGGGCGGCAGTGTCGCGCTCTGGGGAGAAGGGCGGACAATACAGGCGTTTCTGAACCTGATGTCGCTGAGGCTTGCGACGGTCGGCCCGACAGGGCCGGTGGAGTTCACCGCAACCGGACACCTCACCGCCTCGGAATCGCTCAAGTCGCCGCTGGCTCAGGGGCAGATCGTGGTGAGCGACGCGCGAATCGTCTTCCCGGCCAAGGAGCTTGAAACCACCGTGACGATTCCGCCGCTGCCCGTGAATCCGCAGCTCGATGTAACCGTGAATCTCGCGAAGAACGTGGTCGTCGAGCGGGGCGCGCTGCAGGTCGAGGTGTCCGGCCCGATCAGCGTGACCGGCGCGTTTCCGAATCCGCTGATCGTCGGGACTGTGCAGATCACACGCGGGCGGCTCGCGTTCCCCGGTCGGACTCTCACGATCTCGCCCGGCGGAACGGCGTCTCTTCTGCTCAGACCGCCCGAGCCGGCTGTGATCACCGTTGACCTGACCGCCACGACCTCCGTTACCACGCTCTCCGGGATCACCGGACACGTCGCGCGCTACCGGGTGTACCTCGACATCTCGGGGCCGATCGGCGATCTGAGCATAGGCGTGCGCAGCAGCCCGCCCGGCCTCGCGGGAATCGAGGCACTGGCGACCGTCTTCGGCGGAAGCGCGCTGGAGGCGCTCGCCCGGGGAGAGCCCGCTCAGCAGCTCCTACAGCAGCAGCTCGGCCAGGTACTTCTCGGGTTCGCGGTTCCGGGACTCTTTCAGCCGATCACCGCCGGAGGAATCACCCTTGGGATCACGCCGGGACTCTACGTGCCTCTGGAGCTGAGCATCTCCGCCTTTCTCAGCGACAAGGTGGTCCTCACGTACAGCCAGTCACTCGTCGGCACCATGCCGTACGACACGTTCGCCGCAAGCTATGCCCTAAGCCCCCAGCTCGCGCTCACCTGGCAGTTCGAGGGACCATACTGGACCCCCGACGAAGCCACGCTGCTTGTTGAATACTACAAGAATTATTGACCGATAGGTCTCCCGGCAGGAGAAACTCCATGTCGCGCCGAATCATTCTCATGACACCGGAATACGATTGACCGCTTCACCTGCGAACGATGTTTACATATTACTGAGGGGGCGATGTCGTATGGTGGCTACAGGATCACCTCGGGATGTGGGCCTTCAGTTCCTACGCGAAGGCTCATACGCGGACAGCATTGACTTTCTCCTCCAGGCTCTCGTGGACACGCCGACGGATGTTGACCTTCACCTGTATCTGGGCTATGCCTATGCGCGGCAGGGCGACGTCGAGAAGTCCATTGGCGTGCTGGAGCAGGCGGCGGCCCTCGCGCCGGACTCGCCGAAGGTACATTACAACCTCGGCGTCGCGTACCAGATGGCCCAGAATCTGACTGAGGCGAAGGATGCCTACCGGCGCGCGACCAACCTGGACCCTTCGTATCTCCCGGCGAGGAACGCGTTGGAGAAGGTCGGCGCGTCGGGCGGGGAGGCCGGTTCGCAGCCCGCCTGAACCTGCTCGACGCACACACAAAATGCCGGCCCGCCAATGGCGGACCGGCTCAGTGGAAGAAGAGAACGCACTTCGAGGCGCGGCTATGCTCCGGGACGGCCGGTTGCCGAGACGAGGTAGACCAGCGCGCTGCTCGCCATGAAGGCGATGGCGCACCACTTGGTCAAGTCCGCCAGCTTCTCGTCAATCCCCGGCCTCCCGCGGAATGATGCCGATGCTTTCCCGCCGATTGTGCCGGTCAGGCCCTCGCTCTTCGTCGTCTGCGAGATCACCAGCGTGATCAGCCCCAGTGCACTAATTATCTGCACCGCGTACAGTATGTCCTTGAATATCTGTCCCAATGAATCTCACCTCGCACTGCCCAGTCTAGCACGATCCGCGGATTCCGTCAAGCAGCCGAGTCCTTCTCCGGCTTCTTCGCGGAATCATCGTCGTCATCTTCCATTATGGTCTTCGAGGACTTCCGGAACTCCTTGATCCCCTGGGCGAGCGACTTGCCCAACTCCGGGAGCCTCTTCGCGCCGAAGAGAAGCAGGACGATGATGAGTATGATTACCAGTTCCTGCGTGCCTAGATGCGGCATATCGTGTTCACTCCTTTTCCTTGTCGGCGGGTACATCGTCATCCT
>Ga0315284_10005911_pt1 | contig 17418 bp, 13 predicted proteins | sample YL17G09_16_MG_FD_203696 | JGI IMG/M metagenome (GOLD analysis project Ga0315284, IMG submission 203696) | Sediment microbial communities from Yellowstone Lake, YNP, Wyoming, USA - YL17G09_16 | ecosystem: Environmental > Aquatic > Freshwater > Lake > Sediment | place: USA: Wyoming | collected...
AGATGCTCGATGTCGTGTCGGACCGGATTCCTCACCTCATGCGCGGGATGCACGAGAGCGTCTACTCGCCGGACCAGCTGAAGGCGACGGCGGAAGCCTTCGCGAGCTTCTACAGGACGCTTGTCGACTCGGGGATGCCGGAGCACTTGGCTGCGGAGATGACGCGGCAGCACTTCGACAATCTTCAGTCTCAGATGCAGATGCAGATGAAGTCGCGGAAGTCGAAGCACGGCTGTGGCGACATCCCGGGGCCGGATTTCGATCCGCTGGGTCCCAACTTCGACCCCTTCCGTCGTTCGCAACGATCCAAGCCTGCGCCGCCGGCGGAACGAGCCGAACCGGCTGAGCCGGCTGAGCCCTGCGAGCCCTGCTCGGACTAGAGAAGCACGCCAGACTGAGCGAGGAGAGCCGTCCCGCCCGCAAGAACGAGGCGGACGGCTCTTCTCTTGCCGCCAGACTCCCGCCTACGGGTTCGGCAAGGGAACGCCGGGAAAGACCTCGAACCCGCTCGCCTCGTTGATCGCGCGCTTGAGAAGAGCGGACAGGTCCGGTGCCATCTCAGCCGCGTCGGCGGGAGTGATCGCCGGTTGCACGACCGTCGCGGCCAACATCTCGCGCTCGATGACGTCCCAGCTGACGGCGCGAACCTGGAACGATCCCCACTCCGACCTCGGCATCGCGCGCAGCACGACGGCGCCCGCGTCGCGAGGGAGGAGGACGACGAAGAGCCGAGCGTCAGGCTCCGCCGGAGTTCCCGAAGCCGCCGAGGTGAGCGTCCCCACGTCGGCCACAGGAACCAGAGGAGTCCGAGTCTCCATCGGAATCCCGAGGGCAAGGCCGACGATTCCCCCGACGACGCACCCGAGCACGATCCACTTCATGTCGCCCCCCTTTGTTCACGTCTCTCGCCGATCATCGTATCGAGGCGGAGGCGAGCAGTGAAACGATCCCCGTCCCGTCCGTCGGGTACCCTCACCCCATGGAAGACGGGGTATTCGACCGCATTCGCTGGCGCTGCCGGGATGTTGCCGACCAGGCGCACCGCGTGCGCATTGTGGAGAGCGCGATCGCTGAATGCGCGAGGGATCTCGCGTCTCTGTCCCTCGAGACGCCGGTCTACGATGACGTCCTCCACTTTCGCGGGCGGCCGGAGGACACCGTCACCTACCTCGTGGCGCTCGACGCGGTCAACTTCGGGTCGGGCTACTTCCCCCTGCTCGCCAAGCGCCCAGGTCACTCGGGATACGGCACGATCGCCCTGGCACTCACGGAGCGGTTCCGCGCCCGCGGCCCGCTCGATGTCGGGGATCTCGTCGAGTGTTCGGCGGCCGATTGCGCCCTCCTGTTCGGGCAGGATCTGTCCGTCGCCCCGATCGCCGAATTGATGGCTCTCTTCGCCAAGGCGTGGCGCGACCTTGGACACGACCTCCTGGAACGCTTCGGCGGCTCGTCTTCCGCCCTCGTCGAATCGGCCGAGGGCTCGGCGGCGGCGCTCGTTCGCCTCCTCGACCGGCAGCCGCTGTTCCACGACGTCTCGATCTACCGAGGAGATGAGGTCCCGTTCTACAAACGCGCTCAGATCCTCGTCTCCGACCTCGCGCTCGCCTTCGGCGGCCGCAGCTTCGGGCAATTCGAGGACCTGAACGCGCTCACCATCTTCGCCGACAACCTTGTCCCCCACGTCCTTCGTTGCGACGGCATTCTCACATACGACGAGGCGCTGGCGAGGCGAATCGAACGCGGGGAGCTTCTCCCCTCGGGCTCGGAGGAGGAAGTCGAGATCCGCGCCTGCGCAGTCGACGCCGTCGAGCGCATCGCTCTGGAGATCAGGCGAGCGGGGCGTCCCGTGACATCGCGCGAACTGGACATCGCGTTGTGGAACCGCGGACAGTCACCCCGTTACAAAGAAGCGCCGCGCCATCGCACGAGGACGACCTTCTACTAGCCTGTCCAGTGTCGGGCTGGTGCCGACACTTCGGATCTCTTCGTACGCTCACCGGCAGCTGGTCCTACGTTGCGAACGACAAGCGGTCTCTACCGCAGAGCGCGCGGAGTTGCGGGGAGAAGGCCATGGAGCCGATGAGGGGTCCCAGGCCTTGTGTTTTGGCGCCATCGAGCGTCGTCCCAGGTTCACCATGAGACCTCGGAGTGTTGCTCAGTGACCCTGCTTTCTCTGCGCCCTCTGCGTCCTCTGCGGTTCTACGTTGCGAACGACAAGCCGTCTCTACCGCGGAGCGCGCAGAGTCGTGGGGAGAAAGCATGGAGCCGATGAGGGCGCAGGTCATGTGTCTTGGCGCCATCGGGCGTCGTTCCAGGTCTCATCACGAGGCCTTGGACCAGTATTCAGTGACCCTCGTCGCTGACGGTGGCCAGGTCGCGGAACCCGCTGAGGGTGGATGGGCCGATTCCCTTGACAAGAACGAGATCGTCGAGCGTGCGGAACGGGCCGTGCGCCACGCGGTACGCGACGATGCGAGCCGCGAGCACGTCGCCGATGCCCGGCAACTTCGTCAACTCGGCTACGTCCGCGGTGTTGACGTTCACTTTGCCGGCCGAGACGAACGTCGGAGCGACAACGACCACGTCGGCAACGTAGATCGGACGCACCCACGACGGCCGCGCGTCCCTCGCACTCGGCCACAACAGGACGGCGCCCCCAACGAGGAGCCCGACGCACACGAGGAGAACGAGCCCACGCTCCTGTTGGTCGGTCACGACACCTCCATGGCAACGCGCTCCCTTTCCTATCTCCTCCTTTCGGAAAAGACAAGTTCGGTGCGCGCCGACCTGGAGTACTGAGTCCGACTAGACCGCGAGATCGAGCTCTTGCTCCCAGGATCGCAGCTCGGTGAGCAGGGCGTGCTCCGTCATGTCGAGATGGATCGGGGTGATGGACACGTACCCCTCGGCGATCGCCTCGATGTCAGTGCCACGCCCTCCGGCAGAGGCGTCCGTGAGAGGGTCGCCGGTGATCCAGTAGTACTCGCGGCCGTGGGGATCCTTCCCCGTGACGAGGTAGTTCGAGTACGCCTCTCCGCCGAGCCGCGTCAGCCGGGTGCGCAGGATCCTCCCGCCGGGGGAGTAGGGGACGTTGACGTTGAGAAGAATGCCCGGCGGCAGCGGCGGGCGATCGAGGAGAAAGCCCGCCAGGCGACGGAGGAAGTCCGCAGCGCGGTCGTAGTCAAGATCGTCACTCGGCGCCTGGAGCGTGTCGTACGACACGGCCACCGCCGGGACCCCCGATCGCGCTCCCTCCATCGCCGCGGCGACGGTCCCGGAGTACGAGACGTCGCGCCCCAAGTTCAGCCCGGCGTTGATGCCCGAGACGATGAGATCGGGGCGGCGGTCGAGGAGGCCCAAGAGCGCGAGCGACACGCAGTCCGACGGCGTGCCGCTCGTGGCGTATCCAACGCTCCCGTCGAGCAGCGGGACGGGATCGACGCGAAGCGGCTTGTGAAATGTACGTGTGCGGCTGGCCGCCGACCAGTTCCGATCGGGAGCGTAGACTTCCGTTCGACCGAGCGAGTTGAGGCCGCGCTTGAGGGCAAGAAGCCCCGGAGCGGTGATCCCATCGTCGTTGGTGATCAGAATGAGTCGTTCCTGCTTCGCCTCGCTGTTCATGATTCGTCTCCTCCTCCCGCGGCCACGTCGCCGCCGCCGACCGTGCGGTAGAGCCAAAGCTGGTTGTCCCCGTACCGCCGCCGATCGACGAGGGACAGGTTCCCGACCGCGTCAGCAATCGACTCGGTGCTGTGAATCTCGGCCACCACCACCGGATCGCTGCCGAGGAGTGTGCCGTCGCCGAGTGCATCGAGCGCTCGCGGAACGATCTCGTGGTAGTACGGCGGGCCGATGAACACGAGATCGAACCGCCGCCCCACGTGTCGCAGCGACTCCAGAACCCCGAAGGCATCGCCCTGGATGACTTCACCGCGGGGGAGGAAGTCCAACAAATCGAGATTCCTCCGCACAATGCCGCAGGCATCCGACGAGCGGTCGACGAACGTACAGGACCGCGCCCCGCGCGATAGCGCCTCGAGGCCGACGCTGCCCGTCCCGCAGAAGAGGTCGAGGAAGGCGGCGTCGGGAACAAAGTCAGAGAGGATGTTGAAGAGAGCCGTGCGCACGAAGTCGCGCATCGGCCGTATGGCCGAGTCGTCCCACTCGACCAGTCTCCGGCCGCGCCGTTCTCCGCCGATGATCCGCATGAGCTCTCCTTGAAGGCACGGAACTGCGTGGGCTAAGATCGTTCTCCTTACCACGGCATGGGAAGAGGATAAGAGAGGGGACGTGGTCGATCAACTGATGACAGGCCAGCGGACGTTCTCCCACATCCTCTTCGACCTCGATCACACGCTCTCCTACTACCCGCTGTCGACGGCCGGCGTGGTCGCGGCGACGTTCGATCGCCTCCGGCTCTCGCTCGAACCGTTCGGGCCGGCGCATGACCTTGCCTCTCGCTACGACGCCCTGTGGGTGGCCCTTGAGCGCGGCGCGGAGTCAACCGACGAGCTGCGCTTGGCCGTTTGGCGGCGGCTGTTGATGGAACGGGGGCTCTCCACCGACGGACTCGCCGAGCGCATCGCCGCCGAGTACGGGGCCGTCCGCCGCGCGAACGGCGTTCGCCTGTTCGACGGCGCCCGCGAGCTCCTGTCCGACCTTCGCGCCGCCGGCTACGGACTCGGCCTCCTCACGAATGGACTCTCCGACGGCCAGTGGGAGAAGATCCGCTCCCTGCGCATCGAACCCCACTTCGATGCGATCGTCGTTGCCGGCGACGTCAACGTCTACAAGCCGGATCCTCGCGCGTTTGCCGTCTTGCTGGACCGCCTCGGCGCGCGTGCACCCACGGCGCTGTTCGTTGGCGACTCGTACGAGATGGACATCCTCGGCGCGCACGCGGCCGGACTGGCCACAGCGTGGGTTCGCCCCGAGGGGACGCCGCTTCCCGGCGACGTCGTGCCGCGGTTCGCGTTTCCGCGGGCCGTCGACGTCCGAGAGGTGGTCCTTTGAACCGCAGTCTGCCGTTCCGCACCGTCCTCGCCGCACTCGCTCTCGTTGCTTGTCTCGGATCCGCTGCCGCGCATGCCGAGTCCATCGCGCTGCCGCGCACGATGCCGTCGTTCAACCAGGCGTACACGAATGGCCCCGGAGCCTGGGGCGATGGCGCCCTCGGGGCCAATGGCTGCCCCGACAAGATTCGCGCCACGGGCTGCCTGATTACGGCGTTCGCCGCCGTGCTCTCCTACGATGAGATCGTCCTCACGATCCCCGCGGCCCGTTCGTCCACCGGCAGCGCGCAGCAGGGCATGGATCCCCGAATCCTCAACGACTGGCTCCGCGCCCGCCGAGGGTACGGCCAGTGCTCGCAGGATCCCCTCGGCTCCTGCTGCTTGGAGTGGAGCAATCTGCCCAAGGGCGTGGTTCTGAGCTTCCACACGAACCGCAGCAACGTCGGGCTCAACCCGGTGGCCGCCGTCATCATCGACCACGCGCTGCGCCAAGGGAACCCCATCATCGCCGGCGTGCACTGGAGCTCGGCCTGCCGCAGCGGGTCGTCTCAGACCGAGGACTGCCACTGGGTGGTCTTGACGGGCAAGGCGGGAGCCACCTACACGATCGTCGATCCCTACAACCCCGACACGACGAGCCCGACGGGCCTACGGACGACGCTCGACAAGGGGTCGAGAGGCAGCTACATCATCGATCGATTCGTCGTCGTCTCGCGCACGGCGGGCGATCCGACGCTCCTGAACGCGCTCCTCGATCCCGCTCAGCCGCCCCCCACCGTGGTGAGTCCTCTGCCTCCGCCACAGCCGAACGCCGCATCCACCATCGCCGTGCTCCTCGTCGCACTGGCCCTCGTCGCCGCCGCCATCTTCGTCGTGACGAAGACCATGCCCTGAAGAGATCCCTGAAGGGCTCCCTGAAGGGCTCAGCGCAGAGCAGCGAGGAGGAGCGCCGTCACCGAAAGCACGGCGCAGTAGAGAGCGAATGGCCACAGCCGCGTCCGCGCGACAAGCGAGAGGAAGGCCCGCAGGACAAGAAGTCCGACGAAGAAGGCGACGGCCGACCCGAGGAGAATCCCAAGGACGTTCGAGTCGGCGAGGGCGTGTTCCTGTACTCCGTCCCAGAGAGTGAGTCCCGCCGCGCCCACAACGGCCGGGACGGAGAGAAGGAACGAGAAGCGAGCCGCGCGCTCCGGGCGGAGCCCGGCGAGCATTCCCGCGCCGAGGGTGAATCCACTCCGGGACACGCCAGGCACGAGCGCCGCGGATTGCGCAACGCCGATTGCGAGAGCCCCGGCAACGGAAGGCTCGGCTACGCTCGATCGATGGGCGCGACGATCTGCCAGGAGGAGCATACCCGCCGTCGCCATCCAGCCGATGCCGACCACCCACAGCGAGTGAAACCATCTGTCCGCCGATCCGCGCAAGACGAGGCCGACGATCACGATCGGCGCGGTGCCGAGGAGAAGGAACCCGATCTCCTTGCGCCGGCCGATGTCGCCGCGCGGCGTGAGCGCGCGGGCGAGCGCCGCGAGATCGGAGCGGAAGAACACGAGGATCGCCGCCACCGTTCCAAGATGAAGACAGGCTTCGAACATGAGGCCGGGCGACGTGAGGCCAAAGAGCCTCTCTGCAAGGACCAGGTGGCCGGAGCTTGAGACCGGCAGGAATTCCGTCAACCCCTGGATGAGGCCAAGGACCAGGTAGGAGATCACGGCGCCTTCCTTAGCCCACAGCGAAGTTTGAGCGAGTCCGGAACACACGACTCGGTGCACGCGCCGCACTTGATGCAATTGTGGCCATCGTGCTCCTGGCGCGGGTCGATGCCCATCGGGCAAGCGTCGACGCACGTCTCGCACCCCGTGCACTCCGCGCCGTTCCACTCGAGGTGGAGCAGACTCACGCGGTTGAATAGGGCGAGGATGGCGCCCATCGGACAGAGGTAGCGGCACCAGAAGCGGGCGATGAGGACCATGCCGAGGAGCGTCGCGCCGAGCGTCGCCATGTGGATGAGGAAGGGGCCGTTCACTTTGGCCACGCCAAGGAATAGGTAGGGTATGGAGGCTTCGAGCGACGCAGCGGGGCAGAGCTTGCAGAAGACGGTGTCGGTGAAGGCCCACGCCCCGACGAGCGTCCCAAGGAGGATCAAGAACTTGCCGTAGGAGAGGGAGGACCGAATGCGCGCCCGACGGAACGAGAGCAGGTCGTTCAACGTCCCGAAAGGACAGAACCAACCGCAAAAGCCTCGCGCCGCAACCACGCCGTAGACGATCATGGCGCCCACCCAGAAGAAGGGCACGGTGCCGAAAATCACGAGGTTCTGAACGAGGCCCACCGGACAGACCGTGATGGCCCATGGGCAGGCGTAGCAGTGCAGGCCCGGGAAGAGAATGTGCGTCATGCCAATCCCGGTGACGCCGAACAGGCCGAGGACGACGCCCATTCCCTGGACGGCGCGCCGCCCGGTTGTGATCCTCATGAAGCCTCCTGCAACAGGGAGACGAGCCGATGGCCAAGGTCCTCGGCTCCAAACAGCACCTTCCCCGTCCCGAGATGGACAATCGCCGGGACGACGGTGCGCCCGGCGCGCGTGACTCCGTGCTGCGCGGCGAGGTCGCGCTCCACCTCAGCGTTCACTAGGCGATAGCGGACGAGGTCGTTGTGCGCTGCCACGAGGCCGACCAGCTCCTCGGCGTACGGGCAGGATCGGCACCACGGGGCGTAGAAAACAAGCAGCTCGACAGGCGTCGTGAGGCGTTCGACGGCGGCCGCTTGCGCGGCGGACAGTCGGGGCGCGAGGGTCTGCACGGTTTCGATCCCGACGCACGACGTGCACAGCACGGCGCCCACGGCCTGCGCCTGCTTGTGCTGGTTGAGCGACACGCCGAACCCGAGGGCCACTCCACCGGCGATGACAAGGAGCGCAACCAGCGCGGTGCGGTGTCGCGTTCTCCGCCAGAGGAGACCCGACACTCCTAGCAGCAGGAGCACGACCGCGCCAAGGGCGACGGCCGACCATGGCATGCGACCAGGGATCTCGATCGCCCCGTTTGCCGGCGTTCCGACGTCGACTGGGGCACCAGGAGTCGGTCCCGTCGAGGGGGCGACGCGCAGCGTCAGACGAACGGGCGCGACGATCTGATAGCAGAGATCGTCGATGCAGTAGGTGTAGATGGCCTCCAGATTCCCTCGCACCTCTCCCTGCGGCGCCGACGCCGTGGCGGCCACGGTGATCTCGACGGTCGTCGACGCAAAGGGGGCGAGCACGGCGACGCTCGCGGGCGCCGGATCGAGAGAGAATCCCTCCGGACCCGCCCACGCGAGTTCGATGTCATCGGCTTCCCGCGCCGACGTGTTCTCGATCCGCACGCGCGCCACGGCCCGCCCGCCGGCCGAAACGTCGAGCGCCGCGGGCTCCACCGACCACGTGAGGATCTCCTCCTGGGACCACGCCAGGCCCGACGAGGCGAGGAGGACGAGGGCGGCAAGGAGGATGGCGAGAACGTGTCTCATTTCCTGCCACCCGCCGCGGCACGCGCCATCCAGACTGCCGCCGCGAGGAACACGGTCTTCATGCGCCGCCCTTCTGTTCGATGTCGCGCACCTGGCCGGCCGCAGCCTGGCTTCGGTCGTTGCGCAATCGGTCGGCCACGGTGGCCGGCTCGATTGCGGCGAGAATCTCAAACAGCCCGGGACCCGCCTTTCGACCCGTCACCGCAAGACGGCAGGTGAGCGCAACGTCTTTCAGCGTCGCGCCCTCGCGTTCGAGCGTCCCCCGCACGGCGCTCTCGATGGTCTCCGGGGTGTAGGGCGAGAGGGGCTCGATCGCACTTGCCACGGCACGCATCAGGCGGGCTTGCGTCTCCGACACGACCGCGTCGCCCTCGCGCTCGACGGGGACCGGAAAGAGGATCTCCATCGTCGCGGCCAGATCGTGCAAGGTCCTCGCTCGATCTCGGAGGAGGTTCGCGCCAACGCAGAGTCGCTGCGGCCCGGCGTGCCCCCACATCTCAGTTGTCACGCGTCCGCGAGCGACAACCAGCGGTTCGACGAGACGGACGAGCACATCGAGGTCGGCGCGCTTCATGTGCTGCTGGTTGAGCCAGAGAAGCTTGGCATCCTCGAACACGGCCGCCGACTTGTTGAGGTCTCCCAGTGCGAACAGCCGCACCAGGTCGTCGCGCGCGAACACTTCCTCGTCCCCGTACGCCCAGCCGAGGCGAGCGAGGAAGTTGACGAGCGCCTCCGGCAGGATTCCTCGATCCCGATACTCGAGAACCGATGTGGCGCCGTGCCGCTTGGACAGCTTCCCGCGGTCCGCGCCAAGAATCATCGGCAGGTGGTAGAACAGCGGCATCGGGTACCCGAGCGCCTCGTAGATGCGCATTTGCTTCGGCGTGTTGTTCAGGTGCTCGTCGCCCCGAATGACGTGCGTGATGCCCATATCGACGTCGTCAACGACCACGACGAAGTTGTAGACAAACGTGCCATCGGAGCGTCGGATGACGAAGTCCTTGAGCTGTTCGTTGTCGAAGCGGACGTCGCCGACGAGCTCGTCGTGAACCACCGTCGCGCCCGCCTCGGGAACGCGGAACCACCACGCACCATCTCTTTCATACGCGGCGCCGGAGCGAAGGAGGGACTCCGCCGCCTCGAGGTGTCGCTCGTGGCGCTCAGCTTGGCGGTAGTACTCGTCCCAGTCCAGTCCAAGCCAGCGAAGCGAGGCCACGATCTGCTCGATCGCCTCGTCGGTCGACCGCTCGCGGTCCGTGTCTTCGATGCGCAGCACGAAGACGCCGCCAGAGTGCCGCGCGAATAGCCAGTTGAACAGAGCCGTGCGTGCTCCCCCGACGTGGAGGTACCCGGTCGGACTCGGCGCAAACCTGACTCGAACCATGCCTAGACCCCCTCTTCTCGTGCCGGCATTGTACTCCGGTGGGTCACGCCGGCTCGGCGCAGCGTCCCCTCTCCCCAGTGTCCGAGCGGGAGGCGCGGCGACGGAACTCGGAGCAGACGACGGCGGCGGCCATCGTCACGTTGAGGGAATCCCGTCCGGGACCGCTCTCCTGCCACGCCGGAATCACGAGGCGATGGGACACAAACCGCAGCAACTCCTCCGACAGGCCGGAGGACTCGTTTCCGAACAGGATCAGGCCGCGCCGCTCAAGATCGGCCTCGTAGATGGAGTCCCCCTGAAGCACCGCACCGTAGATGGGCAGTCCGCGATCCCGCGCCTCGACGAGAAACGACGCGATGTCGAGAGAGTGCACACGCACGTGAAACAGCGCGCCCATGCTTGCCTGCACCACCTTGGGCTGGAAAGCGTCCGCGCTGTCGGGCGACGCCACGACGTCCGCGATGCCGAACCACGCGGCAACGCGAAGGAGGCTACCGAGGTTGCCGGGATCCCGCACCGCGTCGAGGACGAGCACAAGGTCCGCGCTGAGGGTCCTCCAGTCGAGCAAGGGATGGGGCTGTCGAAGGAGGGCAAGAGCGCCGTTCGGCGTCTTCTGCGCGCTCAGCCGGCGCAGCTCGTCGGCGGACACTTCGACGACGGCTCCGGGGAAAGCCTCCACTAGACTCGAGGAGTCACGAAGCCACTCGGCAACCGCGTAGACGCTCTCCACGCCGCTCCCGAGGGCGAGCGCTTCGCGGACCAGCTTGTCCCCCTCGGCGACGTAGAGGCCGAGGCGGTCGCGAGCCTTCTTCTCCTGAAGCGACACCACATCACGCACCTGGGTCTTCGTAAGCATGACTCTCGCTCCATCTTCCCAGAAGGGAGGGCTTGGGAAAAGGGCAAGCGACACCGAGACCCCAGAAAAGCCAAGGGAGAGGGACCCTAGGGTCCCTCTCCCGGAGGGCTGGTATCGGGGGTGCGAGATGTCTAGCTTTCGCTAGAACAGGAGGAGCCTAGGACTTCCGTGTGAGGGATCTGTGAGGCTCGCTTGAGGAATCCATGAGACGTTGTGAACAGCGACAGAAGGAGAGGGGGCGGATCGCCGCCCCCTTTCCTGCATCTCTTGGGTGGTTCTGTCAGTGCTTGTCGGCTAGTTCGTCGTCGCCGTGTACTGGACGATCAAGCTGTAGTTGCCCTGCGGCAACGTCCCCATGTCGTCAGCCGTGAGGCTGAGCTTGTAGGAGACGTTTACGCTCTGCGGGTCACGTCTGTCTCTGTTCACTTGTCAAGGACCAACGGCATGACTGCGCCACTCACACCCTACTGCTAGACATCCGCCAGCCGCTGTTCTGCCGAACCCACGCACTCTCGAGCCGTTCTCCCGCGGCGGGAGCGAAACGAGGAGTGGGGGGACGGTGTTCGTAGGGTGCAGGTTGACGGGTCCGCGGGAATGGACCACAGTGGCATGAACCATACGACGCGACACAACCACTAGGGGGCAGTCATGAACGTGAGGTCGGCGGGAAAGGCGTTGAGGGTCCTCGTTCTCTTGGGAGTGGCCCTGGCGGCAGCGTGTCCGGCGTGGGGCGCTACACTCTCCGCGACGAGTGCGGAGATCGCTCCTCCTCGGGTCGTAGAGACCTCGCCGACGCGCGGCGAAGAACTGGCCATCGATGGAGCGATCCGGCTCGTCTTCGACCGGCCGATGGACCGCACCTCGACGGAAGAGGCCGTCGGCATCGCGCCCGGGGCGGCTGGACGCTGGGAATGGACGTCGGACACAGCAATCCAGTTCACCCCGTCGCAACCCTGGGAACGCGGCGCCGTCTACACCGTGACCGTGGCCGGAACGGCCCGCGACCCGAACGAAGTCCAGCTTGCCGATACCTTCTCGTTGCGGCTGCACGCGGTGGGATTCCTCACCGTCACGCAGGTCATTCCGGTCGACGGCGCAACCGGCATCGCCGCAGACAACTCAATCACCGTGCTGTTCAACCGCCCCGTCGTCGCGCTCTCGGCCGTGTCCGCCCCGGGAACAACGCCCCTGCCCGATCCTCTCGTCTTCGAGCCCGCCGTCGCGGGCACGGGAGAGTGGCTGAACACGTCGATCTACGTCTTCACGCCAAGCCAACCGCTTCTTGGCGGAACGGAGTACACCGTGACCGTTCGTGCGGGGCTGTCTGACACAACCGGCGGCCTTCTCGCCTCCGACGTGGTCTGGCGCTTCACGACCGTCCGGCCGGAGGTCGTCTGGACGAGCCCGCGCGACGGCGACGAGAGGGTCTCTCTCACCGAGTCCCTGCGCGTGACGTTCAACATGCCGATCAGTCTGGACTCCGCGCGCGAACGTCTCTCCGTGCGCGAGGTCTCGGCGTCCGGGCTGTGGACCTCCCCGGTGGCAGGAACCCTGTCGGCGGACGGAAATGACCTCGTCTTCGAACCCTCTGCCCCGCTCGGCTTCAACCGCCACGTCGTCGTGACGCTGGAACCCGGGGTGGCCGCGCAGGCGGGCGGACTGGGCACGACCGACTTCATTCGTTTCCGGTTCCGAACTGTGCCGACCCTTCGGATTCTTGGAACAACGCCTCGCGCCGGCGAGACGAACATCGACCCCTACTCGCCGTTCATCATCGAGTTCACCGCGCCCGTCAACGAAGACACCGTCCTCAAGCACGTCACGATCGAGCCCGCCCCCAAACCGGAGGACGTGTATGGCTACTTCAGCTCGTGGGACCTGCGCTACGTGATCTACTTCTCTCCGCAGCCGAGTCGAACGTACACCGTAACGATCAGCCCGGGGATCGAGGATCCCTATGGGAACAAGACGACTCAGGAGCTGACCGTCCGCTTCACGACGGCGCCCCTCGACCCGGCCGCATGGCTGCAGGTTCCCGGAAACGTGGGGACCTACAGCTCCTACGAGCCGGCGCACATCGTCGTCGCGCATCGCAATACCAGCCGCCTCTCGCTCACGCTGACGCAAGTGGATCTCCCGGAGTACTTCGCGGCGATGCAGGATTGGTACGACTTCACGCCACCCACGCGGGATCGCGCACGGACGTGGTCCGTCGCCGTGTCGTCCCCGCTGAACGAGGTCGGCTACACGCCGATCGATCTCCTCGAGGACAGCGGCCCTCTGGCCCCTGGGATTTACGTCATCGACCTCCAGGCCGACGGCGTGGAGTGGAATCGCTGGCAAGGGCGTCACGTGCTCATCTCGACGCCGACGCACCTCGTCATGAAGACGTCCGAGACCGAGACCCTCGTCTGGGCAACCGATCTCGAGACCGGCGCGCCGGTGGCCGGGCTGATCTTGTCGGGCATGAACTCCGACGGGAAGACGATCGACGTCGATGTGAGCGACAGCCGCGGGCTGGCGCGCTTCCCCGGCACCGCCTCGCTCGACTGGCGCGGCCTCACAGTCAGCGCGAGAAGCCCGTTCGCCTTCTCAAGCTCGGAATGGAGTGACGGAATCACGCCGTGGGAGTTCGGTTTCTCCAGCGAGACGCCTCCCTCCGGCCGCGCCTACCTCGATTCCGATCGCCCGATCTACCGAGCCGGCCAGACGGTCTACTTCCGCGCCATCCCGCGCGACGAAGCGGATGCCCACTACACGGTGCCTGCGATCCGCGAGGCGCACGTCAAGATCATGGACGCGAACTGGAACACGGTCTACGAGCAGACGCTTGCCCTCGACGCGTTCGGCACGATCTCCGGCGAGCACGCGCTCGCCGCGGACGCGGCACTCGGCAACTACACCCTGAGCGTCGAGGTGGGAGACCGGTCGGAGTCCCACGCGTTCCAGGTCGCCGCGTACCGAGCGCCGGAGTTCGCGGTCACAGTCGCCGCCGACCGAGACGAGATTGCGAAGGGCGACCCTTCGCGCGCCGTGGTCCAGGCGTCGTACTTCTTCGGCGCTCCGGTGGCCGACACGCGCGTAGAGTGGCGCGTCCTGTCGTCTTCCTACACGTTCTCGCCCTCTGCGTTCGGCCAGTACTCGTTCTCCGACATCGACGACCCCTGGGTTTGCCGCAATTGCTGGTGGCAGACGCCGCCGGCTCCGGCGCCCGTACTCGAGGGCAGCGGCCGAACCGATGCCTCGGGCGCTCTGTTGATCGAACTCCCGCGCGACATCGCGTCACGCGATCCACAGGCCGAAGACGGAGTCGCGCACGGGAGCCGACTCCTCACCATCGAGGCCACGGCCTACGGCCGCGACGGATCCGCGATCTCCGGCCGCACGTCGATCGTGGTCCATCAGGCCTCGTTCTACGCCGGCCTCGCCGCCGCTCAATCGATCGGCCAGGCGGGCCGGGCGATGACGTTGAACGTCGTCTCGGTCGACTGGGCCGGCGAGCGATCCGCTGGGCGCGCCTTGCGTTATGCGGTGGTCCGCCGCGAGTGGAAGAACACCTTCGAGTCCGACGCGTCGGGCGGCGGGACGTGGAAGGGGTCGACGGAGGACATCGACATCGACCGCGGATCGCTCGTCACCGACGAGCTGGGCGACGGGACTTTCGCGTTCACCGCGCCGACCGGCGGGTCGTACAAAGTTACTGTGGAGGGCTTGGATGAGTTGGAGCGCACGACGCGTTCCAGCGTCTTCGTGTGGGTGAGTGGGCCGGATACGGTGTCGTGGCGCCGCAGCAACGACGACCGCGTGACGCTCATCAGCGACAAGACGAGCTACCAGGTTGGCGAGACGGCTCAGATTCTCATTCCGAGCCCCTACCCAGGCGAGCAGTGGGCTCTCGTCACCGTCGAGCGGGGCGGGGTGCTGTCGCAGCAGGTCCTCCTTCTGCCCTCGAATAGCACGGTCCTGCCGATTCCGATCACGGAGAACGGTGTCCCGAATATCTACGTGAGCGTGGTCCTTGTCCAGGGACGAACGGCCGCGCGAGCGGCCGGCGGGCTCGACACCGCGAGCATGAAGGTTGGATATGTGACTCTCTCCGTTGATCCGGCGCCGCGCCTCCTGCGCGTCTCGCTCGAGGGCCCGCAGGAGAGCCTCCTGCCAGGGCAGACGGCGAGCTACACCCTCACGGTGACCGACGCAGACGGAGTGCCCGTCCAGGGCCAGTTCTCCCTCGACGTGGTGGACAAGGCCATTCTCACCCTGAGTCCACGCGAGCCGAATCGCATCGCGTCGACGTTCTACGGCCCGCGAGGTCTCGGCGTGAGTACGTCAAGCTCCCTCACGCTCTCCCTGTCGCGCCTCGTCCTGGAACAGATGCAGGACATGGGGGCTGTGGGCGGCAACAAGGTCGCGGCCGAAGGCCGTGGACCGCTACTGGGATTGGGGGCGCCCGCGCCGATGATGGCGACGGCGGGCCGCGACGAGGCGGCGGCGCCTTCGGCGGCGGCGCAGCTCCCGGCTGGAGTGGCTCTGCGCGAGGCGTTCGCCGACACGGCCTACTGGAACCCGACGGTGACCACCGACGCCGACGGCCGCGCCATCTTGAACGTCAAGCTCCCGGACAACCTGACCACGTGGGTCGTACGTGCCGTCGGCATCACCTCCGACACGAAGGTCGGCGAGGCGACGACGGAGACCCTCGTGACGAAGCCGCTCCTCGTGCGTCCGGTCGCGCCGCGCTTCTTCGTCGTGGGCGACCGCGTGCGATTGGCCGCTTCGGTGACCAATCAAACGCAGAACGATCTCGACGTCGACGTTGCGCTCGCCTCCACGGGCCTCGCGCTCGAGGGGCCGGCGCGCCAGACGCTGCGCGTCCTGGCGGGCTCGGAGAGTCAGGCGGTATGGTGGGTCAACGTCCTCGACGTGGAGGCCGTCGACGTGGCGTGGAGCGCCGTGGCCGGCGATCTGTCGGACGCTGCGCGACCGCGACTCACGACGGGGCCCGAGGGGACGATCCCGGTGTACCGCTACACGGCTCCCGAGATCGTCGGCACGGCGGGCGAGCTCCGTCAGGCCGGCGGCCGCACGGAGACGATCGCTCTGCCACAGAGCTACGATCCGGGCACAAGTCGGCTCGACGTACGTCTCGACGCCTCGCTCGCGGCCGCGATGACCGAAGGGCTCAGCTACCTCGAGCACTTCGAGTATGAGTGCACGGAGCAGGTGGTGAGCCGATTCCTGCCAAACGTCCTGACCTATCGCGCCCTGACGCTCCTCGGCATCGAGGATGAGGATCTCGCCCGACGCCTCCACGATCTGGTGCTCCAGGGCCTCGAGAAGCTCTACGTCCGTCAGAACGGCGACGGGGGCTGGGGCTGGTGGACGGACGAGACGTCGAGCCCGTATCTCACCGCCTACGCCGCCTACGCCCTCCTCCGCCTCCAGGAGGCGGACATCCTCGTGCGGCCTGAGGTTCTCGATCGCGCGACGCGCTATCTCGAGTCGACGCTCGTGTCGCAGGAGGATCTCGGAACGTTCCGACAAGCGAACCGCCAGGCCTGGGCGCTCTTCGTGCTGTCGCTCGCCGGACGGGACGATCCTGCCGGCCTGTATGCCGACCAGCTGTTCGACCATCGCGCCAAACTCAGCCACTACGGCAAGGCGTTCCTCGCCATGGCGCTCGACCGACTCGGCCGACCGAGAACGAAGATCGACACGCTCCTCTCCGACCTGGTGAACGAGTCCATCCAGAGCGCGACCGGCATGCACTGGGAGGAGGCGAACTACGATGGGTGGGCGATGAACACCGACACGCGGTCGACGGCCGTCATCCTCGACGCGATCGTGGCCCTCGACCCCAAGAACGCACTCCTTCCGAACGTCGTCCGCTGGCTCATGGTGGCACGGAAGAGCGGCATCTGGGAGACGACGCAGGAAACCGCGTGGGCTCTCGTTTCGTTAACGGACTGGATGGTCGCAACGGGCGAACTCGACGCGGACTACGCGTTCGGCGTCCTTTGGGACAGCGTTCAGAAACTCGAAGGCGCCGCGACAAAGGAGACGGTGCGCGACTCGGCCACGGTGAGCATCCCGGGCAGCGAGCTCTCGACGAGCGATCGGCACGCGCTCACCGTGTTCCGCGAGGAGGGCCGGGGCGTCCTCTACTACACCGCACACCTCAACCTCCAGCTGCCGGCCGACGAAGTGGGCGCCTTGGCGCGTGGAATTATCGTCACCCGCCAGTACGCGCCGAGCGACTGCGGTCTCGACGCGACGTGCCCGGACGTGAAGGAAGCGACGGTCGGAGAGACGTATGAGGTGCGGCTAACGATCATTGCGCCGAACGACCTCTACTACGTCGTGGTCGAGGATCCGCTGCCCGCCGGCTGCGAGGCGGTGGACACGACGCTCGACACGACGAGCGTTCTAGACACCGGGCCGAGCATCCGCCGCGAGTCGTCGAGCGGGACTTCGATGCGATACCCCTGGTGGTGGTGGCGCTGGTACTCGCGCAGCGAACTGCGCGACGAGAAGGTGGCCCTGTTCGCCGACTACCTCCCGGCCGGCACGTACACCTACCGCTACACGGTCCGCGCTGTCCAGCCGGGCGAGTTCAAGGTTCTTCCGGCGATCGCGCGCGAGTAGATCGGAAGAGC
>Ga0315284_10005914_pt1 | contig 17416 bp, 16 predicted proteins | sample YL17G09_16_MG_FD_203696 | JGI IMG/M metagenome (GOLD analysis project Ga0315284, IMG submission 203696) | Sediment microbial communities from Yellowstone Lake, YNP, Wyoming, USA - YL17G09_16 | ecosystem: Environmental > Aquatic > Freshwater > Lake > Sediment | place: USA: Wyoming | collected...
AAAATTCGGTCCGAAATGTCTTTACTGATGTAGAGATTGTTATGATACTGGAGATTGATTTCTTTGTCTTCCGAAACGGATTTTCCGTCACCTCTGAAAAAAATTCTGACGGTCGGTCTGAGGGGCCAATCCTGATCGGTTCTGATCACCTGGCCGATTTCCCCCGTATTCAGGCGAACCACACTGAAAACGGGGAAGAGAGAAAATTCCCTGATAAAGGCTTTGAGAAGATTCGGGCTGAAAATGGCCTGTCTCAGATCGAGAAGCCATCTCATTCCTTCGTGGGGCGTTACAGGCCCTCGCTGGGGGCGATAATGGGTCACCGCTTCGAAAAAATCCACCATGGCGATGAGTTCCGTGATTTCGGACAGGGTTGAAATCCCCGCCGGGTATCCGTTGCCATCAATCCTCTCGTGATGTTCGCGGATGGTGCGAGTGATGAACTGTAAATCTTCATGATCTCCCGCCACTCTGTTACAGCCGCTTAAGGGATGCGTCTTGATGATTTCATATTCCTGATCGGAAACCTTTTCCTTTTTTTCAACGATTTCGGCCGGAATATCATACATGCCGATGTCGTGAAGAAGTGCCGCCGCACCCATCTTGATGATATCTGACGGGGAATAGAAAAGGCCATCAGCCAGTTTCACCGTATAAATAGCGACATTGACGGAATGTGCGACGATCAGGTCCGGAAAGGTCTCGGGCGATGTGGAAAAATAATACAGGTGGTGGGTGGTGTCCGGATACGGTGCAAAAAGCTTGATCAGTTCCGATGCTTTTTTCAACAAGGCATGACAATCATTCTGAGATGTCAGAATATCCGATGTTTGATGGCAGAGCCGGCTGTAAAGGGTCGCAACGGGGAGGAACCGTTCTCCAAACCAGACCTGGTCATGGAGAGAGCTTGTGCTGTCATCTTTTACAACCCTCATTTTGAAAATAAAGGGAGAGTTTCGTCCTCCTGCAATGATCTCATTGTCGCCGGGTTTCAGAGGGATCTCCGCAATGCCTCCGACCTTTTCTCCAAGGAGGTTGTTATTAACGAGAGATCCGTATCGGCTGTTCAAATCAACCAGGAATATCTGGTTTCCCCGTCTCTCAATGGATAGATGGAGTTGGGAAATCCGGTAAGGCTCTCTGTCCGTTATGGCCAGATCAGGTACCTGCGCGAGAGCGTTACGTTGCCTGGAAATACGACCGATGAGAAAAGGGAAAAAACGGATAGTTAAATCCCTTCCCATTAAGGCGGACTGACTCTGTGCATTTAAACCCGACATCATAACGATAGGGGTGTCATCGCCGGGAGTTTTTCGAAGGTCTGTACCCAAAACCTCAGATTCTAAATTGGCCAGCGCCCTGTTTCGATCCATCATGAGTTTTCACACACCGAATTTCATTTTATAAAAATATATGATGGGTCTTTCTATCATAATATATCTTTACTTTCAAGACCTTCTCGCCGTTTCCATTTGCTGGAGCCGGGCGATGCGTTCCGTCAGGGGAGGATGTGAATAATAAAACCAGGCATAAAACGGGTGGGGGTGCAGGTTTGCAAGATTGTCCTTCGCAAGGCGTTTCAACGCGCCGGCCATCGGTATCGCCGTCCCCATGAGATCAAAGCTGAAGTCGTCCGCTTCCCGTTCAAATTTTCTCATGACCACAGATCCCAGCGGCGTGACAAAAAAGGCGACCGGTCCGATGATGGCGGCGAGCAGCAGTAGGCCGACGTAAGGAATGGCCTGTTCGAAGCCGAAGGTATGATACAGAAGCGGCCAGTCTGAAAGACGATAGATCAGGTAGAAGACGGCAAGTGATGCCGTTTCCGTGAAAACAAGCTGTTTCAGGATGTGCCGCTTTTTCCAGTGGCCGATTTCATGTGCCAGCACAGAGAGTATTTCATCAGGCGTGTGGGACGAAAGTAGTGTGTCATACAAGACAATGCGCTTCGTTTTCCCCAGACCGGTGAAGTAGGCGTTTGTGTGTCTGCTCCGTTTTCCCGCGTCTATCTGGTAAACGCCTTCCGTTTTCAGTCCCACTTTCGCCATCAGATTTACGATTGCCTCCTTCAGCGTCTCGTCTTTGACCGGTTCGAATTTGTTAAACAGAGGCGCGATCAGCACGGGATAGAGCCAGACCATGAGCAACTGGAAAGCGGAGAAGAAAAGCCATACCCAGAGCCACCAGGTCGTCCTTGCATAATGGATCAGGGATAGAAAGGCGCCGAGGAGAATCCCCATCATAATCGCGGATATGAACAGACTTTTAATGAAATCCGTGATCCATAATCTCAAGGTGATCGTGCTGAACCCGTATTTCTTCTCGATGACGAAAGTGCTGTACAGGCTGAAGGGAATGTTCAGCATCCCGCTGATGAGGGCAAGAATGCCGAAAAAGATCAATCCCGACAGGATGAACTGAAGTTGCCAGGAAAGAATAATGCCGGAGAACCAGGGCAGAAACCCGCTCAGGAGGATCACAAGCGTTATCACATCGTCAAAAACGTGTTCGATGGAACCGAAGCGGGATGATTCAGCCGTGTAGTCGCTCATTCGGGAGAGGGTGGCCTCATCAATATCTCCTCTGAATCCTTCGGGTATTTCATGGCCATGCCGACGGAGATGCCGGACATTGATCTGTGTCAATGTCCACCGGAAGATGGAACAGGAGGCGAAAGCGATCAGAAAGGCGATCAAAAGGGCATTCCAATGGGGCATTATACGATCTCCGATTCAACGGGATTTGTATGTTTTCAGCTTGTTATCCATTTCCTGAAGGGCGTCTTCAACCGTGTCGACCGTGATAAAGTCGTGATCTCCCGGAAGTTCGAATGGCGGGGCGTGGAGACTGATCACCGGCGTTCCGCTTCGGAGGGCAAGGGCCATCTCTGAAAGCGTTCCCGGACCGCCGCGCAGGGCCACAATGACATGGGGGGTCTTGGCATTGATCACATTCCTTGCGTCGGACATGCCCGTGTATATAGGTATGTCCACATATTCATTGGGATATTTTTCCAGGGGATGCCTCCTGTCGTTGGGTAAAATCCCGATGACGAGGCCGCCCGCCCGGTAAGCGCCTTCGGAAGCCGCGCGCATGACACCGGGGCCTCCACCGGTCAGCAGAACATGCCCCCGCCGGGCAATGGCTTCACCCAGACGCCGGGCCTCTTCCATGACGGCGGGCGATTCGTCACGGTGGCTTCCCATGACGCCGATGATAAAGGGTTTTCGAGCAACCGTTATTGCTTTCATTGGATGTCCTTTCTTTATCGTTCCGGCATTGAATTATCAGAAACAATCGTATAAGGTCAATGTAAAAAAGAGGAAAATGGGCGCCACGGTTATGATAAATCATCAAGAAAACTTCCTTTATTGATGCGGATATGAAAGAAACGTACGACCTGTTTTCGATGTGATGTTTTATGAAAAAAAGGAGGCATTGTAGCCCTTGATGGAGAAGATTTTTGAAAATTTTTACATGATCACCCTGCCCATGCCCTTTCGTCTCAAACACGTCCATGTGTTTGCCCTGGTTCATGACGGCGGGGTGGCCCTGTTCGACACGGGGGTGAATTCCCCGGAGACGTTTCTGAAACTCGAAAGTTCCCTGAAGCAGATCGGGAGAACCATCCACGATATTGATCGGATCTATATCAGTCATTTCCATACGGATCATTGCGGTATCGCCGGTCGAATCAAAGAGATCTCCGGAGCGGCCATTTATATGTCCCCGGTGGATGCAGCCCGCATTCACAGCGACCAGAAGGGGGATCTAAATGTGAAGCTCCTGAGAACGTTCTATCGTCTTCACGGGCTCACGGAAAGGTCCATCGAAGGCCTCGTAAGGCTCCTGAAGTTCTTTCAAAAAGCCACGATTCCCTTCGAGGCGGATCAACATCTGGAGGCACATGAATGTCAGACGTTGGGGGATAAAAAATTTGAAATCCTTCCGGCGCCGGGACATACCCGGGGGCAGGTGTGCTTTTTCTTCCGCAATGAGGGCATTCTTCTGTCCTGCGATCATGTGTTGCCGCAGATCACCCCCAACCTCAGTCCCGATCCCTATCATCCGGGCTTTCGTCCCCTCCAAAACTTCATGGATTCATTGAAGGAAATGAAAAACCTGCCGGTCGCCAGGGTATATCCGGCCCACGGAGACCCCTTCGCCGATTTAAAAGGTCGGATTGAGGAAATTGTGGAACACCATCGGGAAAGGAAAGGCCTGATCCTGGATTCCGTAACATCGGCTCCCAAAACGGCCTATCGGGTCTCACAGGATATCTTCGGGGAAGCATTGCCGGAGTTCGATCAGTTCCTTGCCGTCAATGAAACCTACTCCCATCTCCTGGAATTGCAGGAAGAAGGTCTTGTCAGACAGGAACAAACGGAACAGCATCTTGTATACAGGGCCGGAAGCCTTTAGGAGCAGCTTCCATTTCGAATGGCGGGTATGGCTGTAGAATGGGCGACAGGGAGCTTTCGTCCTGAACAGCAGGATCGATCCAGAGAGCCTCTTTCTCTTTTGGAACGATGACGGGCATCCGGTGATGAATGGGGCGAATCAGGTCGTTCGGTTCAGTGGTTATGATCGTACAGGTGGCGATGGCCTTCCCCGCAGGCGATGTCCATGTCTCGTATAGCCCGGCGAAACCGAAAGGTCTTCCTGATTTAAGGCGGAAGAATACGGGAACCTTCTGATTCCCCTCCTTCCGTGATTCATAAAATCCGTCTGCAACAATCAGACAGCGGCGCTTTTTAAAAGCATTCCTGAAACTTGGTTTTTCCGTCAGGGTCTCGGCCCGCGCGTTGATCAATCTGCTTCCCATGGACGGGTCTTTTGCCCAGGAAGGAATCAGTCCCCAGCGGAAGGAGACGAGTCTGTTCACGCCGTCGTGAACGACAGCGGCGATCTGACGGCCCGGGCGGATATCAGGGTCCGGCCGGTAGTCGCAAACGATTTCATGTATATCGAAGGCATCCGTAATGACGGACAGATCACTGATCAGAACAAAACGACCGCACATACTTTTCCCCTCAGTGTTCTCACAGATAACTAATTACTACTCCGACAATTCATGTTTTATGGTTCATCCGGTTGATGCATACTTCTTTGTTACGTATAGTGGATTGAAGTGCTGCATTTTCGGCTGGTTTGACGATTTGTTGCTTTCAGGAAGAAAAAAAAGGAATGCTATGGACTTTACCATTTCTGCTTAAGGTACTTAAAACCAAAAATTGCATCGGCCACAAACACATAGGTAGTTACCGCTTTGCCGTATGTGTAGACCTGTCCCTTCTCCATAACCAATTCCCCCATCTTCACTGGAGAAAAGTCCTCCTCTCCGCAGGTCAGTTGTAACCACTCACCTTTTTTCTTTGGTACGTCATTTATCATCTCTTTAACTTCATTGTTTGAAACGATCATATCTGTTGCCCGCCAGGCATTCAGATTTCCATGTCCCACAAGAACAATGCTCTGACAGTTCCGATCCCTGATAACTTTTTTCATATCCGTACTTTTGGCTCTCAAGAACCATTTGACTTTCATACTCTTATTATTGAAGTAGTACGACCAGGTGATGTAGGAACCAAGAAATGCTGATGGAGACGCCCAGTAATCATATTTTGTGATGGCATAATCCGAGAGAAGGACTGCGGCATATTCATCACTTTTAATACTCTTATCATGGATTGTGGTAAATATTGCGAGACCAATGTAAATCGCAAAAAAAGGAAGAACAATCCTCTGGAGAATAAATTTCATCCTTTTTTTCGTAAAAAATGGCTTTCCTGATAACATGGATCACATGACCTGCCCCAGAGCATGTACCACATTTTTAGTTTGAGTTCTTCGATTTTTAATTATTACCGATAGGAAGAGCAGATAATCTTCAGAATTATCGGAGGCTCTCTTTCAGGAAGTAGCGGAGCATATCGATAGTTCATTCAGCCCATAAGTTTTCGAAGCTCAGTAGCATCAAAAACCAGCCGAATAGATTTAATTTTACCATCTGTAACCGTAAAGAACTCAGCTGTTCTAATCACACCTGCAGGGCTCATCGTATCGCAATCATATAGCAAAGCGGCTCCACTTTCAGAAAAGAAGCTTTGAATTAAGTTGATTTCCCGAAGCATCTTTTGGAACATGGTGAGCGCAACGATAAAGTCATCAGCCCGGCGGAAAGTATCAATGCTTCCTTGAAAATCTAAATCGTCTGCCAGATAAACACGTGCTGCTTCCACATCACCGATAGTCCAAGCATTATGATAATTTGTCACAACCTGCTTCGTATCCATGATTCTTCCTCCTTCAATACTTTGTTATTATAGCCACATTGATGTATAGATCTACGGTGCCCGACTACTGTTTAGATGGTTTCCAGATAAACCCGCTTTCTGGTCTTCTTTCCAAATAACACTCAAATCACAAACAAAAATTCCTGTCAGTTTTATTCATCATCAGCCGATGATAAAAATGGGGGCCAAGCCTTTTGGGGAATCACGCCATATTAAAGATTTTCATTCAACAATTATTTACACTTCAAGGTGTGGATAGTCCGTATATCCTTTTGATCCGGGCGTATAAAAAGTGTTTTCATCCCACCTTGCCCAGTCTGCCCCTCGACGAATGCGCTCTGCAAGATCAGGATTCGATATGAAGGGTTTACCAAAAGCGACCGCATCTGCAAGACCATGTTCCAAGACATGGTTGCCACTGTCACGATTGAAACGACAGTTGATCACCAGTGTGCCTCTGTAACGCGGGCGAAAATGTTTTGCGATTTCCTTCACCGCATAGGGCACTTGATCCACAGGGACCATGGGTTCGACAAGATGGGCGTAAGCAATATTCCGGTAATCGTTTAATCGCTCCACAATATACTCAAAAGTGGGGATGGTATCCTGGTCAATCATGATGCCGAAGAAACCATGCGCCGATGGATTCAACCGAATTCCCACTCTTTCAAATCCGATGGTGCCACCTACGGCTTCCAGCGTCTCAAAGAAAAAGCGTGCTTTGTTTTCATGACTGCCGCCGTATTCGTCTGTCCGCATATTGGAACAGTTGGTAAAGAACTGATGAAAAAGGTACCCATTGGCTGAATAGATTTCTACACCATCAAAACCAGCGGCGATCGCATTTTCAGCCGCCTTTTTGAAGTCCTTTGTAATGTCATGAATTTCGCGTACGGTCAGAGCACGTGGCGTTACGGTGTCCTTAAAACCCTCTTGAGTAAAGGATTTGTCCTTAGGATTGATTGCGGAGGGTGCGACGGGAAGCTCGCCGCCATGAAAATCAGGATGGGACATCCGGCCACAGTGCCAGAGTTGACAGAAGATATGCCCATTCTTGTCATGCACGGCCCGGGTAACCTGCTTCCAGCCTTCAACCTGGGCCTGGCTATGAATGCCCGGGGTATTGATATAACCGACAGCCTGCTTTGAGATTTGGGAGCCCTCGGTTATGAGGAGTCCGGCAGAGGCCCGCTGGGAATAGTATTCGGCTATGAGTGGTGTTGCAACGTTTTCAGGGTGGTTCGCACGGCTTCGCGTCATCGGGGACATGAACACGCGATTCGGAAGTTCATATCGTCCAATCTTTATAGGCTTTAAAAGCGCATCGTTTGCCATCTCCCCCTCCTTTTTCTTGTTAGACTAACACAAAATCAGCTCAAATATGAGCTACCTTACTCTTCACGGGGAACCATACCTGTTTATTTCTGGTTGCAGAGTAACATAAAAGGACAAAACATAGAAACAAAGACTTCAGGAAGGATTGCTGTTTGAAAGACTGGATCTCTGTCAGAATTGCCGGACGCTTTGTTACAGGAAGAAAGACATTTTGAAAAGTACGCTTAAGCCGGATGAACCTGTTTTATGTCATTCTGAACGACAGAAGGGAGAGGAGAATTTCTCATAAAACCACTTGACAAAAACAATTATTAGATTATAATAATTCTAAACTGGAACTGTTCTTAAAAGGTGTGTATGAAGAAACATGACCCAGCACAAATGAAACAAACCCCCCAGAGGCTTGCCATCCTGGAGTATCTTCAGGGCAACAAGACCCACCCCTCTGCAGCGGACGTGTATAAGGCGGTATCAGAAAAGTTTCCCACCATGTCTTTTGCCACCGTTTATAATACCATGGAAACCTTGAAAAATATGGGGATGGTCAGGGAACTTTCGATTGATCCGGATAAAAAGCGTTTTGACCCGGATGCAGCATTTCACCACCACCTTATATGTGTCAGATGCAAGAAGATCACAGACATACATAATCGTTTTAATCTTGATCTTGCTGAAGAGGAAAGGGATGATTTTGACATCATCGGAAATCACATCGAGTTTTACGGCGTCTGCCCGATATGTAAAAAAGACAACCAGTCTCAAATATAATAACATTTTGGAGGTGATTTATGGTCAAATTGTGGAGATGTATTATTTGTGGCGATCCTTATATCGGTGTGAATCCCCCGTCAAACTGCCCGTTCTGCGGCGCCCACGAGCCTTTCATCAAGGAAGTGAAGCAGGCTGTGGTGACCTTTGAGGTTCCCCTTACCGAAAAAGACAGGGCCAATGCGGAACATGCCCTTCAGGTGGAGGTGAGCAATGCGACGTTTTATTTCTGCGCCGCTGAAAAGACGGATGATACTGAGGGCAAGCTGTTGTTTAAAGCCTTGGGGAAAATCGAGGCCGAGCACGCTGCCATCTGGAGAAAAGTATTGCGTCTTCCCAAGGCGCCGGCAGGAAACGAAACATGCCATACGGAGAATGTAAAAAATCTCAACGAGTCACACGAACGGGAAACCAGGGCCATCGCTTTCTATAAAAAGGCCGCTGAAGAATCAGATCATGAAAGACTGAAACAGATCTTCAATGCTCTGGTGGAAATCGAGACGGACCACCTGCATCTTTCGGAAGTACGGCTGAAGTAGTCTGTCGATTCATCCGCTCATCGCAATGATCGGATAAACGACTTTTTTATAAAATCGTCAATGCAGATGAACTCGTAAAAAGTCAAAAACCATGTCACTCCCGCGGAGGCAGGAGTCCAGAACTATATAATATTACTGGATTCCCGCTTTCGCGGGAATGACAAATAGAGACGAAATCGTCAATACTGAAAGGAGAATAAATGATGGAAGAAATGTGTGCTTATTTTCCGAGGATCGGAGACCCGGCGCCGCCGTTTGAGGCGGAAACGACCCACGGGGTTCTGAAGCTCGAGGATTACAAAGGGTCATGGTTGATCCTGTTTTCTCACCCGGCGGATTTTACGCCCGTCTGTACGACGGAGTTCATCGGCTTTGCCCAGATTGAGCCGCAACTCAAAGAAATGAATTGCAAGCTTCTGGGATTGAGCATCGACAGCGTGTTTTCGCACATTGCCTGGGTCCGGAACATCGAAGAAAACTTCAAGATCAAGATTCCATTTCCGGTTATTGCGGACCTGGACAAAGACGTGGCCATGAAATACGGCATGATCATGCCCGGAGAAAGCACGACCGTCGCGACCCGCTGCGTGTTCGTCATCGATCCCGAGCAGATCATCCGGGCGATTATTTACTATCCCCTCACGACGGGCCGCAATATGGATGAGATTCTTCGTCTTATGATTGCCCTCCAGACCACGGACAAGTATGGCATTGCCACGCCGGCAAACTGGCGCCCCGGAGACAAGGTGATTGTACCGCCTCCGAGGACACAGCAAATGGCGGAAAAAAGGCTGAAAGAGAAGGGTATTGAAGTAACCCAGTGGTACTTCAGCAAGAAAAAATTAAAGTAGTAAAGATTATTTCATTTTCCCCCACCCGCGGATTCCTGTCAAAGGGATCGGGGTGGGGGTTTTGATTGTTCCGGGATATTATGACTATGCCTGTGTTGATTTATGATCGCCAGAAAAATATCGCTATATTTTTCGAGTTTTACTGATCCGATTCCATAGATTCCCGCCAATTCATCCCGTGTTCCGGGCATGCACGTAGCCATTTCCTTCAGAGTCCGGTCATGGAAAATCGTAAAGGGGGGAAGGTTTGCCTGATCGGCAAGTTCCTTTCTTTTCTTTCGAAGAGATTCAAACAGTGGGGAATCATAGGACACCAGTGCTTCTTTCTCTCGTTTGAGGTTCCCCCTCTTTTCTTTTTTTGCCTCTTCCAGCCTTCCCATGACGGTCTCTTTGGCCCGCAGGACTTCCCAGGCCTTTGGGGTCAGCTTCAACGACCCGTGTTCGTATTCGTAAATCAGCAGTCCCTTCTGGATGAACTGGCGGGAAAGGTGGCGCCATTGTCCGGCCGAATACATGGTTCCTATTCCATAGGTTGACAGCGTGTCATGTCCGAATTTCAATACTTTCTGTGATTTTGAGCCCCGTAATACATCAATGATGTGGCCGGCGCCGAATAGCTCGTCGGTTCGTTTGACGCAGGAAAGAAACATCTGGGCAGGAATCGTAATATCGACCAAATCCTTTTTCTCGATCCGGCAGTTATCGCACATCCCGCAAGATGCTTGCCTGTAAGCCTCTCCGAAGTATTGCAGCAGCGGAATGCGACGGCAGAGATCTGTTTCCGCAAAGCCAAGGAGCGCGCTCAGGAGGATATTGGCAACCTTTTGCTCCTGTTCCGTTTTCTGTGTTATAAAATACTGCACATTGCGGATATCACCATATCCGAAAAGCAACAGGCAATGAGCGGGCAGACCGTCCCGCCCGGCCCGGCCGATTTCCTGATAGTAGTTGTCGATGCTTTTGGGCAGGTCGTGATGGACGACGAAACGGACATTGGATTTGTTGATCCCCATTCCGAAGGCGATCGTCGCCACGATGATCTGAACATCGTCCCGAATAAAGAGTTCCTGATTCTGCGTTCGTTTCTCTTCCGACAGACCCGCATGGTAAGGCCTGACTGAATAACCCTTCCGATGGAGAACGGCGGAGAGGTCGTCCGTCTGCTGACGTGAGAAACAATAGATGATGCCGGATTCATTCGGATATTGATTCAGGAAGTCAACGGTTTGTTCAAGCGGCGCCGTTTTGGGAACCACTTCCAGGAACAGGTTCGGACGATTGAAGCTGCCAATAAATTCATTGGCTGCAGCGATCTGCAAGGATTTCTTGATATCCTCCCGAACGTGCGGAGTGGCGGTGGCGGTAAGAGCTATGCAGGCTGCATTTGGAAAGGTTGATCGAAACACAGATAGTTGCCTGTATTCCGGGCGGAAATCGTGCCCCCACTCGGATATGCAATGCGCCTCATCTATGGCGAAGCAATCAACCTTCAATGATGACAGCAAGGCCAGGTTCCTTGTTGCCAACAGCGCTTCCGGCGCCATGTAGAGCAACCTGACGGCGTTTTTCTTGAGGCGTTCCACGTGACTCCGGTATTGCAAGGCGCTTAAGGTGCTGTTCAGAAAGACTGCGGGGACGCCGCATTCCTTCAGTTGGTCAACCTGGTCTTTCATGAGGGAGATCAGAGGAGAAACCACGATGGTCAACCCCTCAAATATCAGTGCCGGGATCTGATAGCAGATGGATTTGCCGCCCCCCGTGGGCATCACGACCAAGGCATCCTTTTTCTCCAGGATATGAGCAATAATCTCTTCCTGGAGAGGCCAGAAGGTGTCATAGCCGAAAACGTTCTTGAGGATGGATTTCGCCTGACTGATCTTGTCACTCATACTCTTTCAATCACTGAGAATTCTTTATTCTGCAATCGTTATGTTAAAAGGGATGTTGGTTTTGTTTGGGCAGGAAGTTATTATCTGATAAGCAGAATTGCAAGTGAAATATTCTCAAATATTTGCGGGACATGACTCAACCATGCCCCCCTGCGTCCAGTTCGCTCAACTCGCCGTTACGCCTGAAGAAAGCCCTTGCAAACACTAAATGTTGTACGTCATAATGTACAAAATTTAGAAACAATGCGAGGTGCAAAATGCAAAGATTAAAAATTGATCAAGATATCAAACCATTATCCAAGGTAAGGATAGGTATCGCAAACTTCATAAAGCAAGTCATGACACAAAAAGACCTTTGATTATTACGCAGCATGGAAAAAGTGTTGCCGTTTTGTTGGATGCTTATGAATATGAAGCAATTCAGGAGAAACTTGAGCTTTTGACAGACGTTCAGGCATCCCTTAATCAACTCGAAAATGGGCAAGGAATTGCTCATGAAGATGCAAAAGAAAAAGTTTTGAAGAGAGTCCAAAAATGAAAATCATTTGGTCGCCGTTACGCTGGCGCTTCACCCGCGCCCCTCAAGCTTAGCGTTCGGCTTTTGAGGCGACGAATATGGCTAAGAAATCCTTTCCACTGTCCAAAGTCTATGGTTTACTCGAGCCGGGGCCGGTCGTCATGGTCACGACCGCTCGCAGTGGGCGCCCAAACATCATGACCATGTCGTGGCACACCATGATGGAATTTGAGCCGCCGATAGTTGGTTGCATCATCAGCAATCGCAACCATTCCTTCGGCCTGTTGAAGGCAACCAAAGAATGTGTCATTAACATTCCTACAGTGGAGATAGCCGAAAAGGTCGTGGGTTGCGGCAATACGTCGGGGGCGAACGTAGATAAGTTCGAGAAGTTTTGCCTCACGCCGAAGGCTGCTGCGCGAGTCGGTGCACCTCTCATCGAGGAGTGCTTCGCAAATCTCGAGTGCCTGGTGGCCGACACAAGTATGGTGTCCAAGTATTGTTTGTTTGTCGTTGAAGTCATCAAGGCATGGATCGACCCCGCAGTGAAAAACCCGCGGACGCTTCATCATCTTGGAAGCGGAAACTTCATGGTTGCCGGTGAAGAGATCAAGCTAAAGTCAAAGATGAAATAGTGATAGGCTGCCTCTCCTGCCTGAAGCGCGTTGCCAAAAAAGTGAGCACATGAACGATTCATTCTTACTTCCTGTAATCAGTAAAACGTCAGCCTTGATGAAAATGCATGACTTTAACTCGTAATCATTGATGTTGTTTTTTCGGTAATCATGATATTGATGAGCCGTTCTGAGGGTGGCTTGCGAAAACGTGATGCATGGTCTGGCATCTCTTTACCACGAAGCTGAAAACGGCGGAAACAATGGAGGACGTTGCCCTAAACATGCGCGCACCGTATTTCTACCCGACCTCGACTCGGTTTCATACCCTCGATTCACGTTCAGGCAAGTTCTGGTCGGTATCGGTTCCCGGAACGGTTCTGCCCGATGAGTCGGAAATCGGATGGTTCCACGTGGCGGTCATGGGGTGCAGGTGATGAGGAAGGAGACGCAGCGATGAATATCGAGGTTACTGTTGCCACGGAAAAACCCGTGGTGAATGTGGTACGGTTCTCCGGCCGTTTGGACGCCACGACATACGAAGCGGCGCAGCCGGTCATTGTGGAGGCGCTGGAGAATGGCCCTGCCGGGATGATTCTGAACATGGGATCTCTGGACTTTATCAGCAGTGCGGGTCTGCGGATCATGCTCATCGTCTGGAAGCAGGCCGCGGCCGATGGTAAGCAGATCGCGATGGTCGACGTTCAACCCTCGATCTATAAGATCTTCAAGATCGCGGGACTGGACAAGGTCTTCCGTTTTTTCTACAACGAAGGCGAGGCCATCCGGGAAATGTGGCCATAGTTTTTCGCATCCCCGGCACACCCCTTTGGTTGAACCGCAAGAAGGAGGATACCGTTGGCAAAGAAGAGCGAAGCCGAGCAAACGCCGGATGTCAAGGCGAAGGCCGATGAACTGGTCGGAGAGGCCCGGGAGGCAGCGGCCCTGTTCTCCCAGTACGGTCAGGAAGAGGTGGACCGGATCGTTGCAGCCGCCGCAAAGGCGGGAGCGGCCCGGAGGATCGAACTGGCCCGCATGGCCGTCGAAGAGACGGGCATGGGCGTGTTCGAGGACAAGGTCATCAAGAACCTGTTCGCCACGGAATACATCTACAACGACATCCGCGACCGCAAGACCGTCGGATTAATCAAGGATTGTCTGGAGACGGGGATCATGGAATTCGCCGAGCCCCTCGGCGTCATTCTGGGCATCACGCCCGTTACCAATCCAACATCCACGGCCATGTTCAAGTGCCTGATCTCCCTCAAGACGCGCAATACCATCATCATCAGCGCCGCCCGCAACGCCTTGAAAAGCACCATCGAGGCGGCCAAAACCATCTACGAGGCCGCGCTTGCGGCGGGCGCACCGGACTACTGTGTCCGTTGGGTGGAGACATCGTCCCGCGAACTGACACAGACACTGATGTCGCACCCCGATGTTTCGCTGATCTTGGCCACGGGCGGCATGGGCATGGTCAAGGCGGCCTACGGATCCGGCACGCCCGCGATCGGCGTCGGCCCGGGCAACGTTCCCGTTTACATCGAAAGGAGCGCCGACATCAACTCCGCGGTGAACGATATCCTGCTGAGCAAGACCTTTGACAATGGCATGGTCTGCGCTTCTGAGCAGGCCGTGGTCGTGGACCGGGAGATCCGGGACGCCGTCATGGCTCGGTTCCGTTCGCAGGGGGCCTACTTCCTCAGCCAGGCCGAGACCGCCAAGGTGGAGGTCGTGGCGATCGACGCGGAAAAAGAGAGCATGTCGCCGAAGGTCGTGGGGCAGAGCGTCCGGCGCATCGCGGAGCTTTCGGGCATCACCGTTCCGGAAAAAACGCGCGTGCTGATCGCACCCCTCAAGGGTGTCGGCGAGGCCTATCCGCTCTCCCGCGAAAAGCTCTGCCCGATCCTCGGGTTTTACACAGTCCGCAACCTCAAGGAAGGGGTGAACGTCTGCCAAGATATCCTCTACTTCGGGGGACTCGGCCACACGGCGTCCATCGCCTCGCAGGACCCCGCAGCCATCCGCGAATTTAGCGAAACCGTCAATGCGGGCCGCATCATCGTGAACTCGCCCTCCGCCCAGGGGGCCATCGGCGACATTTACACCCGGATTCACCCCTCCCTGACCCTGGGCTGCGGCGCCGGAGGGCAGAACATCACCACGGACAACGTGAGCGTTTCCAATCTCATCAATATAAAGCGGGTGACAAAGCGCATGATCGACATGAAATGGTTCCGGGTTCCGCCGCAGATCTACTTCGAGGCGGGGGCATTTGATACTTTTTTCACGAAAGAGATCAAACAGATGGGGGCGCACCGCGCCTTCATCGTCTGCACCGGCTCCGCCATCCGGCAGGGGGCGACACGCAAACTGGAGACCTACCTCCAGCAGGCCGGCATCGTGACCTCCCTCTATTCCGACATCACGCCCGACCCTACCGTCGAAACAGTGGTCGGCGGCGCCGAGGCCATGAAGAAATTCGGGCCGGACCTCATCATCGCGCTGGGCGGCGGGTCTCCGATCGACGCCGCCAAGGCCATGTGGCTCTTCTACGAGAATCCGGACGTCTGTTTCGAGGATCTCCGGATGCGTTTCATGGACATTCGCAAGCGCATCGTCCGTTTCCCCGAACTGGGACGGAAGGCGAGGATGATCGCCATCCCCACCACAAGCGGCACTGGCTCGGAGGTCACCTCCTTTGCCGTCGTGACGGACGCCAAAACCGGCGCAAAGTATCCCCTCGCGGATTACGCCATGACACCCAACATTGCCATCGTGGATCCGAACCTGACCCTGTCCGTACCGCCGTCCGTGACGGCGGACACGGGCATCGACGTGCTGGCCCACGCCCTCGAGGCCTATGTGTCGGTACTCGCCTCCGATTACACCGATCCGCTTGCGCTACGTGCGATCCAGCTCGTCTTCGAATATCTGCCCCAGGCGTTCCGGAACGGCGGCAACCTCCTCGCCCGCGAGAAGATGCACAATGCCTCCACGATCGCCGGCATGGCCTTTACCAACGCCTTTCTCGGGATCAACCACTGCCTAGCCCACATCTTGGGGGCGACCTTCCATATCCCCCACGGCCGGGCGAACGCGCTGGTCATGATCCCCGTCATCCGGCACAACGCCGCCTTGCCGAAGAAATTCGCGACCTATCCCAAGTACCGCTATCCTCAGGCCCAGGGGAGATATGCGGAAATCGCGGCGGCCATGAAGCTCCCCGCGGCGACTCCCGAGGCCGGCGTGGAGAGCCTCGTGAAGGCCGTCGCCGCACTGAAGGCGGACATGAAGATGCCCGCCACAATCCGTGAGGCTGGTGTGCCCGAAGCGGAATTCGAGTCGGCCGTGCAGCACATGGCCGAGATCGCCTTCGACGACCAGTGCATGGGGGCCAATCCGTCCTATACGCTCGTGGACGACCTTGCCCGCATTCTGCGGGAGGCCTATTCCGGGACGTCGCGTCATGAACTGCCTTCATCGTCTCCGATCCCGACATAACATGGGTTCATTAAAATGGTTCATCAGGTTGATGCGGACAACTTCCTGAAGTCAGTAAAATGTCAACCTTGATAAAAATGCTTGATTTCAAGCCATTATCATTGATGTGATTTCCTCGAAATTATGATACGGAGCCATCGTTGAAATATTGTGGCACCGGCGGAAAACCAGGCGGTAAATGGAGAAAACAAACATCACTCTGTAGCATCGGGGAAAATCGGTCTATTCGACTCAATCAGGACTGCCTGACTATGATTCTATTGACGATGATACGGCCCGTGAAAATCGGTGATTAACCTCCTTCAATCCTCTCTTTCAGCCATCGCCAAGGGAAAAGCATCGAAACGGTCCGTTGGTATTCCCGGTATTCCTCGCCGAACTCGAGCACCAGTTTCCGTTCCTCCAGAACAGCCCCGATCATGAAATAGACACTGATGACCATGTTGATCAGGATCGTCGATGCACTCAGGTCTTGCGCCCATACGATCAGGATGCCGCCCAGGTACCAGGGATGGCGGATGATCCGGTGGATGCCCGATACGACGAACGTACTGCTGTCAGCAAGAGAGCTGCCCGCCCGTCCTGCCTTGATTTGAGAAATCCCCCAAAACCTTGCCCAGCTGTAATGCCTGCCCCCGGCAACGAACAGATAGACGGAAACCGCCAAGAGGAAGACTTGAACAATCCCCAGGGATCCTTCCCAGCGGAAGACCGGCGCTTCACGAAGCATGTGGGAATAGTAGACAAGGGGGATGAGCGTCACCAGAGACACGACATTATAAAACAGTCGGTAAAAGCGGAAGCCGCCGCCGAGTTTCTTTTTTGCGAAATCTGTCACCGTTGTGGAGATTAGGGCGCTGTGAAGAGTACACCACAGAACCCAACCCAGGACGGCGTAGAAATGCTTCACTGATATTTCCATCGCTTGTTTTTCCTACCAGAGGACCGGTCACCATAACCGGTCCCTTGAACAACGCATATCCTGCTCTTATTCCATTTCTAATTCATTAGCGCATTAATAATCCAAGGCCAAGCGACGATAGAACGGATGCGATCATGATCATTCTCCAAATCGTACAATGCTTTTTCCAGGTGATCTTCGA